>ERZ772969.1275-NODE-1275-length-19845-cov-3.034613_pt1 | contig 19845 bp, 15 predicted proteins | sample MGYA00511676_ERZ772969 | MGnify/ENA primary metagenome ERZ772969 (study PRJEB29015, sample SAMEA2737651) | human gut metagenome | biome: human gut; feature: human-associated habitat; material: faeces | place: China | collected 2012 ... | reverse complement strand
CAAGCCGATAGGCTCCGTAAGGTATTCCGTACGGAGATTCGTAGGTATCGTTAATTCATTATTGCTTTTGCAACCGCCTAATAAGAGGGCGGCGAAAGCGTAGATGCAAATAGTTTGTTTCATATATTCTATAATTATATACATTCTACAACTAAGTATAAGAGCTACGGGGTAACTCGTATCTCTTCAGGAGCGTTGATATGGCTTATCACCTTACCGTCCGCACCTTTCTCATGCCGGATCTCGATCACCCCATAAGGCGTGGGGAACGTACCTTCCACCCATTCGAGATCTCCCAGATGTGGGATGATACGTACCGTACGGCAACCCGGTTCCACCACTTGTACGCCCAATACGTACTCGCTTAACCACGATGTGGGACCCGAAGCCCATCCATGGCACAAGCTATGGCGGAAACCTTGATAGCAATACGCCCCATAATCTCCATGAATATCTTTCTTTCCAGCGGGGACCAGCTCATCAATACGCCCTGCGTCAGGAAGCCATTCCATATTGAAATCCTCCCAAAACGTCGTAGCACCTACATCCAGCATAGCTCCCCAATACGTACGGATCACATCTAACGCACCTTGGTAATTACCAGCCAACGCCATCGCCCGTAGCATATAATACCCGTAAAACGTAGAGAAGCCTTTCGCCCCGTCCACCGCCAAGCAACGCTCGTTCGCCTCCTTAGCATCCATGATACCCGCCAGAGCCATCAAGGCGGCGGCCTGTTTATCCCCGGGCGTAATCCGATCTTTCTCCGAAGGGAACCGGGATTTCTTCCGAAGGGAAAACTTAATAGCCTTGGAAGCTACCATACGACATTCCGAAGCCAACGCATCCTCGCCTAAAACGGTACATAACTCCTCTCCCGCACGCATGGCTTGTATCATCAGCGATTGAAGGCCGGCATCGATAGCGGGTGTATTCTCACTGGAAGGCCAATCCAAGAAACGGTTCCCATCCAGTCTCTCTTGTCCGCTTGGGTCAACCTTCGAGATCAAGTGACGCAACAAAGCAGTCATATAAGAGCGTTGCTCTTGCAGATACGCAAGATTCCCTTGGTAATAATACCAATCCCGCTGAATCAACAACCACCAGATCGAGTACGAACTGATACCGTTCATCCAACTAGGCAGCGGCGTAATATCCCGAATCAAATCCAAGCTCTTAGGAACCACCTCATTATAACCGAAGACGGTACTGACCGTCATTACCTCCGGATGTAAATCCCCCACCCAGACGAGACGATCCCGTTTTACGCCGTCCCATAGATATTCCTGCATATTCAAGTGGACCGTGTACGCACCTGTCTTCCAGATCCGGTTCAACCGCTCGTCATTACAACGGAAAGAGCCCAGATAAGGAATATCCCGGAACGTGGAGATCGCACGGACCTCTTTTAATTGCAACTCCGTAGAATCACCCAATACATCAATACGCACGAAACGGAAACCGGAATTACCGATCTCCTGCACGCCCAGCCAAGGGAGCGATACCACGAAATCCCGCATCGCATGATCGTTGCTCGCCCCGTTCGCGCCATCTATCTCGCACATAGCCTCACTAACGGACTCGCCGAAACGAACCCGTACGGAAACCGGATCGTGAGACGGCGGCATACCGGTCACCAGCTGAAGGCCGCCTTGCAACTCCTTCCCGAAATCAAGCAGCAAAGCGGGATGTTCGGTTGGCGTACTTTTCAACACACACAACCGATTATTCGCCAAATCCGACTGTCCGTTGCCCGGAACAAGCAAATGGTTCGCTCCCGTAATTCGCGAACTATCTTGCAGCCAGACAATACGGACCGGAGCGATATACTCCCGTGTCCGATGGTCTCGCTGCTGAGCGAACAACGTGAACGAACCGATCCCTATGAATAGAATGATTAATTTCTTTCGCATACGCTAGAGTCCAAAAGCCGGAACCAAGTCATCCAATTGCTGCTCCGTCATACCTTCCGGCTCGTAACCGGTCATGCGGGCACTGAAATAGATCTGGGCGGATTTACTCAACGTATCAATCGCATCGAAGCACTCGATCAGGTCCTCACCGACGGCAAGGATACCGTGCTTCTCCCAGAACACCACGTCGTGCTCCTCCAACTGACGGATCGTAGCGTGCGCCAACGCCAAAGTGCCCGGTATCTCGTAAGGAACGATACCGACCCCTTTCGGCACGATAATCCGACATTCCGGGATCATACGCCATAACGTGCGGGTAATCTTCTCCGAATCCAAGAACGGCTTGCAATGCGTCATGCCGATAATATCCGTCGGATGCGTATGCAATACCACCCGGTTATCCCGTCCCTTCGCACGCAAGAAATTGTGCATCAACAAATGGGAAGGCAACTCGGAAGTCGGTGGGATCGGTTGCTCCGCTAGGATATCATACGATTTCCCATCGGCGGCGATACGGATCAAAGAGCCGTTGGCGAAAGGATCTTTCGCCACGTAACGCATCCGTTTTCCGGTACCCGTCACATAAAAGACGTGCCCGCATAAGGCCGTCATCGCCTCTTGCAAGGGAATCGAGGAAACCAAAGCCGGCAACGCCTTCTCCTCCTCGCTCAATAAAGTAGTCAGGTTCACCGATATATTCCCGCCGTTTCGCTCAGCCCAACCCTTGGTCCACAAATAGCCGGCGACCTCGGCGATACGATCTATTTCCGCCATCAGGCGTTCATTGTTTCTTAGTGTTATCATGTCTATTTTAATTAAACTATATTTGGATATAATAAGGAAAGGATCAAGATACACATGCCGGTAATCAATACCACGATTGTCCGGCGATCCACGCCCTTCCATTCTTTTAATAAGATGCCCCAGACATTACTGAAAATAACATTCAGCGACATCAAGATACTCCACGAGAAAGCCAGCATAACCGGGGAATCCGAGAAATAGCTCTTTCCCATCCCCAGTCCGAAGAACTGCGAGTACCAAAGCACGCCTGCCAAAGCGCAAAATAAGACATTATTCAGCAATGTACCTCCCGATACCGAGAAATAATCCTTGCCCGTCCCGTTTTTCACGTTCTGGAAAATACAATACACAGCGTTCGTACAAAAGCCGCCCAAAGTAACCAACAGTATCACGGGATTCAAGGCGAACAGATCGCTAGCTCCCGCCTCTTTCGCTTTCGCCAGCACCTCGTTTCCCGATTCCAAACCCAAATTGAAGCAGGCGCTCATCACACCGGCAAGCAAGGCTACCGCCAAGCCCTTAGTCAAGGCAAAATCCTTCACCGCCGCTTTCTTCTCCTCCTCACTCATATTCCGGGCCCGCAGGCTTCCGGCGTAACCGATCACGGCGATACCTGCCAAGGTAATGCAAACACCGGTCAACAGGATCAATCCGGTTCCCTCAAACAGGTTCGTTCCACCAAACAAAGCCGGGAAGAGCGTACCGAAACCGGCGCATGTACCCAAGGCGATGCTCTGTCCCAAAGCTACGCCCAGATAACGCATACTCAACCCGAAAGTCAACCCGCCGACACCCCAGAGCATGCCATAGATAACCGCTCCCAAGCTACCCGGCGAACACCATAGCTCCAGTAAGGTACTCCCTTCCGGTACCGCCAACATCGCTCCGAGATAAGGGAAAACCAACCAAGCGAAGATACCTTGCACCAACCAAAAGCTTTCCCAACTCCAATCCCGGATCTTATTGATCGGCACGTACGAGCTACTCTGCCCGAAACTGCCGATCGCAATGATCAACAACCCGATCCCGATCTCTATCATTTCCGTTTTGAGGTAACGTCGGACTCATATTTCTCGATCTCAGCGATATAAGACTCTCCTACGGGGACCCCACTTTGCAGACAATACATATCCCAAACCGCACCCCAAGGCAGACTCTTCGCTTCCTCCTGCAAGGCAAGACGCTGGAAATACTTACCCTCATCCTCGTACTGGCGAAGCAAGGCGATCGGCTCCAGCAAAGCGAGCATAAAGGCTTTTTGCGTAGCACGGCTACCAATGACATAAGCACCGATACGATTGATGGTAGCGTCGAAATAATCCAAACCGATATGTACCCGGTCCAAGGCGTCGCAACGCACGATCTCACGAGCTAAATCCTGCACATCGTCATTCAAGATCACGACATGATCGCTATCCCAACGGATCGGACGACTTACGTGCAACATGATCTCGGGCGTAAACAGCAATAACGAGGAAACCTTGTCGGCGATACTTTCCGTCAAATGGAAATGGCCGGTGTCCAAGGTAACGATCTTGTTCTTTTTCGCCCCGTAACCCAAATAGAAATCATAGGAACCTACCGTATAACTTTCCAGACCGATACCGAAGAGTTTCGCCTCGATACAATCTTTCATCCATTTATATTCGGTAGCGAATATCTCATCCAGCGATTCCTCCAAGATACGGCGATAACGTAAGCGGCTGGCCGGTACTTCCTTGCTCCCGTCATGTATCCAAAGGTTCATCATGCAAGGATCGTTCTGGGCTTTACCCATCTCATCGCTGATCCAGCGACAACGCTCGTATGCTCGATCCAGAAGTTACGGATATCATCGCTGGGGTTCGCCAAGGTCAAATCTCCGCTTTTAGGGTGCGAGAAAGAGGTACTGTTGAAGTCTAGCTTGAAATCATTCTCTTTCGCCCATTGTATCCAGCTCTCGAAATGATGGGGTTCTACCTCGTCACGGTCTACTTTCTCCCCTTGGAAATCCCCGTAGATCTCATGCAGACTAAGCCGATGATTACCGGGAATATAGGATTTCGCTTTCAATACATCCCGGCGCAACTCGTCGATAGTACGGGCACGTCCCGGATAATTGCCGGTCACTTGTATACCACCGGTCAAGGAGCCGCCTTGGTTCTCGAAACCGCTTACGTCATCGGCCTGCCAGCAATGCAGGGATAGGGATATTTTCTTCATATCCTCTAATGCTTTACGAACGTCTACACCTACGGCCGCATAACGTTCTGCCGCTACTTCAAATGCCTGTTGAATTAAACTGTCTTTTGTCATGGTATGATGTTTTTAAATTTATATGATTTGAATGTGTATCATCTTTCCGGATAAAATTCCTTGGGAGGGAATGCGGTGGCTATCAGTCTTCGCATCTCCCAACAATCCGTCAGTAATCCTGCCGACTTAGCCTGTATCAAGCAATTTCCAATGGCTGTCGCCTCAGACGGGCCAGCCAATACGGGAATACCGATAGCGTTGGCTGTCAACTGATTCAGCAGATCGTTCCGAGAGCCACCACCTATCACATGCAATCGTTCGATCGGATGTGGCGACATTGATTTGAGTATTTCCAGCACCTCTTTATAACGATTCGCCAAGCTATAAAATATACAATGTACATAATCGGCGTCCGAAGCGGGAACAGCCTGTCCGGTTTCCTCACAATAGGCCGTGATCTCACGTAGCATATTCTCTGGATTGGCGAAACGGGGATCATCCGGATTGATCAAAGAAGTAAATTCGCTCAACTCCGCCATCCGAACCATATCATCGTACGAATAATCCAATCCGGACCGCTTCCATTGCTCCCGGCAACGTTCCAAGATCCACATACCTGTAATATTCTTCAAAAAGCGAGTCGTACCCTCGATGCCCCCCTCATTCGTGAAATTATTCTTGAAAGAGACCTCGTTGATGATCGGCTTCTCCACCTCGATGCCCATCAAGCTCCAAGTACCGCTACTCAAGTAAGCGAAATTAGGAGAAGAAGCAGGAACAGCGGCTACCGCCGACGCCGTATCGTGACCAGCCACGGCGATTACCGGGATTTCCCCGATTCCTGTCTTACGGGCGATCGACTCGCTCAACCGCCCGATCAACGTTCCCGGCATTACGACCGGGCACATCAAGGTAGGAGATACACCCACGACCTCCAAGAGCTTGTAATCGAATTTATGGGTTTCCGGATTCAATAATTGAGACGTGGAAGCAATCGTATATTCACATACCATACGCTCCGTCAACATATAAGCCAAAAGGTCCGGTATGAATAATATTTTTTCCGCCACTTCCTGCGGTATGAACGAGTCTTGCCCCGCCCTAAAAAGCTGGAACAAGCTATTAAACGGCATCACTTGAATACCTGTCCGCTTATAGACCTCTTCCTTGGGAATCCGTTTGAAAAAGTCCTCGGGAGCGCCGTCCGTATAAGGATCTCGGTAAGCACGAGGTAAGCCCAATAGAGAGCCATCCAAAGCCACATACCCAAAATCCACTCCCCATGTATCTATTCCGATCGAGTGCAACCGGATTCTTTGCCGGGCGCATATCGTCAAGCTTTCTATAAGAGAAGTATAAAGATGATAGATATCCCAATAAAACCGTCCGTGTAATTCCACCATCGGATTCGGGAACCGATGGATCTCTTTCATTTCAAATTTGGCATCCTTTAAGGTTCCGAGCACGGCCCGTCCACTGGTAGCCCCTATATCAAAGGCTAGAAAATTATATTCCTTCATGGCTTAACAAAGTTATTTGTTTGACGAAAGCAAAAGTAGAAGCATTATTGCTATATTTGCTTACGAAAATGATTTTAAACCTTTCAAATCTGACATGAACGAACTGCGGAATGATTTACTACGTTACTTGACGATCAGCGCTACGGATGAGGAATGGGGAATCGTCGTCACGACGGTCGGATATCAATTCATCCCGCCGGGTTGCGCCTATCCGCTTTCCCGGCATCCGGAGAAGTATAATTTCAAGCCTCAGACCGGGCGCATCCTGAATGAGTATCAATTGGTATATATAACGAAAGGTAGCGGGTACTTTTCCTCCCAGTCTTGTAAATCGCAAAAGATAAACGCAGGGACGATGATCCTCCTTTTCCCCGGGGAATGGCATAGTTATTATCCGGACCGGGAAACGGGATGGGATGAGTATTGGGTAGGTTTCCGGGGCATTCATATCGATAAACGTGTGGAGAAGAAATTCTTTACCAAGGAAGAGCCGCTACACCGGATCGGGCTGAGCGCTACGATCGTCGGACTTTATGAGGATATACTGAAGTTCGCCTCGGAGGAGAAATCCGGTTACCAACAGATGATCTCCAGTATCGTGCTTCATATATTAGGCTCCGTATATTATAAGGAAAAGAACAACTCCTTCACGAACACCTATGTCGTAGATAAAATCAACGAGGCACGTATATTAATGAAGGAGAACATCGAGGACCCATTAAGTCCGGAAGAGATCGCTGCCCGTCTTGGTTTAGGTTATTCATGGTTTCGCCGGATGTTTAAGGAATACACCGGCGTCTCCCCCGCCCAATATCAATTACAACAGAAGCTCCTTCGTGCGAAAGAGCTTCTGACTAGCACCCCTTTGACGATCTCCGAGATCGCCTATAGCCTACATTTCGAGAATGCCGGCCAATTCTCCACATTCTTCAAGAAGAAAGAAGGGGTCACGCCCTCGGAGTTCAGGGATCGGACGCATTGAGCTGGAGTGAACCGCTCAATAAGGTTTATAAGGCGTACGCATGACATTCCATGTTTTTGGTAGCCACACTCTATAACGTTCTGCCTGATTCCACGTATTACCAGCTGATGCGAAATCGCACAGATGAATCGGGCGAGCCTTGCCGTTTCCTTCCAAATCCGTTCCTAAAACCATAGGAACGGTAAAAGCCATCCAAGCGAAATCGGGGGCTTGTACCGGAGTTAATTCCACATAACCATCCTTGCTGACGATCACGGAAGCCTCATCCACATCTCCATCCTTAAAGCGGCTATCTCTAGCCAGCACCAAAGGGCCTCTTACGATCGCTTGAGCCTCGTTCAGCTCCACCAAGCGAGCCCGCATATCCAACTCCACCGTAATTTCATCCCCTTTCTCCCAAGTCCTATGAATCGGTAGGTATGCTCCAGCCAACAGATCCGTTAAAGGCTCACCATTGACAGACACCACAGTTCGCTCACTCCACGCCGGGATACGCAAGGCGATCGTAAAATCACTCGTCTTCTCCGGTTCCACCACAATCCGGACTTGCCCATCTATCGGGTAGTCCGTCTCCTGCGTCATCGACACCCTCGTCTTTTTATCCAACTCTACCTCCACGCTCGAAGCCGCATATAGGTTGACATCGATACGTCTGCCGTTTACCTGATAAGCGAATTGCGGAATCATCGCGAAAGCACGAGGTCCATTCGCATTGCAACAATTGATATGCATACCGCATTGCTCCTCTCCTTCATGCCGCCAGCCCTCCAACGGACTGTATTTCGCTATTTGAGAGGCATCCGCTTTCAGCGAGGCTAGTAAAGCGTTATACATAGCCTTCTCGATCTGGTCCGCATATAAGGAATTTCCGGTTAGTCCGAGCATCCTGTCACAAATCTGCATCCACGTGAACGTCACACAAGTCTCCATCGTATGATAAGTAGGATAGGTCTGTAACGCCTTGCCTCCATACCAGCACTCGAACGCACTACCAGAACCGACCACATTGATTTCCTCATTGATTATATGATTCATCGTTTTCTCCACCACAGATAAATATAATGGATTCTTAGTGACCTTGTAAAGTTCCAACAAGCCCTCATAACAAGACATCATCTCATATGCTTTTTGTCCATTCTCCGGAGAGAACCAAACCTTTGGATGTGGGAAACGTCCGGCGACAGGAATATCCGCAATCGCCTTACTAATCAATCGAGGGCCTTCCGGAGTCTCCCATTGCTTTACGATGTACTTGGCAAAATCCAGATATTTATCTTGCCGGGTACGATTATACAGATACATCACCGGCTCAAGTACCGAAGAGCTTGGCATTCCTATATAATTACCGGTCGTCACGATATTCACTTTTCCGGGTCCCACCTGCGTCATCAAATGGTCGATCACCCGGCAGGCGGCATCCAAAGCTTTTCGATCCCCGGATAAGTCATAATAAGCGATCAAACCTAAAGCCGTGTATTTTCGCCCCCATATATCCCACTGGTTCAACTGTGCTTCCTCGGAATAGTTACCGATATATCCATTCGGCAATTGGGTTTCCATCAACAATTCCGCTCCATTCTTAATAATCTTGTACAACTCAGGATCTTTATCATAACGGTATGAGGCGATCGCCCCTTGTATCCATTTTCCCCAAAATTCCGATTGCCAGCGCGAGGTCTCTTCCTTATGCCGGAAAGGTTCCACCAAATGATCCACATCTTGAGCTTTCACTCGATACTCGATACAAGCGTCGATCCGTTGCCCCAAATAACCGGATATCCTCAAGTGACGTACAGGATCAGTGTTTCTTACTTGCGCATTCATACAACAAACACAAAAACAAAAGAATAGACACGACATGCCTTTTGTTAATACGGATATACTCATAAACACAATTCTTAAGGTTAATAAATGTGATAAAGATAGCACATTCCACTTGTTCGGAACTTTCAGAATTGACAAAATAAATATGAATATTGACACACAAATCGTATCTTAAAATAAAATATCTATTATTTTTCCCCTGATATATTTTGTATGAATCCCAGTAAATACATATTTTTACTTCAAAAAAATTTAAGTTATGAGGGTCATTTATCTTTTACTATCTTTTATGCTTTGTTTCTACCCTGTCACACAGGCGCAAAACACGACGAATCAATTTATGACACAGGCACAAAGCAGCCTGGAAAAAAAAGACTACACCAAAGCTCGTTATCTTTTTTTACAAGCTTACAAGAGCTTATCCCAAAAAGGTGATTACAAACAGGCGATCGATGCCGGTACGCAGGCGGCTTATCTATATTATCGCGAGAATTATTACCAAGAGGCATTCGATCTTTGCCGCCAGATGAACCAATTCATCTTAACCGAGGAACAGAAGTTGCAGAAATCGCTCTATGAGCAACGCTTCCAAGTAACGAAAGAGCGGTTGGAAATGTATATTAAGCTAAAGAACGCCGCCCAAGCGCAAGTTCAACTCAATACATTAGATAATCTGGCCAGCCAAGCGGGCGATGAGAAGTTATCGAACAATTTATTATATACCCAAGCAGGTTATTATTATACGTTCGGGCAAAACGAGCAGGGGGATGCTGCTTTCCAGAAACTGATCAACCAGTATAAGGAGAAAAAAGAATACGAGAAGGTGAACGATTGCTACCGGAACCTGATCTCTATCGCTCGTAAGGCAAACAACGCCCCACTGATGGAACGTACCTACGACAAATACATCGTATGGACGGATTCCGTAAAAGCTCTTACGGCAGAGGATAAACTAGGGGCATTACAACAAAAATACGATCAGAGCCTACAGACAATACAGGAGAAAGACGATAAATTGTCTGTTAAGCAATATATGATTGTCGGACTTATCACATTCGTGGTAATCCTGATAGCCGCCTTGCTTTTCTTGGGATTCCTTCTATTACGCTTTATTGTGCTGAACAAGAAATTAAAGAAAATCATCCAGACGACAAACGAGCATAGCGAACAACAAGCCCAATTCATCCAAAACATATCGGTTCAGATGGAGCCTACCTTGAACAAGCTTAGCGCATCCGCCAAAGAATTACAGGCGGTAGCTCCGAAGCAGGCCGAGGATGTATGGACACGGGTAGAGGCTTTGAAACAGTTTACGGTTCATATCCAAGAGCTTTCCTCCTTGGAGAATACGTTGATGGAACCGTATGAGGTTAGTTCTTTTAATGTAGGAAACTTCAGTAAGAAAATCGTGGAGAAGGTTAAAGGGGATATTCAACCGGAGGTCAATCTCGTAACAGACGTGCCCCAATTGGAGATTAAGACGAACGCCGAGCATCTGGAGCAAGTCTTATTACATTTGTTAAAGAATGCCGCATTATATACTTCCAGCGGTAACATCCGTCTGGAATTTAAACGGAAAGGCGCTCATGTTTGCCAATTTATCATTACCGATAATGGTACAGGCATACCGGATGATCTAAAAGAGAACTTATTCAAGCCATTCAATGAGGCGAAGGATCTAGCGCAAGGCGATGGTTTGGGATTACCCATCTGCGCACTGATGGTTAGTAAATTAAACGGAACCCTATCTATCGATAAGGAATATAAGAAGGGATGCCGGTTCGTCTTGGTATTGCAGATATAAAATAGACTCACCTTGTTTGTCTTTTTACCGCGATGCGGATGCAGCGTCACTGCATCCGCATCGCGGTATCACTGCAACCCGGGTTGCAGTAGCTTATTCCGGTAAATGCTTCCGTAAGAACTCAATCCAGTTACCAGAGGCGATACGGTTGATAGCATCGTCCGTAAAGCCACGGTATTGAAGGATCGGGAATATCTTTTGGAGATCGGCGATCGTTATTAGGTCATACGGGCATTGCTCCGTACCGAAAGCACCATCCAGATCACTGCCGATAGCCACATGGTTCGCGTTTCCGGCCAATTGGCAGACATGATCGATATTGTTCGCCATAATCTCCATACCACAGTTCATGCCTCTTGGAGTAGACTCGCCTCGCACCCAGTTCGGTACCATCATCCAAGCGTCTAGGGCGATACCGATCACGGCGCCACGCTCTATCAACGCCTTGATCATCTCGTCGCTAAACTGGCGGTTGTGATCTACGAAGGCCCGACAGTTGTTATGGCTCGCCCAAATCGGTCCCTTATACAAATCCAACGCATCCCAGAAAGCCTCATCACATAAATGGGTCACGTCAAGAATCATACCCAAGCGATCCATGGTACGCAACAACTCTTTCCCCATGGCATTCAGATGACCGGTAGAATCCGTACCGTTGGCATATCTTCCGGGGCCGTAATGTGCCGGGCCAACCGCCCTCAAGCCATAAGCATACGCCCTTTCCACATGATTCACCGTGATGAACGAGTCGGCTCCCTCGATACTTAATACATAACCGATCGGCTTCTTGTCGGCGGGTTCACCGTCTTTCCAAAGAGCCAGATGCGTATCCAAGGCCTTCTTATCCCGGATCATGACCATCTGGCCCTCCTCTTCCATCGCCTTATACCAAGCAAGTTGGCCTTGGGTCTGCGCCCAAGCTTGTTCCGGGGAATGCCAACCGGGAAGTGGATTATCCGGCCCTACATAGCGACCGATCTGGGTGGCGACTACTAACCCGACGTTTCCTTTACGCAGTTCCTCAAACGATATAGTGGCGTTTCCACGGTCGGGCTTATCGGTCATACCGATTTCTCTCCGGTTTATTTCCTTTAGGGGTTGACGCAAATCCCGGTTCCACTCCAAAGCGTTCATGCTAAGGTCGAGATGGGCGTCGATAATAAATGGCTTATTCATTTTATTAATTGAGAGTTGATAATTGATAATTGAAAATTTGATTACCGTTAATAGGTGATGCGGCGTGAACGGGCAATGATAGGCCATTCGCCGATCGCCTCACGATCCCGGATCACATAAGCCTTGTCGTATAAAGCGACCGTAGGACAAATATGAACGGGAATGCCATAGAATATGGAACCTAATGGATAGAGCCGACTGTCCGGGACTTCCAAGACCAGATGCTCCTCGCTCTGGGAGATAGGTTTCGCCTCCGGATGGTTCAAGAAAAACACACGGGGCAAAGGACTTTCCGAGGCTACCGCCTTGTAACCAAGATCTACGCAAACATGATGCTCATCCAGCACGGAAATGACCCGAGTTATCAATAAGGCAGCTACCTTGAACGGCATATCCGGATAAGCGTTTCCATACCCCCAATCCCAGAACACAAACGTGCCGGGACTGCATTCGCAATCCTTCCGCTTCGCGTACATCGGGAATGTAGGAGTACCTCCCATCACCTTTACCAATGGATAGGCAAACTTGCGGGATATCTCCCGGAACACACGTTCGGTCAAGGCGTACGCTGCATCCGCACCTTGGCAACGTACCGATAGCTCCGCGTCATGTATATGTCCGTCGTAGCCATGCAACCCGATAATCTGCAGAGACTTCAGCGGCAGGATGGCATCCACCAGCGCCTCCGCTCTCTCCGGGAGGACTCCGGTACGATTCATTCCCACGTTCAGATCGATAAAGACATCCAAGGTGATATTCCCGGCCTCGCAAAGAGCCGAGATCGCACGGGCATTCTCCGCTTGGTCTACCAAGCAGGAGTAATGGGTGGCGGGATATGCCTTTATCAAATCTAATAAGCGGGAAATCTTCGGGCCTACCGGCTGATAGGCTAATAATACATCGGGGGCATTAATATGCCCCAGCATCTCGGCCTCGGCAATCGTAGCGCACTTGAACTTCCGGATTCCGGCATCCAGCAGCATGCGGGATACCTCAGCCGCCTTATTCGTCTTCACGTGCGGACGAAGCCGGTTCGTATCGCCTATGATCCTCTTGGCCAACTCGATATTGCCGGAAATACGATCCGGATAGAACGCCAAGGCTGGCGAGTCTATCCGGTCTACATTACTTATGACGTACCAATCGTCCATGGCTTATTCGTATAATTCGAACAAAGCCTCTATCTCTACAGGAATATTATCGGGAAGAGAACCGAATCCTACGGCGCTACGGGTACCTACACCGTTATCCGGCCCCCATACGGCGGCGAACAACTCGCTACAGCCATTGATCACATAAGGATGCTTTCCGAAATCGGGCGTACAATTTACCATACCCAATACCTTGATCACTCTCTTTATCTTGTTGAAGCTACCAAGGTTCGCCTGGATGGTCGCCAACATGGTAAGTCCTACTTGCTGGGCGGCGAGTTTGCCTTCATCCATCGTCAAGTCCTTACCGATACGTCCGATGATCAAGGACTTATCATTCCGCACAGGCCCGTGACCGGAAAGATACAGGTATTTGCCATCTATCACACAAGGCTTGTAAACCCCGGCCGGAGCCGGTGCGGGAGGTAAGGTCAACCCTAATTTCTCAAAATTCTCATCTGCGTTAATCATGCTCATAATTTCTTTCATTTATATGTTAGTAAAAAAATATATTGATCTATTTCCTGACTCTTTCCGTTACCGGTTGATTCGTGGCGACAGAGATTCCTTGTAGCTCTACATACTCGACGCTTAAAGGATTCTTGGAGCTGGCTTTAACGTAGAGGGATTGGAGAATCGCCTGTTGGTTGTTGATTGTTATGTAGCATACATAGCGGGAATCACGTTTGGTAATCGTCAACTGGCGGGAGGGATAAGCGGTCAATGAGCATACACAAGCATTATCACTCGCCGAGATCAGTTTATACCCATAAGCCATTTTCCGTTGGATATAGCTCAAGCCATTGGTTTCCCCCGGATGCTTTTCCCGATTGACCCAATAAACGTTCAAGGGATCATGTGTATCCAGCTTACCATCCCTCAGATTCACATCGTAACAAACCAAGTTCTTATTCACGCTTCGTGCTATATGAAAAAGCCTCCCGACCGTTGGATAAGTACCTTCCTCCGGGTCCGCCGCAAACGAGGCGACGAAAGGGAAAAGCATAATAACGATACTAAGCAGCCATCTCTTTCTCATTGCTCAATCATTCTTTTGTTATACAATCAAATTTAAGATCATTACCCCGATCAATCCTACGACCGACACGATCGTCTCCATGATAGACCATGAGCAGATCGTATCCTTTATGCTTAGGTTAAAATATTCCTTGAACATCCAGAAGCCGGAATCGTTGACATGCGAGAACATCAAGCTACCCGCTCCTAAAGATAAAACCATCAAGTTCGGGTTCGCACCCGTTTGCGTAACTAAAGGCATCACCACGCCCGCCGCCGTCAACGCCGCCACCGTAGCCGATCCCACGCACAAACGGATCACGGCAGAGATCAACCAACCCAAGATCAACGGATGAACGGGCAATTGCTCCAGACTTGTCGCCAGCTCATTGCTTACCCCGCTATCCTCCATGATCTGCTTGAAGATACCGGAACCCGCAATGATCAAAAGGATCATAGAGATATCTTTCACGGCCTCCCCATAGACTGCCATAACCGACTTGATACTACGTCCCTGCCGGATGCCCAGCGTATATGTAGCGAACAACAAGGCGATCAGCATTACAATGGAAGGAGCACCAATAAAAGAGACTATCCCGCTCGCCATCTCGCCCATATCCTTAAAGCAATAAGGAATAACCGTCACGATAATCAGTAAAAAGACAGGCAACGTAGCGCTGATAAAACTATTCGCCTTGCCCGGCATGCTATATCTCCCGCTATCCTCTTTCTGCTCGAACAACGTGACCGGACCGGATTTTATATGTTTCAACCGACTGCCGAACACCGGCCCGGCGATAATGATAGCCGGAATCGCCAAACATAAACCGTAGATCAGCGTAAGGCCGATATTCGCGTTGAATTGTACCACCAAGGCTACCGGAGACGGATGCGGGGGCAGGAATCCATGCGTCACGGACAGCGCCGCCAACATCGGCAACCCGATATAGACCGCCGGAAGCTTGTATTTATACACGATCGAGAAGATCAATGGCACCAACAACACAAATCCGATCCCATAAAATAACGGAATACCCACGACAAAACCTGTCACCATCAGCCCCCATTGTATATGCTTAGTACCAAAAAGCGACACCATCACGGAAGCGATCTTCTGTGCCGCTCCGCTCTCGGCCACCAACTTGCCTAGCATAGCGCCTAATACGATAATCAACGTCAACCCACCCAAGATACTCCCGATACCGTTATTCACCGAGTCCGGCAGCTTCTCCAACGGAATGCCCAAAGCGATGCCCGCCAAGATAGAGGAGATCAGAAACGCAATGAAAGCATCCACCTTAAAGTAGGATATCAAGACAATCAATAAGGCCAAACAAAGTACGACAATGATAAATGACATGTTTTTTCGCTGTATTAGTTTATAATCCGTAAACGGGATACAAAGAAAACATTTATTTCCGAACTACCCCTTTTTACGATAACTAATTACCGCTAACAGATTAAAAAAAACAGCAAATAGACAGACAATCACAAAATGTCCCCGTAAATCGGCAAAGCCGCTCCCCTTTAAATAGACCATACGCATCACCTCCACGAAATAACGCACCGGGTTCGCCAGCGTGATCTTCTGCGCCCATTCCGGCATACTGCTGATCGGCGTGAACAATCCGCTTAGCAAGGCGAAAATGATCAAGAAGAAAAACGCCGTAAGCATCGCTTGTTGCTGTGTGGACGAGAAGGAGGAGATCGCCAAGCCAAATCCCGTAAAAGCGATCAAATATAAGGCGGCGAACAAATAGATCACCCCGAAACTCCCCTCCGGCACCAAGCCGTAGATCAGCCAAGCGAGGATCGCCACCGTCAGCAGGACAAAGCCTATCACCCAGAAAGGGATCAGCTTCGACAGCAGGAACAGGGACTTGGGTACGGGCGAGACGTTTATCTGCTCGATCGTCCCTTTCTCCTTCTCGCTCACGATATTCAAGGCGGAGATCGATCCCCCGATAATCGTCAGCAAGAATACCATGATGCCGGGAACCATATAGATCTTGTAACTCAAGTGGGGATTAAACAGGTTAATCGAAGCCACTCCCCTGCCCGATCCCATAGAGGCGAAACCTTTCTCCCTATTGAAATCCTGTATAATCGAGGAGAGGTAGGAGCTACCCAAGCCGCCCTTGGTTCCGTTCACGGCGTTAGCGGCGATCATCACGTCCGCCCTGCCCTCCTTCCCCAAGTCCCGCTCGAAATCAGAGGGGATTTCCAGAATGATATCGGACTCATTGCTCTCCACCGAGGTCAGCGCCTCGTCGTAGCGATCCGACCGGTCTGTCAGGCGGAAATATCCGGAGGATAGTACCTTATCTACCAATTGCATGGAGGTGACGGAATGATCGTTGTCCACGATGCTAAGGTTAATATTTCGCATCTCGAAATTAGCGGCGAAAGGCAAGATGATCAACTGCATGATCGGGATAATGAAGATAATCTTCGGCATGAACCGGTCCCGACGGATCTGCTTGAACTCTTTCTCTAACAAATATCGTAACATAGCTTATAATCGTATTTTAAAACGTTTCACACTCAAGAATACCAGCACGACCGCCATGAACGACAGTATCCCGATCTCCTTCAAGATCGACACGGCGGGAAGCCCCTTGATCATCACGTCCTTCACGGCGATGATATACCATTTGGCCGGAACGATATGGGAGAACCATTGCAGGATATCCGGCATATTCTCTATCGGGAACATCATGCCGCTCAACAACATGATCGGAAGCATCAAGGCGATACCGCTGATCAACATAGCCGCCTGCTGGGTATCGGCTACCGTGGAGATCAGCAGGCCCAGACAGAGGGATACGATCGCATACAGGATGGACACGGAAACCAGCAACAGCAGGCTGCCTTTTATCGGAACGTCCAGCAGGAAATAGGATAGCAGCAAGATCGTAGCGATATTCACCATACTCAGCAATAGGTATGGGATCGCCTTGGCCAGAATGATGTAGATGGGTTTCAACGGGGAGACCAGCAGGACTTCCATCGTTCCCATCTCCTTCTCTTTCACGATGCCGATCGAGGTCATCATGGCGCATATAAGGATAAGGATCAAGCCCATCACGCCGGGCACGAAGTTGTAGGCGCCTTTCATTTGAGGGTTGTAGAGCAAAGAGGTAACCGGGGTCACGGCTTTACCCTCAACCGCCGACTCGCCTTTCAACTGTTCCGCAATGATCGCCGAGCAATAGGCGATTAGCTGCGTGGCCTCGTTCGGATCGGTAGCGTCCGCCAAGACTTGTACTTGGGCATCGGCCGTGGAAGCGTACCCGGGGGGGAAGACAACTATGACGTGTACCTTTCCTTGCCGAAACAAGGCCCCGGCATCCTCATAGCTATCGACGGTCGTATACAGCTCGAAGTACTCGCTGGCATTCAAGCGGTCTGTCATCTTCAGTGTCAGCTCATCCCGGCTTTGGTCGAAAATAGCGATCGGCACACGCTTGATCTCAGTCGTGATGGCATATCCGAACAAGATGATCAGGATGACGGGCATGAGCAAGAGGATCATTGTCGTGCGTGCGTCCCTGAAAATGTGATAGAACTCCTTTCTAACAAAGGATATGAATTGTTTCATCGTTTATTCTCCTCTCGTTGCTTTTCGAGCCAAGGCGTGGAAGACTTGGTTCATATTCGTTGTCTTAAAATCCCGCTTCAAGGCGGAGGGACTGTCTAACGCTTCGATCTTTCCGTCTACCATGATGGAGACACGGTTACAATACTCCGCCTCATCCATATAATGGGTGGTGACGAAGATCGTGATCCCCCGGGCAGCCGCTTCATAGATCAACTCCCAGAACTGGCGGCGGGTGACGGGATCGACGCCTCCGGTAGGCTCATCCAAGAAAACGATCTTGGGCTCATGGATGATCGCCACGGAGAAGGATAGCTTCTGCTTCCACCCCAAGGGCAGGGAATCGACCAAGGTGTTCCGCTCCTTTTCCAGCCCGAGGATATCCAGCAGCTCATCCGTTTTCTGGGACAGCTGCCGTTTAGACAAGCCGTAGATACCGCCAAAAAGACGGATATTCTCCCATACCTTTAGATCGCCGTATAGGGAGAATTTCTGGCTCATGTATCCGATATTCCGTTTGATGGACTCGCTCTCCCGGTAGACATCGAAACCGGCTACCCGGGCCTCGCCGGATGTCGGGGCCGACAGGCCGCAGAGCATACGCATGGCGGTGGTCTTCCCTGCCCCGTTTGCCCCGAGGAAGCCGAATATCTCGCCCGGCTCCACCTCGAAACTGATATGATCGACGGCGGTGAAGGTGCCGAAACGTTTGGTCAGTTGTTTTACTTCTATCGCTTTCATTTTTTATCCTTATTTCATAATTACAATGCCGCATTTCCCCAAGATTCGACCTCGCGCCCAATGCGAGGCCCCGCATTTCCCCGAGATTCGACCTCGCGCCCGACGCGAGGCCCCGCATTTCCCCGAGATTCGACCTCGCGCCCGACGCGAGCCCCGCATTTCCCCGAGATTCGACCTCGCGCCCGACGCGAGCCCTCGCATTTTTCCGCGATTCGACCTCGCGCCTAACGCGAGCCCCGTATTTTTCCAAGATTCGACTTCGCACCCGACGCGAGGTCGAATCTTGGGGAAATACGACACATCCCCTCTCCTACAAGGCCATGAAACAATCCTCAACGCTTGGCTCAAGGCGTTCGATGCTTACATCTGCGTAACCTTTGCCTTTCAGATATTCCTGTAATCGCCTCATGACATCCTCCCCATCCCTCCTCAACGTAAGATGATGAGCATCTCCAAAAGCGAAACACGAGTTTGTATCCGGGAACTCCCGCAAGTCTCCCAACAACTTATACATCGATGCGCATCGCACCGCGTATAGCCGCCTATCGAATGAGGTACGGATGCCTACCGGCGTATCGATAGACAGGCATTCCCCAGAACGCACCAAAGCGATACGGTCGCAACGGGAGGCCTCATCCATATAAGGCGTAGAGACAAGTATCGTAATGCCTTGCCGTTTCAGACGATCCAGCATATCCCAGAACTCAGAGCGGGAGACAGGATCGACCCCCGTCGTAGGCTCATCCAAGAACAAGACATCCGGACGATGGATCAAGGCGCAACTCAAAGCCAGCTTCTGCTTCATACCACCGGACAGCTTCCCCGCCCGCCGATGCTTGAACGGCTCTATCTGACTATAGATATCCCGTACCAGATCGTAGTTCTCCTCGATCGTCGTATTGAAGACCGTAGCGAAGAAGTTCAAGTTCTCCTCTACTGTCAGGTCTTGGTAGAGCGAGAAGCGGCCGGGCATATATCCTACCCGCCGGCGGATCTCCTTCAAGTCTTTCACCACGTCCAAGCCGCAGACAGAGGCGGTACCGCTATCGGCCAGCAACAACGTGGTCAGGATACGAAACA
>ERZ772969.1273-NODE-1273-length-19888-cov-7.767962_pt1 | contig 19888 bp, 12 predicted proteins | sample MGYA00511676_ERZ772969 | MGnify/ENA primary metagenome ERZ772969 (study PRJEB29015, sample SAMEA2737651) | human gut metagenome | biome: human gut; feature: human-associated habitat; material: faeces | place: China | collected 2012 ... | reverse complement strand
ACATATGTGGCTTCCGCACGGCCCTTGCGCATATGGCTCCCATGAATCGGCGGGCATGACCTTTTACGCAGGGTGCGCCCGCTGTGGCTTTTCATGGATTCCCCGAATCAATGGCGAAAAATCCATTGCGGGGACTACTCATGCGGTTCCGTAGGCGGTTTGGGTGTTCCGTAGGTGGTTGGTCAGAGTATCGGGGTTGGAGAAAGGCTTTATTCTGGCCGTTTTCATGCTGGGTATTCAGACCCAACCACCTACGGAAGCGAAAAACCACCTACGGAACTAGTCCAAGCCGTAACGGTGACTGGCTATCGCTCGGGCGACCATGCCGAACAGTTCGTTCAGCTTCTGTTTGGATGCCAAATGCTCGCGGGTGGCGACAAAAGGCGTGAATCCAAGATCCCTCAGCCGGTTGCGCTTATCGAGGTCATACATCCAGCGGCCGTGGGTGTAGTGGTAATTTCCGTCGTATTCTATGCAGACGCGGTCATCCGGGTAGGCGATATCCACCTTCATCGTGCCCGAGCCGCGTATGTGGTCAATGATCTCATAATTGACATGTGCCTCAGGCAGCCCGTAGGCATCGCTCTCCAAACGAAGCACCGTTTCCTGCGGGGAATCGGTACCTGGTTTGGACAGGCGCAAGGCCTTTCTGCATTTGGCGCTCCCAATGAATCGCGGCGCACTCCGGATATAGTCGGAGAGCTCATCGTGAGTGCAGACGCGTAAATCGGGATTGGCGCAAGTGAGCCAATCCATGGCGATCACCAGACTCCGTTCGTCGACATAGGGCGCAATCTGGCAGACCGCCTGCATCGCGGAGACGCTTGACACCAATTCGTCGGCGTGCACCACGTCTACGCCATGCCTTGCGTAATGGAATTTCATCCCCTGGATTTTCCGCAGGTCACGTTGCCGGCACACCGAAACGTGAACGAGCTCCGAACCATATCCGGGTAAATAATTCATGGTGGCAATCATGCCATGCAGCTCCAGCGCTGTGCCGTGGCTTACATAGAGTGGAACCGAGGAGCGTGACCTTATCCGCGACAACACCTGCCTGCATTCAAGATGCCGTCTCGCCGCCTCCTCCCGTGCCTGCTCTAATGTGAAAAATGTATTGTGTCCAAAGCTTTCCATGCGCTGACGGTATATGGAAAGCCGGCAGCCCCGCAACCGTCTCCGTGAAAAATGTGGATATGTGTATGGTTCTATCCGCAGCATCACCGGGGAGAGGCCTGATGTATACGCGTCCGGTAGAACCGATGCGGAGCGTGGCGTCATCGAGGGGTGGCTCACATGGCAAGTCGGCCACGCAGAAGGGCGGGCGCTTCCAGCCGCAGGCCCGTGGGGCTGACGGTGACCGCGTTTCTCCACGGTGTCAGCCGCGTTTGGAACCCTGCCGACTGATGCCACCTTTATGACCGGTCGCTTTGAAAGGCAGACCGGCGTTGCCGAGTCCTTTGCTCCGCATGTTCTGCAGGGCAAAGGATTTTTGTTGTGCACGCAGTTCGTTCATCCGTTCCGTGGACTGATGCGCGATTCGCGGTTTCCGTGATTGCTCTGGCTGTGTCATGGCTATAAGAATACGTTCGGTAATGTAATATGATGGATTTAGTAATGCTTTTACTAAAATCTGATGAGGCATCCATGGGAGGGCGAGGGAGCGATGGCGACCATCAAGGAGATTGCGAAACGTACGGGATTTTCGCAGGCCACGGTGTCGCGTCTGTTGAATGGCGATCCGACGCTGTCGGTGCGTGAGGAGACGCGTCGCGCGATCATCCGCGCCAGCGAGGATTTGGGATACAGCGCCCAGGCCAAGCGTATCGTCATTCCGCACGAAGTAGCCTTGTTGGACAACGAGGAGTCCGACGAAACGCTGCGTGATTCGTATTTTGCCGATTTGCGTTCGGCGCTGGAACATAACGCCAAACAGCAGCGTATGGAGCTCACTGTTTTCCACAGTCTTGACGAGATGTTGAATCAGAAGGGGAAATTCGATGGTTTCATGGCTATCGGCGCCAATGTCATAGCCGAAAGCGACCTTGAGAAGTTGCATGAGGTCATGCCATACGGTGTGTTCATCGATGTGAATCCCGCACCGAACCTGTTTGATTCCGTGCAGCCCGACCTACAGCAGACCGTGCATGACGCGGTCGAAGCATGTGCGAAGGCTGGCATGAAGCGTGTCGGATTCATCGGCGGCAAGGGGAGGCTGACGAATTTTTATGAGGTGGACGAAGAGGGGCGTGCCACATATTTTCGGCGTGAAATGGGCCGTTATGGTCTCGACCTGCGTGGACTGGTGTATTCTGACGGCTTGTTCACCGTGGAGAATGGTCGCAAGCTGGGGGAGCAGTTTATCCGTGACCACAACGGCGCACTGCCTGACGCAGTTATTGTTTCGGCGGACATCATCGCGGTCGGCGTGCTGCAGGCGTTCAACGCGGTTGGTGTGATTGTGCCCCGCGACATCAGCGTCATCAGTATCAACAACCAGACGATTGCCCAGCTGACGTCGCCGCCGTTGAGCACTTTCGCAATCGATCAGAACGAGCTTGCGCGCGTTGCGATTCTCACCTTGGCTGATGCGATTGCCAGCAAGCGCACAGTACGGCAGCATGCGTACCTGTCGACGAGGCTGGAAGTGCGAGATAGTTTCGTGCCGGCGCAGCCGAAACGTGAATCGCGGCCAAAATTGCAGACCCGATCGAAGCGATCTGCCCGGTCGAAACGGGCTGCTTAGCGTACGTATGTGCGGAAAAATATGAAAGGCGATTGATGATGCTACGTCATCAATCGCCTTTTGTTTGTCTACTGTCGGCGAAATACCGCGAATCGCACACAATATGACATGTATATGTGCAGAATCGCACAAAATGCGACACGCCCAACAGTGCACAACGCAGATGTTAAATTTTACTAAACAGGGGTAAAGGGATATACTTAACTCATGTGAAATCAAATGATGATTTCCGATTACAGCTTCAATCACAACTTCTAAGGAGAAGTACGATGGCAGAATCCAATGTCGCAGCCGCACCGAAGGAGACGCAGCAGTCTGCGAAGCCAACCAGGAAAGGCAGTCTGCTGTCCCGCGTGGCCTATTCATTCGGCAACGTCGGCCAATCCGCCTTCTACAACGCGCTGAGCACCTACTTCATCGTCTACGTCACCAGCTCGCTGTTCTCCGGGGTCGACAAGGCGCTCGCCACCAAGCTCATCGGCGTCATCACCGGCCTTGTGGTTGTCATCCGCATCGCGGAGATCTTCATCGATCCGCTGCTGGGCAACATCATCGATAACACCAAGACCAAATGGGGTCGTTTCAAGCCATGGCAGCTCATCGGCGGCACCGTTTCCGCCGTTCTGCTCGTGCTGGTCTACACCGGTCTGTTCGGCTTGGTGAACGTCAACACCACGCTGTTCATCGTGCTGTTCGTCATCACCTTCATCGTGCTCGACGTGTTCTACTCCCTGCGCGACATCTCCTATTGGGGCATGATCCCGGCGCTGTCCTCCGACTCCCATGAGCGCTCCACCTACACCGCCCTCGGTTCCTTCGGCGGCTCCATCGGCTACAACGGCCTGACCATCGTGGTCATTCCGATCGTCACTTACTTCAGCTACATCTTCACCGGCAAGCATCAGGAGAGCCAGAGCGGCTGGACCTGCTTCGCCATCATCGTGGCTATTCTCGGCGTCCTCACCGTGTGCTCCGTCGCGTTCGGCACCAAGGAAAGCTCCAGCACCCTGCGCACCAAGGCCGAGGACAACGGCGGCCCGCTCGCCGCGTTCAAGGCTCTCGCACAGAACGACCAGCTGCTGTGGGTGGCCCTGTCCTACCTGCTGTACGCCATCGCCAACGTGGCCACCACCGGCGTGCTCATGTATCTGTTCAAGTTCATTCTGAACAACTCTGCAGCCTATTCCATCGTCGGCGTCGTCTCCGTCGTCGCGGGCATCGTTATGGCTCCGCTGTACCCGATTCTGAACAAGCGCATTCCGCGCCGCTACCTGTACCTCGGCGGCATGGTGCTTATGGTCCTCGGCTACCTGCTGTTCATCGTCGGCACCGACAACCTCGCCGTCGTCACCGTCGGCCTGGTGTTCTTCTACCTGCCGCAGACCTTCATCCAGATGACCGCCATCCTCTCCCTGACCGACTCCATCGAATACGGCCAGCTGAAGAACGGCAAGCGCAACGAGGCCGTCACCCTGTCCGTGCGTCCGATGCTCGACAAGATCGCAGGCGCCTGCTCCAACGGCATCGTCGGTGCCGTCGCCATCGCCGCTGGCATGATCGGCTCCGCCACCGCCGCCGACATGACCGCCGCGAACATCCACACCTTCAAGGTCTGGGCATTCTATGTGCCGCTGGCTGTCATCATCCTGAGCGGCGTTGTATTCCTGCTCAAGGTGAAGATCACCGAGAAGATGCACGCCGACATCGTCAAGCAGCTGGAAGAGCAGCTCAACGAAGGCTGATTCGCTCTCGGAAAGCGATTGGCGCGATTGATTTGCGATTGAACCGCGGTCGTCGCGCAGGAAGAGCCGCATGGTGGATGCCATGCGGCTCTTTCGTTTACCTACGTTCGTAGTGCGTGCTACGCTGTCGACTGAAAAGCAAAGCAACGATCCGTCATCAGCGGGGAGCTTCCGGAAGAACGGCGGCGGTCGTCGCGCGTAAATCGCGCGGTGCGATCGCAGGCTCAGTAGAACCGGCGGGATCGGCCCGGACAGCCGAACGTCAAGCGGTCGTACGAAACCCACGTAAGGAAAGCGGGGGAGTGCGGCAAGCGAGGTGGTACCGCGGTGTCGGACGTGCGCAATCGCACGAAAATCATCGTCCTCGTAAAGTAAGTAATGAAACCGCCAAACGAGGAGCATACGGTGAGCGAATCCACCAATCATGTGTATCCGAAGGCTGCTGCCGGTGAGCAGAGCGCCAATGTCGCGCCGAACCCCAGCTTCCCCAAGCTTGAGGAGTCCGTGCTTGACTACTGGGAGAAGGACGACACCTTCCAGAAGTCCATCGAACGCCGTCCTTCCGGCGATCACAGCCAGAACGAATTCGTCTTCTTCGACGGCCCGCCGTTCGCCAACGGCCTGCCGCACTACGGCCACCTGCTGACCGGCTATGCGAAGGACGTCATTCCGCGTTACCAGACCATGAAGGGTCACCGCGTCAACCGCGTGTTCGGCTGGGACACGCACGGTCTGCCGGCCGAGCTCGAAGCTCAGAAGGAACTGGGCATCGACTCCGTCGACCAGATCAAGGAACTGGGCATCGACAAGTTCAACGACGCCTGCCGCGCGTCCGTGCTCAAGTACACGAACGAGTGGAAGGACTACGTGCACCGTCAGGCACGTTGGGTCGATTTCGAGCACGGCTACAAGACCCTGAACATCACGTACATGGAGTCCGTGATGTGGGCCTTCAAGCAGCTGTACGACAAGGGTCTGGCCTACCAGGGCTACCGCGTGCTGCCGTACTGCCCGAAGGACCAGACGCCGCTGTCCGCGCACGAGCTGCGCATGGACGCCGACGTGTATCAGGACCGTCAGGACACCACCGTGTCCGTGGCCGTGAAGCTGCGCGACGAGGAGGATGCCTACGCCGTCTTCTGGACCACCACTCCGTGGACCGTTCCGACCAACTTCGCCATCGTGGTCGGCGCTGACATCGACTACGTCGAGGTGCGTCCGACCGAAGGCAAGTTCGCTGGCAAGAAGTTCTACCTCGGCAAGCCGCTGCTTGGCTCCTACGAGAAGGAACTTGGCGAGAACTACGAGATCGTGCGCGAGCTTAAGGGCGCCGAAATGGAAGGCTGGCGTTACTACCCGGTCTTCCCGTACTTCGCAGGCGACGAGAACGCCGCCGAGGGCAAGGTGCCGGGGCCGGAAGGCTACCAGATCTTCACCGCCGACTACGTCGACACCGTTGAAGGTACCGGCCTGGTCCATCAGGCCCCCTACGGCGAGGACGATATGAACACGCTCAACGCCAAGGGCATCAAGAGCGTGGACGTGCTCGACGCGGGCTGCAAGTTCACGTCGCTGTGCCCGGATTACGAGGGCATGTACGTGTTCGACGCCAACAAGCCGATCCTGCGCAACCTGCGCGCCGGTGACGGCCCGCTGGCCCGCATCCCCGAAGAGCAGCGCGCCATCCTCTTCCAGGAGAAGAGCTACGTGCACTCCTACCCGCACTGCTGGCGTTGCGCCACCCCGCTGATCTACAAGCCGGTGAGCTCCTGGTTCGTGGCCGTCACCAAGATCAAGGACCGCCTGCTCGAACTCAACCAGCAGATCAACTGGATTCCGAACAACGTGAAGGACGGCCAGTTCGGCAAGTGGCTGGCGAACGCACGCGATTGGTCGATCTCCCGCAACCGTTTCTGGGGCTCTCCGATCCCGGTATGGGTTTCGGACGATCCGAAGTACCCGCGTGTGGACGTGTACGGTTCACTCGATGAGCTCAAGGCCGACTTCGGCGATTATCCGCGCGATCATGAGGGCAACATCAACATGCACCGTCCGTACATCGACGAGCTGACCCGCGTCAACCCGGACGATCCGACCGGCAAGAGCCACATGCACCGCATCAGCGACGTGATGGACTGCTGGTTCGAATCCGGTTCGATGAGCTTCGCCCAGTACCACTATCCGTTCGAAAACAAGGAAACCTTCGAACAGCACTTCCCGTGCGACTACATCGTGGAATACATCGGCCAGACCCGTGGCTGGTTCTACGTGCAGCACGTCATGGCGACCGCCCTGTTCGACAGGCCGGCGTTCAAGAACGTGATCTGCCACGGCATAGTGCTCGGCTCCGACGGACAGAAGATGTCGAAGCATCTGCGCAACTATCCGGACGTGAACGGCGTGTTCAACGACTTCGGCTCCGACGCCATGCGCTGGTTCCTCATGAGCTCGCCGATCCTGCGCGGCGGCAACCTTATCGTCACCGCCGATGGCATCCGCGACACCGTCCGCCAGGTCATGCTGCCGGTGTGGAGTTCCTACTACTTCTTCACGCTGTACGCGAACGCGGCCGGGTATGACGCGCGCAAGCTTCGCGCCGACGAAGTTGCATCGCTGCCGGAAATGGACCGTTACCTGCTGGCCCGTACCCACCGACTGGTCGAAAAGACCCAGTCCTCGCTGGACCAGTTCCTGATCTCCGATGCATGCGACGCCGTGTCCGACTTCATCGACATGATCACCAACTGGTACATCCGCAACAACCGCGACCGCTTCTGGAACGAGGACGCCAACGCGTTCAACACCTTGTACACCGTGCTTGAGGTGTTCATGCGCGTCCTTGCGCCGCTTGCCCCGATGGAAGCCGAATCCGTGTGGCGCGGCCTGACCGGAGGCGAATCCGTGCATCTGGCCGACTGGCCGTTCCTGGCCGACGAGAAGACCGGCGAAGCCACCGAACTTGGCCGCGTGCTCGTCGACGATCCGGCTTTGGTGAACGCCATGGAAAAGGTGCGCGAGGTCGTCTCCAGCACCCTGTCCATGCGTAAGGCGAAGCAGATCCGCGTGCGCCAGCCGCTGAGCAAGCTCACCGTGGTGGTGGAGGATACCGCCGCCGTGGCCGCGTACGACGAGATTCTGAAGTCCGAGCTCAACGTCAAGAACGTGGAGCTGTGCACGCTTGAGGATGCGGGCTCCCAGGGCCTGAAGATCATCCACGAGCTGCGCGTGAACGCCCGCGTTGCAGGCAAGCGCCTGCGCAAGGACGTGCAGTTCGCCATCAAGGCCTCCAAGTCCGGCGCATGGCATGTGGACGCTTCCGGCGCTCCGGTGTGCGAGACCCCGAACGGCGACATTACGCTGGAAGAGGGCGAGTACGAGCTGATCAACAGCGTGGAGGAACAGAACGCCGAAGAGGCCGCCAACTCCGTGTCCGCGGCCCTGCCGACCGGCGGTTTCGTGATCCTCGACACCGAGCTGAACGACGATCTGGTTGCCGAAGGCTACGCCCGCGACGTGATCCGCTCCGTGCAGGACGCCCGTAAGGCCGCCGGTCTCGAGGTCTCCGACCATATCGCGCTGAAGCTGACCGTCCCGGCCGGCGACGTGGCGAAGGTCGAGCAGTTCCGCGATCTCGTGTCCGCCGACACGCTCGCCGACTCGCTTGACGTTGTTGCCGGCGCCGAAGGCTCCGAGCCCGCCATCGAGGTTGCCAAGGCCTGATTTTGGTTGGGGTGAATCAGTTGGGCTGATTCCGCTTGGTCGATTCAACTAAGTCGACCGGATTGGCCGAATTGGTTGGTGCGATCCGGTTGGGATTGGGTTGGTTTGGCTGAATTGACCGGGTTGTGCGGATTTGGCTTGATTGGGCTGATTTCGTCTTGATGCGAAGGGGTCCTGCCGTTTAAACGGCAGGACCCCTTTCGCGTCGTTGTCCCACCCTATATCCTTCAGTCTGTATTCCTTCAGTCCTAACCTTCGGCTTCTGGCTCGCTTTTCCGCATTTTGTTACCGTAACCTCCATGTCCGGGTAACAAAACATGGATGCGTATGCTGTTCCATGGTTTTGCGATCGATTTGTGATTATTCGACCGTGCGACTAGAGTAGCCTGTGGCTTTTCGGCTGGCTTTTACACCGGCTGGAAGATTTATACAGACTTGATTTGTGTCTGCCGTGTGCCTGCGACGTATTTACGTTGCGCTGGCACGTGCGCGGAAGCAGATCGCAAGCGAATGGTTCTCAGTACCATCCATGTGAGTCAAGCGCACATCTTTGAGAAGCAGTCGCGATGCCGGGAGTCGAGTTCGTCGGTTTCAACCGTCGTTCCCGTTCCCGGCTTTTTCTTTTCTGTATATTGTGTATGATTTTGCTGCTTTTACACTCATATAAGTGTAGTTGGCATATAACTTCTTATATAGTATTTATTTAATTTGGATTTTAAGGTATTTCCTGAACTTGCAATATTTGTGAATTGTGGTAGGGTGCATGTTGTGCGGGAATTTCGTTAAGCCTAGTATTGGCGAAACTTCTGTATTGGATAAAACGAAAGGAGGCATATGGGTAATGCGATAACGCTTATTCTTGCTATCGTCGTGCTTGTTCTTGTGAATAAATAGAACATGCATGGCGTTAGTGTGGGTGAAGGGCATAGATGTGTTTTCCGCCCATGAATAAGGACTTCATTGAGGAATTGTTTTTATTTGCTTCGGATTTAGATTCAAGCAATTCTTTTCCCTTGGCGGAAAAGACTTCTTTTCTGTGTTGGTGCGCGTGGCGTATCCGTCATGTGCACCAACACACCCTACACTGATATTTAACAATATGGACACGGTTGTTCGTATGGGAAAGAAAGGACGCTAGAATGCGTGCGCTTACTATTGAAGATTTGAATGCGGCTGCTCATGTTGGTGGAGCTGGCAGTTTGACGATGCGGCAGGAGCTGGAACCTGCAAGTGGTCCGGATGGTGTGATCGCACCTGCGAAGTATGTCGATGACCGAGGTAATGCGACATATATTTTTGCAAAACGCTATGAGGAAGATCAAGAAAAGCCGGTGAAGACGGTGATGATTGATTCCAAGGGTTCTTTTGCTAATCGTGCTGAGGAAACGACAACGGAAGCCATGCGGAATGGTGAGGGCGTTCTTTCAAAAATGCCTCGCATTGCGGTTCAGTATGATACCGATGCCGGAAAGGAAGTTGTCTATGATAATCAGCTTCCACATCGTGGCTTCGATGGCCATATTCGTGTCGGAAGTTATAAGGGTGAATCTACTTCCAAGGCGGAGGAATATGTGAAGGCGCGTAATTCGACTTTGGATAATCTGCTGCCGATTTTCGAACTTTCTCCGGAGACGGTCATTTTCGGTGGATGGGACTCCACTCGCAGTAAGAATCAGCTGAGGATTCCTTCTGTTATGGTTGGCGAAACATATGCCATTCTGGCCGAACAAGAAGAAGACCCTGTAATCCATCGTGCGGGCGGACGCATTGATCCAGTTGGGGCGAGCGTGATTGTATCTACCGAAGCTGACCGTCAGAAGATTGTTGGTGACAGTATTGACCTAAGCGACAAGACTAAAACAAGTTTCAAGAAATCGGGCAAGGGTTCGACCATCGGTTTGGGTGCCATTCCACCAAGTGCTAAAAAAGACGTTCTAGACGGTGTTTCTGTCCGGAAAGTCATCTCCACCCGTGTGCTGAGCTTCGCTACCGTGCGTACATTCCATTTCGGCAAGGGTGTTGAAGGGGATGCTGCGATTCGTGCATTAATTCTCGCTGTACTTCTGCGTGATATTGCCGGTTATGATGAGAATCCTTTCATCCGTGCGAATTGCTTCCTTGCGGAGACCGGCAAGCCGACTGTCATGTTGAACAAGCGCTATGGCGAGAAGGAGGAATTGGAACCTCTTACTGCTGGAATGGCTGAAAAACTTTTGGAAGAGGCTTACGCGCAGGCTCATGAAAAGGCGGGAATCACTTGGGAGGGGCAGGAATTCCTTGTGGAAGGTAATCCTGCGGTGCTTGCCAATGCTTCTGCTGAAGATGATGAAAAGGGAAACTGATATGGCTTTCGCGATATCGGCTTATTTTCCGCTTGGTTTTTATCAGGGCAGTGATTCTGGTGGCAGACCGGAAGAGTTTCCTTCACTTTGCCGCTTGTATTCTGCGCTTGTTTCGGTGGCATACTTGACTTTCGGTTTTGAACAGGTTGATGCCAATCGTAATCTGACGGACGATCAGATTCGAGAGGCTTTGAACTGGCTTGAGGATAATCCACCTCAGGGAATGCTGCTCCCACACGCTGTTAAAGCTGATAGCAGGGCTGTTGCCTATAGAAATAAAGGCAATGTCCAGAATAGAAAAAAACCGAAAGATAAAGTTTCATCTACTACAGCCCACATAGCCACTGCATATGAGCAGCATCCTGAATCTGGAAGATTGCTGACTTGGATATGGCATGAATGCCCCTCATCTACAGCGAGAATGGTGTTGAGCTGGCTTTGCAATGAAGTTCCTTATCTAGGCGAAGCTTGTTCTCCGGTGGAGCTGAATACTTATGAGGATTATGTTCTTCCTTCTGGCGTCGATGAACAGTTATGGACACTTTCCCCCGATTCGGCATTAACGAATATTCGAAAGAGGGGAAAGCCTGTTGCTTACCCTAAAAAGGGGCGTCTTGATGATTTGAAGCAGGCTTTTGTGGCAGCGAATCCCAAACCGAAGGGTAAGAAAAACCTTACTGTTAGCGACAAAGAGGACGAGCAGAATTTCCTTAATGAGTATCCACTTGCTCAAACGGAAGGCAAAGCTAGGTATCTTTCTTCGGCTGCTCGGAAGCAGAGGGAAGTGCTTAAAGCTCCTTGGGTGATGGCTTTATACTTGGAAATCAATGCAATTGCATGCAATGGTGACATTAAAAATTCATCTGAATGGAAACCTCAGGAATCCGAATTTGTCAATTGGGCTGTGGCACTGCATCGTTTTCTAGTAAAGGAGTGGGGAATTGATCCATCGCCGGCTTTGGTGGGTAAATATGCTCCAGGCATAGCCAGACCGGCCAATAACGTGTCCATTCAGATTATTGATGCCGATTTCAAGCAGCGGTATAGTCAACAAATCCGAGACGATGTTGTGAAGTTGAATCCTGGTTTTCTTATTTTGATTCCTTCAGATATGTCTAAAGGCGACATTGGCAAGTTGCGCGATGTCTGTGCCGGAGCTGAAGGCAAATCGTTGTACTATGCTCCGGAAAAGTCGACTTTGCGTATCGGGAAAGTCACAACGGTTGATGCCGAGCATTTCTGGAAGCCAGTAGCGCCGGGAATGTGTCGATATTGGGCGGTCAGACCGATGGCCATCGCTGAGACACGCCCTATTCCTGACATAAAGTTGCATCGCAAATGGGGAGTCTATGAGGCTCTTTGTTTGTCGATTGGACATGTTTGGCGTTCGCAATATCCGCAATCGTCGGAAGGAAGTCGAGAGGAACGCTATTGGAACATTGTTGATGCGGTGAGCGCGAAGACCTCGCATTTCCGTATTTACAATTATCGTACCGTTCATCGTGCCAACATGACGGATTATGTGCATCGTGCGAACGGTTCCAACATTTTGCATGGTATGAATGCGTTGATTGCGATTTCTGATGTCGGTGAGTCTCTGGATTGTGCGGCTATGGCAATCGGTCAGAGTCGCCATTTGGGTGGAGGTTTCCTTGTGCCGGCGGATTTTGCCGTAAGCGTGTGTCAATCGGATGATGATTTCGAAAAGGGGATTCCAACATGGCTGAAATGAGTCTGGAGCAGCGGCAATACCTGACTGCTAAGTTCAAAGAATTCATCGCTGCGGTTCATTCAAGTCATGAATCGAATTTGCCTGTTCGTACACCTTATCAATGGCAGATTAGATTGATGCTGTATGTTGCAGAGCATGGGTATTGGCCTCGAAGTATTGGCGCTCCAACCGCTTCTGGGAAAACCAGTGTGATAGATATCCATGTGTTCCTTAATGCTATGGCAGGCCTTTCTCTCGTGGAAGGAAACGGTCTCTTCGATTTACCATTGCGAAACATTCCTCGTCGTTTGGCGCTTACGGTAAATCGTCGTTCATTGGTTGATGATCAATTTGATGAAGCTTGTGCGTTACAGGACAAAATGCAGATTGAGCATGTCGCCAATGACGGGCTTGACGTATATCGAGACGGTTTAAAACTTCGTGCAGCTATTAATGATGGAACTAAAAGCGATTCTGCGATTCCGCGGATGATTGCTGTTGAATTGCGAGGCAGTATCAGTCCGGACCGAGAGTGGCGCTATTATCCGCAGACCTGTGCTGTGATTTGTGCTACTCCTGACATGTTCGGAAGCCGCTTGCTGTTTCGTGGCTACGGCACTAGTCGTACCATGCGTTCTATGGAAGCTGGATTGCTTGCATACGACACAGTGTTGATTGTTGATGAAGCTCATCTGAGCCAGCAATTATTAAAAACCGCACAGCAAGTGGCACGTATCGAAAACATGGCTGATGCTCCGATTGCTCGACAAGTATCTCCTTTACAAGTTGTAGAAACGACTGCAACCCCAGTTTCTGAAGATACTGATAATGCGATTTCTGTCCTTGAATCTGATTTCACAACTGACGTTATGCTCGAAAAGCGTCTTAACCAGTCAAAACCAGTTGTTGTAACTTGTGATTTTGAGAAGTCGAAAGATGAGATAGATGCAATTGTTGAGCAGTGCCTTTCTCTGATTCACTCCAATATCGAGGCTGATGAATACAGCGATTCAGGTCCCCATGTTCTTGGATGCATTCTCAACACAGTTAAAAAAGCCAACCTCGTTGCTGACAAACTCGAAAAACTATGCAAAAAGAATGGCATCAAAAAGCCTATTGACGTTTATATCGGTCCAATGCGTGCATACGACAAAAGAAAAGTGGCCGATAAGCTGCATTCTCTTTCTGAGCTAAAACCAGATGAGGCTCCTTGCTGCATTATCGGCACACAGACTTTGGAAGTCGGCGTTGATATCGATTTTGCAAATATGGTGACTGAGATTGCTCCTGGATCTGCGTTGGTTCAACGTGCCGGCCGTGTGAATCGTCGTGGCTTGAGATCTGAAGGCCTTATCTACATATTTGGCGTTGATTTGCAGAAGCTTTCTGAAAAGAAGCAATCTGACGAGACTGTTCCTTACAAGCCTGAAGATATTATAAAGGCGCAGACTTGGCTAAATTCCTTGGAAGATGCAGAAACTGGAAAGCCGAGCATCAGCGCATGGTCCGTAGGAAAAACCATGGTACCTCGGGAAGATCCCGACAGACTTTTAATCCAGCGTTTGGAACTATGGGATGTTGAGAATCTATCTGTCACAGATGAGAATTTATGTGCCAACCTGTGTGGGGTTGATCTTCAACAGGGACGTGCGGACCTCAATCTATGGTTACGGGATGATCTTAATTCCAGTGGTCCTGACATTAATATCGTGGTGAGAAATTTGCCATGGAATGACATGTCGGCTATTCGAATTCTGGAAATGGCGCAGCCTGAGAATGACGAGTTATTCCCCGTTAGAAAATGGCGTGGACTTCAAGAGTTCTTTAAATGTTTGGAGAAGGAAGACAATAAGTCGCGAAGGAGAGGTGCTCGGGTCGAGGCTGACAATGAGCATGGTGGAAAAGATAAAATCGATTTTCCACATAGAGTATTCAGATATCGCGCCTCGGAACCTGAAGGTCATCGTGTGATATGCATGCATGTGCAAGATGCCGAGCATGCTGTGATCAAATCTGGCGACATACTTATCCTTGATGATTTTGAAAGAGTTTTCTCTACATTCACTGAGAATGTTGCGATTTTTGATCCAGAAGGTTCTTCTACGGTAGAGGATGTTTTTAACAAATGCGGCTCCTCTATCATGGTCATCAATGACATTTCGCTTAAGCCGAAAGAGATTGAAGCATTTCAGCATATTCAAAATATTGAAGAAATCTCTGGCGAGCACAATGCTGAAGTCCTTTCTGACAAAGTGCAAAACGACATGCAAGAGTCGTTAAGACTGATTCGTGCAGCTGCGGCAGCGGAGTCGACAAGTTCGGTGGAGTGCTCCTTGCTTTGTTTTGAACGAGAACATTCTTGTTTTGATGTTGATGGCAATGAGATTATCCGTGAAGTCAGATGGATCGTAAGCAGTGCTTCTGAAAATGCGCCAGATTCTGAATCTGATCAGGAAATCATAGTCTCTAGGAAAAAGACTCTTTTTCTAGGAGGAATATCGAATGATTCCAATCTTCGCAGGAAAGAAGGCCATCAAGATCATGTAGCTTGGCGTGCACAAGCGCTTGGTAAAGCTGTCGGGCTTGATGATACTTTGACCAATGATTTGCGTATTGCCGGTGAATATCATGATGAGGGCAAGAAAGACAGGCGTTTCCAGAGACTGCTTCGTAATGATCGCGAGGTGCAGGAAACGGAACTTTGGGCAAAGAGCCGGTACTTTATTTCGCATGCCAAAGAGCGGGGACTTCGTAACGAATATCGACTGCATGGTTGGCGTCATGAGCAACGTTCCGTTGCGGAATTCCTTCAAGCCAGCAAAACGAATGAACGGTTGCGAGATATGGAAGAAACCGACAAGCAGCTTGTCGCACGACTCATAGGCACATCACATGGCCACGGACGTGCATCTTTCCAGTATGGGACTGAATATCTGCTTCCTGTGGAGGGTGGTTCTTCCCGCGAAATGAATCCGGAATTGAATGTGCTTTCCGACCGATTGTTCGAAACCGGTGAGTGGGAGACCCTCATCGACCATACCAATCAAAGGTATGGTTTCTGGGGAGTTTCTTACCTTGAAGCTTTGCTTCGCGCTGCGGATATTACATGTTCGAAGGAGGGGCTGTGATGAGTGTTGTCATTTCTGCGGATGCGACCGACGCATTCTCGCATTTGCTTATGGTCGGTCTTGCATCCATTCTTGAAGATGCTAATCCTGATCGTGTTTGCCTATTTCGATGGCTGGATGATTTGCAGGCTTTTGAGATAAAGACGAATGATGATTTGGATATCGATCAAATATCGAAGGTTGTGAGTGAACATGCTAAGCGGTGGTCTCAATCTTTGCCGTTGACTTCTCAAGACGACTATACGGTTTCAAATGAATCCGACAAGCCAAGTGGGGCGTTCCATGCCACAATGTCACCGAGGCTAAGCAATTTGGGTGTTCCTTATGGCTGGGAAAAACTTCAAAGAAATCGAGAAGCTGCGGTTGACGCCATGGAAACATTCGGCGATTACCGTTACTTCGGCGCACTGGGGCAGCCTTCATACTGGTCAGGTGAGCAAACTAATCATAGTTTACGTTCTGATTTCGGGGCTTCTCGTTGGGAAATGGTGACGCGAAACAAAGGGCAAGAATTCATCGGAGGTCGTTTGTTTCCTTTGGCCCAAAAGGTTGCAGCACGACCCATCGAAAAAGTTCGGGATGGATTGCTTGGTACGACAATTGAGGATGAGGTTGGTGGCAATAAAGCATTTAGCCGTGCTGCCACGGGCCTTCACGCTCCATCGAAAACCGACAATGCGCGTGCATGGTGCGCATTGATTGGCGTTTCCGCCTTTCCGACGCGTGTTACGACTATTGGAAGCGAAATGTCTCGTGACAGTAGCGCGGCAATGTTCCAGATTAAAGGCCCAATTCGTTTCGCGATTCTTCCGTTGTTCGATCAATACTGGACAACTGCGAAATACCGTTCCGTTATACGTAGCGAAGCGCTTGCGCAATTCGGTATTCAGCAGGCTCGTTTCAGGGGAGACCAAGTAATGAGTGCGGCATCTGACTGGCTTGAAGAAAAAGGTGTTCCTGCCTGTTGCCTTTTCAATCAGTTCATGTCTGATAACAAAAGTGCTCCGGAACGATGGCTGGAGCCTGGTGAAATCATCCCAGTAAAACAAATGGAATAACAAGGAGAAAGCTATGGATGACGACCCTATTCCGATTAGCTTGGTTGCCAATTACATGTTCTGCCCGCGCAGAGCGTGGTTGGAAGCGGTAGGAGAAAAAGTCGATTCGGATCAAATCATGCGAGGAACATATGATCATCGCAAGGTTGACCGTACTGATGGCGCTCCTGATGCGGATTCGTATCAAGCCGTGAATATCAGGCATGAGGAATGGGGCGTCAGCGGCAAGCTGGATGCTGCAAAAATGACGGATAGCGGAATCGTTATTCGTGAATATAAAGCGACGCCTGTGAAGCGGGCGATGATAGTTACGCCCGCAATGCGTACACAGCTTGCTTTACAGGCTGCATGTCTTGAAAATATGGGTTTTCATGTAGCTGGTACTGAAATATTTTTCACCACGCACCATCGGCGGGTTGAAGTTGACCTTGACGAAGAAGATTATGAAAACGCGCATAAAGCGGTGGAAGAAACTCGAACGTTAATTAATTCGGAACAAGCTCCTGAGCCATTAGAGGACAGCGCTCGTTGTATGCGATGCTCACATGTAGGGATTTGTCTGCCGGAAGAACGCAAGTTATGTGCTGTCGCGCATCGAGTGATGGTTTCGTCTCCAGATAATCAAGTAACGCATCTTGCTACTCCTGGAGCAAAAGCCTTTACAAGATCCGGAAGAATGATTGTTCAGAAAAATGGCGAAGAACTTGCTTCTATTCCAATTGATACCATGCAAGGTTTGCAGATTTACGGCAATACCGATTTGTCAAGTGGGCTAATCCGTGAGTTGATGTGGCGTGATATTCCCATAGTTTGGTGCAGTGGAACAGGACGAATGTACGGATGGTCCATTCCCTCTTATGGACCAAACGGGGAGCAACGTGTTGACCAGCACGTAGCTTCCCATGAAGGACGGCTTGGTCTTGCACGTGAATTTATCGTCGCAAAAATACACAATCAATCTGTTTTGCTGCGACGGTCAGAATCGGACAATCCAGTATTGCCGCAACTGCGACATATTGAGAAACAGGTTGGAAATGCGAACCGTTGGCAGGACATACTTGGTCTCGAAGGAGAGTCTGCAGCGTTGTATTTCTCTCAATTCGAGCATCTTATTAAAACTGATCGTCAAGCTGAGTGGCCTTGGATTGCCCGTATGCGTAGACCCGCTCCAGACGCGTTGAATGCACTGCTTGATTTTACATACACATTATTGTTGTCGGATTGTGTGCGAGCTTTGATTTCCTGCGGTCTTGATCCGCATGCTGGTTTCTTGCATAGCAGCAAACGGAATAAACCGGCATTGGCTCTGGATTTGATGGAGGAATTCAGGGCTCCGATTGCAGATTCGGTAGTGCAAACAGTGATTAATAACGGTGAAATCAATGCATCTGGATTCTCGGATGCGCTTGGCTCCGTGCGCATGACAGATGAGACTCGGAAAACGGTGATCAAAGCATACGAACGAAGAATGGCTACGGAAATCATCCATCCGGTATTCAAATACAAAGCTTCTTGGCGAAGGACTATCGAAATTCAGGCCAGAATGATTTTGGGATATCTTGATGGGACGCAAACTGAATATCGCGGAATCAGAATTCGTTAAGGAGTGGGGCATGACGAATCAGAAACGTGGCTATCTGGTGGCATATGATATCAGCGATGATTGCTGCCGCTCACATGTTGCGAAAATTCTTCAACACTATGGAGAGCGATTGCAATATAGCGTCTTCTTACTGCGGGTACGTCCTTCGATGATGTTGGATGTCCGTATGCAGATAGAGAGGGAAATAGATGACTCAATCGATTCTGTTGTGTTCTGTTCTCTTGGAACCATTTCTCAAACGGAAGAGGGCTTGGATTTCTTGGGGCGCCGTGGATACGTCGATTTAGAGATACCGACAGTGATTTGAAGTTTTAGCCTAATGGTGATGTTGTTTGATAAGTAAAGAGTGTTTTGCTGTTTTTCAAGTGCGAGAGATGCATCATTGCTGCGACACACGGTGAGCGCTCGCACTTGAAAAATAGTTGTTTTGGAGCCAGTGAACTTATATTGCTTCTGTATTGCGATAGAAATGAAAGAGTCGCTCGCAAAAGCCTTTAGAATATGTGTCATTGCAAGGTCTTAGACTATGACTATTCCTGAGCATTCAAGCTCAGGACTTCATTGAGGAGCCACTATCGCATACCCACACAGTAAGCCGGGCGTATTCCTGAGCATTCAAGCTCAGGACTTCATTGAGGACAGACGTTGATCTACCAGTTGTCGCTTGTCAAGTATTCCTGAGCATTCAAGCTCAGGACTTCATTGAGGAAAGACCGCCATCGGTTCCGGTTGGCTCACCGTGGACGATTCCTGAGCATTCAAGCTCAGGACTTCATTGAGGACCCCGAGGGGATTGCGCATGATGCTAAGTCGGGCACATTCCTGAGCATTCAAGCTCAGGACTTCATTGAGGACACCGCCAACGCTTCGGCCAATGCTGCCAAGACGGACATTCCTGAGCATTCAAGCTCAGGACTTCATTGAGGACTGGTCAAATGATTGGAGGGAATGTTGTCATCGACTTTTATTCCTGAGCATTCAAGCTCAGGACTTCATTGAGGAGATCCGCTTCACCCCGACCGCCAATGACACGCGCCATTCCTGAGCATTCAAGCTCAGGACTTCATTGAGGATACAACTATCCGTGGGACTGCTATTTGAGATACCAATTCCTGAGCATTCAAGCTCAGGACTTCATTGAGGACATTTCAATTGTGACAGTCAAGCATGGCGGTTATTTATTCCTGAGCATTCAAGCTCAGGACTTCATTGAGGACAGCAGCGTATTCCGAGCGCAACGCAAACCGGCGTGGCATTCCTGAGCATTCAAGCTCAGGACTTCATTGAGGAGACCGGGAATTGGGCGTCATGCCACCGTCAAGATGGCGATTCCTGAGCATTCAAGCTCAGGACTTCATTGAGGACTGAGGGATGTGATAGTCTGCGCCGAGAGGTGCCATTCCTGAGCATTCAAGCTCAGGACTTCATTGAGGACAGGACTTGAAGACTTCGGCGGTGGTCGGTGGCCGATTCCTGAGCATTCAAGCTCAGGACTTCATTGAGGAGAGCAAATCGGTAATCACAATGGCACCTACTTATATTCCTGAGCATTCAAGCTCAGGACTTCATTGAGGAGACCGACTGACGAACTATGGAAAGATACAAGGTCTTTATTCCTGAGCATTCAAGCTCAGGACTTCATTGAGGAGCCTACACGGCGGAGGCCACCCTTCCGGGCGTTGCCTATTCCTGAGCATTCAAGCTCAGGACTTCATTGAGGAGCTTCTCCGTTCGTTGATGCAATCGGACGTCCTTATTCCTGAGCATTCAAGCTCAGGACTTCGATAACGCCCGAATTCTTGCGCACTTTCGGATTCCGGCCCTGACGTAAGAGGGCA
>ERZ772969.1270-NODE-1270-length-19968-cov-4.135188_pt1 | contig 19968 bp, 21 predicted proteins | sample MGYA00511676_ERZ772969 | MGnify/ENA primary metagenome ERZ772969 (study PRJEB29015, sample SAMEA2737651) | human gut metagenome | biome: human gut; feature: human-associated habitat; material: faeces | place: China | collected 2012 ... | reverse complement strand
CCCTGTATGCAAAAATCTCATCCTTTATGCATTGTGTTTCCGAGACTACTCTGGTAATGTAACTGACCATTTCCACAAAATCCTGCTCAAATATCGGCAGGTATCGTAATTGATATGGTTTATCTGCCATTTATAGCTTTCCTCGCATTTTCAAAAACCTGCTGATGCGTATAACGTTCCTCTGTACTTTCCGCCATTTTATCTGCTTCATCTAATTTCATTTCAATGTCACTTGTCAGAGCCGCATATTCCGCAAGGCTTAAAACTACCATTGCACCATACCCATTTTTTGTCAAATAAACCGGCTGCCCCGTATTGACAATATCCTCGATTTCAGGAAATTTGTTTCTCAAATCAGAAACTGGTCGAATTTGTATCATACATATCCACTCCTTTTCCCCTTTATCTTATCACTATTTTATCAAAATATTATCATAAGAGCACTCTGTTTGCAAATATCTTTATTTCTTTACCGCTTTCCAGTCCTCTCCGTCGACTACATACTGGATCTCCGTCAAGCTCTCATCAAGCATGACGCTTAACACATCGCAAAACCCATCGACTAAACGAACCTTCGACAGCTCCTCTTTCGCAATCCAGAACATTTCCCCCCTCGTCAGAGCTTCTAAGCACTCCCTCAAACTCATCTGTCTCAAAGAGAAACACCAGATATCTGCCATCCGCGATGGGAAACTGCTTCACTCCGCACAGTCTGGGATTTCTAATCGTCAGCCCCGTTTCTTCCTTCATTTCCCGGATCACGGCGTCAACAATGGATTCTCCACGCTCAATATGACCTCCCAGAAGGGCAATACCCTTCCAGTCCCCTTTGGCTCTGTCCTGCACCAGATATTTTCCGTTTTGATGAACGAGACACAAGACTGTTAGCTCCACGTTTTCTGTCCGCATTTGTCTGCCACCTATTCTTTCTTCCCCAACTCCCAAAATGCAATGCCTGCCGCCTGATTGACATTAAGAGAATCAACCCCATGCGCCATTTCAATCCGCACGACATGATCACAGCCTGCGATCGTCTCAGAGGACAAGCCCTCTCCCTCTGATCCCACAATGATCGCCAGTTTTTCTTCTGCCTTTAAAGCCGGGTCTGTCAGTGAGATAGCATCCTCCCGCAGCGCCATTGCGACGGTCTTAAAACCCAGTTCTTTTAAAATGGTCATGCCTGCTTTTTGCCAGCCCTCTTTTTTCTCCGTAAAAAATGTCCACGGGGCTTGAAAAACAGTTCCCATACTCACTCTGGCAGCTCTGCGGTACAGCGGATCGCTGCAGCCGGGCGTCAAAAGAATCGCATCCATATATAATGCCGCCGCTGAGCGAAAGATCGCCCCAACATTGGTGGGATTCATCACATTCTCAAGAATCGCTATGCGGGAAGCGTTCGCGCAGAGACTGCGGACATCCGGCAGGGGATGCCGCCGCATCGCACACAAGACGCCGCGTGTCAGCGGAAAGCCCGTCAGCTTTTTCAGTACATCAAGCTCTGCCGTATAGACAGGTACCCCCTGACAACGGGAGAGCACCTCTTTTGCTTCCCCCTCGATATGCTTCCGCTCGACCAGAAAGGAGACCGGCTCATACCCGGCATCAAGCGCCCGCCCGATCACCTTTGGGCTCTCCGCGATAAACAATCCCACATCCGGTTCATAATAATGCAGCAGCTGTCCCTCCGAGAGGCGGGCATAAATATCCAGCTCCGGTGCTGTAAAATCTGTAATATTAGAAATGTTTCGCATCGCACATCCTACATACGCTCCGGCGCCTCAAATCCAAGCACGCCGATACAAGCCTCAAGCACGGATTTCGTCAGGGTCAGAAGGCGGATATAGGACTTCTGCACCGTCTCATTTTCCTCCGACATGATCTTCGTCTCATGATAAAAGCTGTTAAACGCATTTGCCAGATCATAGATATAAGAGCATACCTTATGCGGTGCGCTCTCCTCAAATGCATTCTCCATCATCGCATTAAATCTCGAGAGTTCTAACATCAGATTCTTCTCGCTCGCGGAGTGCGCGCTCTCGATCAGCGCCCCGGTCTCATCCTTGCCAAGCGCGTGATATTTATTTAAGATCGACTTGATGCGCACGATGGTATAGAGGATATAAGGTCCTGTATTCCCCTCAAAAGAGGTAAAGCGGTCGATGTCAAAGATATAGTCCTTGCTCGCCTGATTGGAGAGATCGCCATACTTCACAGCGGCAAGCGCGACCATCCTTGCCGTTTTTTTTGCCTCCTCTGCACTGATATCCAGATTCTCCTTCGCCTTCTGGTTCTCCGTGATCTTCTTTAACATCTCCTCGTTGATCTCATCGAGAAGATATTCCAGACGCATCACGCCGCCGTCGCGCGTCTTAAACGGCTTGCCGTCCTTGCCGTTCATCGTGCCGAAGCCGATGTGCTTTAACATCGTATCCTCATGCACCAGTCCCGTCTTTCTCGCACAGCGGAATACCTGGATAAAGTGCAGCTCCTGCCTCTTGTCCGTCAGGTAGATCATGCCGTCCGGCGCATAATCCTCCATGCGCCAGACGATCGTCGCCAGATCCGTCGTGCTGTAAAGAGAAGCGCCGTCGGACTTTAGAATGATACACGGCGGGATCTCCTTCGCATCCGTCTCCTCCTTCACGTCTACCACGAGCGCGCCGTCGCTCATGTAAGCAAAGCCTTCGTCCTTCATCTTCTGCACCATCTCAGGGATATACGGCTGTGCATCCGACTCGCCCTTCCAGAGCTCAAAGGAGACATTGAGGTTGTCATAATTTTTCTTCAAATCTGTCACAGACACATTCAAAATATGGGACAAAAGCGCCTGATAGCCTCTCCTGCCATGCTGCAGCTCATTCGTCGCCTGCATCGCCGCATCGCGGTACGCCTCGTCCTCCTTGGACTTTTTGCTCGCGGTCGGATAAATCTCCTCCAGCTCAGAGATCGTAAACGGCGCTTCCTTCGGGTACTCGCCGTCGTAGGACTCGTCAAAATAGACAAGCTCCGGCTTGCGCTCCTTTAACTCCACGATGATCAGCCCCATCTGAAGTCCCCAGTCGCCCAGATGCACGTCTCCGATCATCCGATGTCCCATGAAATTTCCGATACGCTTGATGCTCTCGCCGATGATCGCAGAGCGCAGATGCCCGACGTGCAGCGGCTTCGCCACATTCGCCCCGCCGTAATCGACAATGATCGTCTTTGGCCGCTCCGGCATTCCGCAGCCGTATCTGCCCTCATCCGCCTGCATCTTTACAAGGTAATCTGCCAGATAATCCTCTGCCAGCTTCAAATTCAAAAATCCCGGCTTTACGGACTCTGCCATTGCAAACATCGCATTGCCGGAAAGCTTCTCTGCAACCTCATCCGTAATCATAAACGGAGCCTTCTTATATTCCTTCGCCGCAGCCAGCGCGCCGTTGCACTGGTATTCGCAAAGGTCCGGGCGGTTTGACAATGTGACCTTTCCGTATTTTTCATCATAGCCGCAGTCCGTAAACGCTCTCGTTACCTCTGCGGTGATCAAATCCAAGATTTTTTCCATCTCTGTACTTCCTCTCTCGCTCTGTTTTCCATAACGCCGTGCATAAAACAAACATTAAAAGGCACGCGCATACTAACGTATAGTATAACATAAGTTTTAATTTTCTCAAGGAAAAACGACGTTTCTAATCCTCGTTTTTAAAAATGACGCCGCGCATCGGATCAAGCGCATGCAAAAGAGCAGAGCCCATAATGCAGCAGCAGATCACCTCTCCCGCCCCGACGGTGAGCATATAAAATGGAATCGACCAGTCATGACCGCCAAATTTCATCACAAGCCCGTACCCGTAGCGCAGCACAAACGGAATGATCAGCATATTTGCAGCCACTGGCGCAAGTGTGCACAAAAACCTGTGCCTGCGCAAAAGATATGTCCCAACCGCACCAAGCAGCGTCGCGAGACTTCCGAACACCACGTCATAGACCGTCGCTCCGGTCAGCAGATTTGAGAGCAGACATCCGATAAAAAGTCCCGGGATCCCGGCGGGTGTAAAATACGGTAAAATGGTAAGCGCCTCCGATACGCGGACCTGGATCGCCCCCGAGGCAAGATGGAACGCGCTGATAAACATTGTCAGCACGACATAGATGGCTGCGATCATCGCAGCCTGCACGATAAATAACACCTTTTTGTTTCTCATATTGATTTCTCCTTTAGTTTTGTTTTTCGTCAGGAAGGTTGCGAACTGACGTATTTGTTGGAAATGCCGCGCCGGGACGATCAGGCAGCCTCCTGCCCGGCAGACCCGATGCGACACTTCGTCTACTTTAGCACAGTATTTTTTGAATTGCAACCGCGGATTTTCTACGCAAAAAACTGCTCTGCAAGCGTGATACTGCCAATGTATACGACCGGTCCGGTCAGAAAGATCTTACCGTCCCCGTCAAATTCCACCAGCAGCTCTCCCCCGTGCATATGCACCGTGACCTGATCGTCCACCAGCCCGAGACGGTGGGACGCCGCTGCCGCCGCGCACGCCCCCGTGCCGGAGGCATAGGTATATCCCGCTCCCCGCTCATAGATCTCGATGCGGATATTCTCCCGGTCTAACACCTGACAGAGCTGCATATTGATGCGGTTTGGAAAATATTTGGAATTTTCGACATAGGGTCCTATCTGCTTTGCCTTCTTGGGATTGACCTCCTCCAGCATGAGCACACAGTTTGGATTTCCCATTGAGACACAGGTCGCATTGTAAAAATTGTCACAGAAAAATATCGCCTCGTTTACGATCTCCTCCCCAAACCCAACGGCAGGTATCTCACTTGCCAGAAACCTCGCCTCACCCATATCGACCTTCATGAGACTGCCGTCATCCTTTAAAAAATCCACCTGTGTCTTGCCCGCCTTTGTCGTAAGTACATAGGAATCCTCCTTGACATAACCTGCGTCCTTTAAATACTTTGAAAAAATTCGGATTCCGTTTCCGCTTTTTTCCGCCTCACTTCCGTCCGGATTAAAAATCCGAACACGGATCGTTTCTCCATCAAAAAAAGGGCCGTACAAAATTCCATCTGCACCCACACCGACATTGCGCCTGCACAGCGCCTTGATCTGGCGCTCCTGCAAAAGCCGCTCATTTCGGTTTGGATCATAGATCAGATAGTCATTTCCAAGCCCATGATATTTACGCAGAGTGATCTCCGGCATAAATACCTCCATACCCTTTTCTTATTTCATTATATGCCCCAAAAGGAGATTTGCTTATTCCTTCTCCTGCTCCTCCACAGTCTCCCGAATCAGACTTTGAAGTTCTTCATCCTTTTCCTTCAAAATGCGGTCGATACGTCCCTGATCCACCGTGTCGCTTATCAGGGCGCCTTCCGCCGCGTCTTTTCCATTCCCCTGCTCACAGCTGTGCTCCGTCAGACCTTCGGAAGCGTCCTCACGCGCAAGCTCCTGCTCCTCGTCGAAAGCTCCATCTTCGTCCGCCGCATGCGCCGGAATATAGTTGACATTCCAGAATTTCACAATACTCCTGCTGATGCGCTCCTGCTCGTCTCTTTTATCAATGATGTCTCTCATACCAATCCTCCGTTCCTCTCAATTTCTGTTCTTATCTGTCATAATTTTCCTGCATAAAAATACCCGAAATGTAGCATCCTTTTAACACATACCAAAGCTAAACAACGAGCGACACGCTTCGCGAGCCGCTCTTATGTCAATACAAATAACTGACTCTGGAGGATACCCCATCATGGCTTCATACAAAGTTGAAATCTGCGGCGTAAATACCGCCAAGCTCCCCATCCTAAAGGAAGAAGAAAAACAGGAACTCTTTGCCCGCATCAAACAGGGAGATACGAAGGCAAGAGAAGCCTATATCAAGGGAAATCTCCGTCTTGTCCTGAGTGTGATCAAGCGTTTCTCCGGAAATCACGAAAATGTCGACGATCTGTTTCAGATCGGATGTATCGGTCTGATCAAATCCATCGACAATTTTGATCCCTCCATCGGCGTAAAATTTTCAACCTACGCCGTTCCCATGATCGTCGGAGAAATCCGAAGATACCTGCGCGACAATAACGTTATCCGCGTCAGCCGCTCTCTGCGCGACACCGCATACAAGGCGATCCACACCAGAGAGCTGCTTGCCAAAGACTCCTCCAAGGAACCGACGCTGGAAGAAATTGCGAAAGCCTCCGGTCTCTCAACAGAGGAAATCGTCTTTGCCCTTGATGCGATCCAAAGTCCTGTCAGCCTCTACGATCCGGTCTACACAGACGGCGGCGACACCCTCTATGTCATGGACCAGATCAGTGACAAGAAAAACAGGGAGGAGAACTGGGTCGAAACCCTCTCCCTAAGCGATGCGATGGAACACTTAAATGAACGCGAAAACTATATCCTGCGCCTGCGTTTCTTTGAAGGAAAAACACAGATGGAGGTCGCTGAGGAGATCCACATCTCACAGGCGCAGGTCAGCCGTCTGGAAAAATCCGCGTTAAAATCCATCCGAAACTATCTCTCCCTATAGCGCCTAGCGTTCCCACTTATTGCAAAGCTCATTGATCTGATCCGCAAATTTGCCAAGCTCACGATTTGGCATCCCCTCGCATTTTGTGATGACAGTCATCAGCCTGCCGCCCGCGGCAAGAAGTCTTGCAAAGACATTACCAGACGCCTTAGCTGTATTTTTATTCTTCTTTTCGATGACCTCCCTGCTGCCCTCTTTTATGCGCTCGCCGGTTGCAAGGTCAAACGCATCTCCGCTGTAAGGCGCGTAGGTGTCAATCCCCAGCCGCTCATGCAGATGGGCGGCGAACTGCTCCGTCACACGATCCTCGCCATGCACGATAAAAAATCTCTTGGGGCTTCCCTCAAACGCCGCCGCCCATTCCGTCAGTTGATTGATATCTGCATGTCCGCTGATTCCCGGCAGATTCTCGATTTTGGCGTGCACCTCGATCGTCTCACCGAACAGACGCACCTCCTTTGCCCCGCCAAGCAGCGAATTGCCAAGCGTTCCCGGCACCTGAAATCCGACAAATAAAATCGTAGAATCCGCACGCCAGAGATTATGCTTTAAGTGATGACGAATGCGTCCCGCCTCACACATGCCGGAAGCAGATAAGATCACCTTCGGTTTCTCATCAAAATTGATCATCTTTGACTCATCACTTGTGATCGCCATCCGAAGCCCGGGAAAGCCGATTGGGTTGATTCCCTGATTCACCAAAGACAAGGCTTCCTCATCAAAACAATCCGATACATTCTTGCCAAAAATCGACGTTGCCTCCACCGCAAGCGGGCTGTCTACATAAACCTCAAAGTTCTGATATTCCGGCAGAAGCTCCTCTGTCTTGATACGCCGCAGAAAATAAAGCATCTCCTGCGTACGTCCGACGGAAAATGCCGGAATGACAAGGTTTCCGCCGCGCGTAAATGTGTCCTTGAGCACGCGCGCAAGCGCAGCCGCATAATCCGGAGGCGCCGCATGTGCGCGGTCACCGTAGGTCGATTCCATGACAACATAATCGGCGTCCTTGATATATTCCGGATCCTTGATCAAGGGACGATTTGCGGTTCCAATATCCCCGGAAAATACGATCTTGCACTCCTCTCTCCCCTCCTCCGTCTCCTCCGCAATCCAAAGCTCAATGGAGGAGGAACCAAGAAGATGCCCGGCGTCCACAAACCGTGCCTTTAATCCGTCGCAGACCTGTATGATCTTGTGATAATCACAGGGAATAAAATGCGTCAGCACGCCCATCGCATCGTTCATGTCATAGAGCGGTACGACCTCCGGCCTTCCAGCTCTGCGCGCCTTGCGGTTACGCCACTCCGCCTCAAACATCTGAATATGCGCGCTGTCCTTGAGCATAATATTACAAAGCTGGCTTGTCGCCGTTGTACAAAAAATCTGCCCGCGGAACCCATGATTGTACAAAAGCGGCAGTAAGCCCGAATGATCAATATGCGCATGTGTCACAAACACATAGTCGATCGCCGCCGCATTGACAGGCAGCTCCTGATTCACATACAGATCCGGTCCCTGCTCCATGCCGCAGTCCACCAGTACATGCTTATCTCCAAATTCCAGATAATGACAGCTTCCCGTCACCTCATGCGCTGCACCTAAAAATTCAAGTATCATATGTATCCCCCCAGACCTTTATGATGATACCTTCATTATACTCCTATCCTGCGTTTTATACAATTTCTTTTTGCCGGATTGTGGCAGAGATTTTTCTATTCCATACGCACAATCTCCTTCTTTAAGCGTCCCATGATCTTTTTTTCCAGCCGCGAAATATAGGACTGTGAAATTCCAAGCATATCCGCCACTTCTTTTTGTGTCTTTTCCTCTCCCCCGATCGAATTTAGTCCAAACCGAAGCTCTATGATCATCCGCTCTCTGCCAGACAGCTTGGAGATTGCCGCGTTTAACAGCTTCCGCTCCACATCCGTCTCAATGTCCCGATAGATCACATCCTCATCTGTTCCCAAAATATCAGACAAAAGAAGCTCGTTTCCGTCCCAATCCACATTGAGTGGCTCATCGATCGAAACCTCAAGCTTCGTCTTGTTATTCCTTCTTAAATACATTAAAATTTCATTTTCAATGCAGCGTGACGCATAGGTGGCAAGCTTTATATTTTTACCCGGATTAAACGTATTGATCGCCTTGATCAGCCCGATCGTTCCGATCGAGATCAGATCCTCTACCCCGACTCCCGTATTATCAAATTTTTTTGCTATGTATACCACAAGACGCAGATTGTGCTCGATCAGCTTTTTGCGTGCCGACTCCGGCTCCTCTCCCGCGAGCATCTGTATGCAGGCGTTTTCCTCCTCACCCTCAAGCGGCGGCGGCAGCACTTCCGCACCGCCGATATAATGCACCTCGTTTTTCTCCTGTAACAAAAGCTTCCCAAGCCCCGCCCATAGCCTTTTGACGCGGTATCCCGGAATCATCAGCTTGACATACATATGTTCCTCTCCCTTCCGCTCTTTTATAAAAATGATGTATGTAAGATCAAATCATACGCACGATTTTCCAATAATTTCTCATCTGCAATTCCGACTGCCACATGATTAGAACAAATACGTTTTCTGCCGTCAAACAGCTGCAGCTCATCCACATCCGCCACCCGCAGAAGCCCGCTGCGCTCTCCCAGCGAGCAATACGGAACCAGCCGGAAATTGTCCTGTTCTTCATCAAAAAGCATCTTTGCCTTCGCCTCGCTCAAAATGCAAACGCCCTGTCCGGTATAAGGATCACGCAGTTGATTGCCGCTGTCCCAATATGCCTTGACAGAAATAGCGCACTCGCGTTTTTTCATCTGTGCCTCGAAAATATGGTTGTGAAAATCCTTTCGCTCCCGCAGATATCCAAGGATCAGATAAACACCGGAAATTCCCGCCGCAGCGGGTACAAGTTCCGCCGATGTGATCCCGCGTCCGGTCAGCCACTGAAGCATGCCACCCAATAAAATGACGACCAGATAAGTCACTCCCCAATTTTCGAGAAATTCTTTTTTCCGGCATCGTCCAAACGCCAAAAATACCATTCCGGTGTTCAGGAACAAATGGGAAAAAACCATATAGAGGAGCGTATTTTTTATGGTGAGAAGCAAAAAAAGTCCGCCCGCGGAGGCCGCTGCCGCTGCCGCTGCCAAACGCCAGAGCTTTTTCTGCCGTCTTAAAAACCGATTGACTCCCACTATGGCAAGCAGATCCATCAAAAAGTTCTGGATCAAAAACACGTCTGCATAGAATACATATATTTTTCTCACCCCGCTCCTTCTCTGACATGGACTTATTATACGTTCCCGTACTCTGATTTTTTGTCAAAATCAAGCGCACGAAACGCGCATATTATCGACATATTTCGACAAATTTTACCACGATGCACTGACTCTGGGGAAGGCTTTTGCTTGATGTGTGGAATGAATTTTCCTATCAAGCAAAAAAGACACCGTCTATTTCGACTGTGTCTCTTTCGTCCTTACTTTATGTAAAGCAACTATTATTTTCCATATTGCAAAGCCAATGGATGCACCGAGCAGATTAAGGATCAGATCATCGATATCACAGATACCGCGGAGTGTAAAAAGCTGCCCCAGCTCTATCGCGATAAGCCCTGTGCAAAAACAGAGCAGATACCACCCGAAGGAACGCAGACGCTTCCACAAAAACGGAAGGAACAGACCGCAGGGAAGAAAGACGATGACATTTCCATACAGATTGATCTCTGATACGGAAAGTCCATAGCCCCCTGTTTCCTGTCCTAAAAGCCTGACGTACTCCATGATCGTACGAAAGGGCTGCAGATTCATATTCATGGAAATCTGTTCCCAATAAGAATCATACACTGTAAATTTCGTTCTTCCAAACAAAAGCCACAGCATTCCCACGCTATAAAATAGAAACAGCGCAAGTACTGCTCCATAAACCATTCGTTGTCTTTTGTACATCCTACTCTCCCCAACTTACTTTTTCATACTATTTTCTTGAATTTTTGAGGAAATCCGGAATCTTAATATCCATCTGCTGTACTGTACTTTCCGGCTGACGCGGCTTCTGAATCCCTGTAAAGGTTGGATTTACGCTCTGCTGCGGCGCTGTCTGCGCGCCAAAGCCTGTAACGTTACTTCTTGGCACAGTCGTCTGCGCCGTCTGCCGTGCCGGAGCAACCGGCGTGCTGTTATAACGTAGATTCGGCATGATCTTGCTGGTACCGCCGCTCTCAAGTCCGGTTGCGATCACCGTGATCGTCGCCTCGTCTGACATCGACTCGTCATACTTTGCACCAAAGATGATATTTGCATTATCTCCCGCCAGATCCTGTACATAGCTTGCAGCATCGTTTGCATCCATCAGGGAGATGTCACCCGAAATATTAATGATAACGTGTGTCGCGCCATTGATCGTTGTCTCAAGCAGCGGGCTGGCAACAGCGAGCTTTACCGCCTCGATCGCCTTGTCATCGCCCTTTGCGCTGCCAATGCCGATATGAGCCATTCCCTTGTCCTTCATGACGGTTGACACATCCGCGAAGTCAAGATTGATCAGAGCCGGAAGATTGATAAGATCCGTGATCCCCTGCACCGCCTGCTGCAGCACCTCATCCGCCTTCTTTAAGGCATCCGGCATCGTCGTTCTTCTGTCAACAATCTCAAGCAGCTTGTCATTTGGTATCACGATCAAGGTATCGACACTATCCTTTAAACGGTCAATACCGGAAAGCGCATTGATCATACGCTGCTTTGCCTCAAATTTAAACGGCTTTGTGACAACGCCGACGGTTAAGATTCCCTGCTCCTTTGCAATCTTAGCGACAACAGGAGCAGCTCCCGTACCTGTACCGCCGCCCATGCCACAGGTAACAAATACCATGTCCGAGCCCTTGATAGCGGCAGACAATTCCTCCATGCTCTCCTCCGCTGCCTTCTCGCCGATCTCCGGCTGCGCGCCTGCGCCAAGTCCCTTGGTCAGCTTCTCACCGATCTGGATCAGAGTCGGCGCCTTGCAGAGTGTGAGCGCCTGCTTGTCTGTATTGATACCGATGAACTCCACTCCGCCGATATTTTCATCAATCATTCTATTTACAGCATTATTTCCAGCGCCTCCCACACCGATCACGATAATCTTTGCACTGGTATCTGCCTCTGTTGTCATAATTTCTAGCAAGGTACTTCCTCCTTCATCTCTCACTGATTTATATCCTGCCGCATGGTATAAGCGGATCTTTTTCCCATGCTTTTTGCGTATCTCTCATCCCTTAATATACAATGCGCGCAATATGCGCTTTTAAACTCATATACAATATAATATAATCTTTCCGAAAATTAATCAACTAATTTTTTATTAATTTTTTACACTGTCCGGGAAGCTTATTCGTCTCTCTTATAAATGATGTCCGTGGTTTCCGGCGTCCAGCTGTCAAGGTACAGCGTCCCGTAAAGTCCGGCAAGCTCCGGCATGATCGCCGCCATACGCACGACCTTCTGCGTCAGATACTCGTCAGAGCCTACAACCACCCGTGTCCCGTAATAGGTCAGGGTCGGCTCCAGCTTCTCATCGTAATGGATCTCCTGCGGCACAAGGTCGTATTTTTTTAATACCTGCGTCAGATTCAGCAGATTTTCCAGCACCCCGTCCTGCTCAAGTGGAAGCTTTTCATACAGCACTACCTCCGGACAGGAAATCCCCGTGACCTTTGGCACATCGGCAATCTCCTCCGCAGAGGTTTCCACAACGAAGCCGTCCTTGTCAAAATAGGCATACTGCCCGATCGCATCAATATAAAGGCATCCGAGCATTCCTTTCTCATAGACTGAGATTAAGACGGTATGCGCATCCTCCAGCGATACCTCGATCGTATCAAGAAACGGAATGGGCTGCGGCTCCTTAAAATTGTATTTTGCGACGACATAAAGCGAATTCCACGAATATTCATCGTTTAAAACCAACTCCTGGATCTGCTCTGCGGAATAAAGCTTATTCCCCTCGACGCGGACCTCCTTCACGGTAAATACCTTCCACACGATCAATCCCGCCAGACTGATCAGTAACAGCAATATCAGAAAAATCATCCACACGATCTTTCTGCGCTTTTTTCTTCTTCTTTCTTCTCTTACCATACTCACTGAACCTCAAACTTAATTCCGCGCGATACCGAAAGCGCCAGCCCCATTTCCGAGAGCAGAAACAAAATAGATGTTCCTCCGTAGCTGATAAACGGGAGCGAAATTCCGGTATTCGGAATCGTGTTCGTTACCACGGCAATATTTAGGATCACCTGAATGGAGATATGCGCCATGATCCCCACAACGATCAGCGCTCCATAAAGATCCGCCGCATTGTTTGCAATGATCATAAAGCGCCAGATCATCAGCAGATACAGAAGGATCAGGCACATGGCGCCGAATAATCCAAGCTCCTCACAGATGACAGAAAAGATCATATCGTTCTGTGCCTCGGGAATAAAGCCAAGCTTTTGCATACTCTCTCCCAGCCCTTTGCCGAACAGGCCGCCCGATCCGATCGCATACAGACCCTGCAGCGTCTGGTATCCCTTATCATATGCCTCCGGATTGAGCCAGATTTTGATACGCTCCGCCCGATACCCCTCCGCCATGATAAATACGGTGCCGACTGCAAGCACCGCCGCGCCCATCCAGAAAAAATGGGAATACTTCGGGCTTGCCACAAACAACATGCACACCGTAATTCCAAGAATAATGATCGCCGTACTCAGATTGTTATAGGCGATCACGCCGACAATCGGAAGCACGATGCACATAATTTTGATAAGCGCCTTAAAATCCGCCACCTGCTTAGAAATCCTATAGATGACCATCGCAAGAAACAGAATAACCGCAAGCTTTGCAAACTCCGAGGGCTGAAACGACAGCGGTCCGATCTCCAGCCATCGCGCCTGCCCCTTTGCCTCCCTTCCGACAAAAATAACGGCAGTACAAAGCCCAAGCGCCAGCAGATAGGCAAAGCCGCTCAGCTTCATCCAGAAGCGGTAGGGAATCTTTGAGACGATGATCATTGCAACTACGCCAAGCGTCGTCGCAAACAGCTGCTTTTTGAGATAATAAGCGGCGTCTCCGAAACGGGTCGAGCCATAGTAGGAGCTGGTGCTATAGAGCATTACCAGTCCAAAGCAGAGTAAAAATATGATCAAAAACAGCAGACTGTAATCAAAATAGCGTATTGGTTTTTCTTTCAACTGCGCTCCCTGCCTTTCTTATTACTACTTCTATCCGTCTAAGTCAGCGCATGTACGCACTCCTTAAAGATACGCCCGCGCTCCTCATAATTGGAAAACATCCCCCAGCTTGCACATGCCGGAGATAAAAGTACCGCATCCCCCTCTCTCGCATTCTGCCAGCACACATCCACGGCTTCCTCTAAGCTCTCGCACAGAATAATATCTGTAAAGCCATGCGCCCTTGCACAGGCGGCAATCTTTTCCCTCGTCTGTCCGATCAAAACCAGCTTCCTTACCTTTCCGTGAAAGCTCTCGATCCATGCGTCATAGGAAGATTCCTTATCATACCCTCCCCCGATCAAAAGCGTTGGACGGTTCATTGCCGAAATCCCCTTGATCGCCGCGTCGGGATTCGTTCCCTTGGAATCATTGTAAAAACGAACGCCATGCTTCTCCGTCACATATTCGATGCGGTGCTCTACTGCCTGAAAGCGCCGCAATGCCGCAGTGATCTTATCCAGCGGAACTCCCATTGCAAGCGCAATGCCGCAGGCGGCCATCGCATTTTCATAATTATGGGTCCCCAAAATATTTAAGTCGTCAACGTGTATGATCTTCTCGCGGCGTTCCCCATCTGAATAAAAGATCACATCATCCTTAAAATAAAGTCCGCGCTTTAGTTCCCGCTTGCTGGAAAAAAACAGCACCTGCGCCCCAAGCGTCTCCCCAAAAGCGCGCAGCGTCTCATCCTCATAGTTCAGCACACAGACATCCGTCACACTCTGATTCTTCGTGATGCTCTCCTTTATCTGAATATAGCACTCCATCGTGTGATGACGATCCAGATGATCCGGCGTGATATTTAAAATCGCAGAAACCTCAGGATGAAATTCATGCACTGTTTCTAACTGAAAGCTGCTGATCTCGGCAACTGTGACAGTATCTTCCGTCGTATCCGCCGCCACCGACGTATATGGTATCCCGATGTTTCCGACCACTCTTACATCATCAAAATAATTCCCCAATATTTCTCCGGTAAGAGCCGTTGTCGTCGTCTTGCCGTTTGTGCCGGTGATCGCCGCAAGCCTTCCCTTGGCAAAGTAATAGGCAAGCTCAATCTCTCCCCAAATAGGAATCTCCCTGTCCCTGATTTTTTGCACCATCGGCAAATCCGTCGGAACCCCCGGACTTAACACCGCAAGCTGCACCGTAGAAAGCACATCGTCCGTCAGCTCCCCCACAACAATATCCGCCTCCTTAAGAAACGGCGCCCGCTTCCTCAATGCCGCGACATCAAGCTTTCGGTTTCCGTCAAAAAGGACTGTCTGCACTCCTTTTCTCTGCAAGAGCTCCATTGAGGCAATCCCGCTTGCCCCGGAACCGATGACCAATACTCTTTTTCCTGTCAGCTCCATATCCTGCCTCCCTTTCCTTCCAAAGCGCTACATCGCGAGCAGCGCGATCATGCACAAAATCGCTGTGATGATCGAAAATACAGCAACCACACGCGTCTCAGACCAGCCGCCAAGTTCAAAATGATGATGGATCGGCGCCATACGGAAAATCCGCTTACCGCCAGTCTTTTTATAATAGGTAACCTGGATCATGACGGAGAGTACCTCGACCAGATAGATCAGCCCGACAATCGGGATAAACAGGGGCATCTGCATCATATAGGCAGTCGAGACGACAAAGCCTCCCAATGCCAGCGAACCGGTATCCCCCATAAACACGCTTGCCGGATGTACATTAAACAGTAAAAATCCAAGCAGCGCGCCTGCCACCGCACAGGTGATCGGCGAGATTCCGGCATCCATGCCGATAGCGACAACGGAAAAAAAGGTCGCAACCATGATCGTGACGCTTGACGCCAATCCGTCGAGTCCGTCCGTAAAGTTCGTCCCGTTGACCGTGCCGATGACCGCAAGGTATAAAACAGGAATCGCGAGCCATCCGATATTTAAGTATTTACCGCCGGAAAATGGGATCAGCATCGTCAGCGCCACATTGGAGTAGCGCACCATGTAAACCGCAAACACGGTTGTCAGCACAAGCTGACACATCATCTTCTGTCCCGGAAGCAAGCCGTCCGATCTGCGCAGCACAACTTTTAAATAATCGTCTAAAAACCCGATCACCCCAAAGCCCGCTGTCATAAAAAGAATCGGAATGATCTTCGGATAATCCTTCACATAAAATAATGAGGTGATGATAATACTTGCCAATATCATCAACCCGCCCATCGTCGGCGTTCCGTTCTTCTTTAAGTGAGATTCCAGCTCCTTTCGCTCCGTCTGCCCGATTTTAAGCCTTCTTAAAAACGGGATCACGATCGGTCCAAGTACTGCACTGATCGCAAATGCCACGATCACCGGAATTACAATTTCATACGTCATATCTCAACACCTCATAACCATTTATCTTTGTCAAAAAATATTTCTGCACCTCTAACTTTTCCAGTATACGTTATTTTCTCTTATTTATCAAGGTAAGGTAAAATGTTTTCCATGATTTCTTTGACGACCGGAGCAGCGATCAGTCCCCCGTAATATGTCCCCTCGGGATTATCAATGATCGCCAGCACAAGCACCTTGGGATCATCGGCGGGCGCAAATCCAAGGAACGAAGAAATATAGCGGTTCTCACTTCTTGGGAGCGTCTGTGAGGTTGCCGTTTTTCCGCCGATTGAATAGCCCTCGATCTTCGCATTTTTTCCTCCGCCCTCCGACACCACCTTCTCAAGCAGGTACTGCATCGTCTCGGACGTCTCGGTGCTGCAGATGTTCTCCGTCGTCTCATACTCTAAGGTTTCCACCAGCGTACCGTCCTCTTTTCTGATCTCCACGCCAAAATGCGGCGTCACTCTCGTTCCTCCATTTATAATAGAAGAAACAGTTGTCACAAGCTGGATCGGCGTGATCTGAAAGGACTGCCCGAACGAGATCGTCGCCAGCTCGACCGGACCTACATTTTCCTGCTTATGCATGATCGTCGCCGCCTCACCCGGAAGATCGATCGCCGTTTTTTTCGTCAGCCCGAACTGTTCAAAATAGCGATAATAATTTTCTGTTCCAAGCCGCTCTCCCAGCTCGATAAACACAGGATTGACAGTGTTCTTATTTTAAACCTAAATGAAAAAAGCTACGCCTGCCCTCCCTGCTTTACGATCCAAATTCCTGTTGTGAAGTCTAACTGCTTATGCTCTAATTTTCCCATTTTACGCAACTGCGCAATGGACGTGTAGACATAGCTGTATTTCATATCCAGTATTTTAGCACACTCTGGTATCTGTAAGCTTGGATTTTCTGCAAAAAGCTCTAGTATTTTTTCGTTTGTCTCCCTTCTTTGCTTCTCCCACTTTTTCTCCCTGTAATAGTCAAATTCTAAGGTAAATATATCTTTATCTATCTTGTCAATAATCTCTATCACATTGTATAAACCTAATAAATCGCTCAACTTGTCCTTTTCAAAGGTTACAGTCACATGACTATTAGGTTCTACCTCAATTTTTTCAATTATATTTTTCAATTGCATGGTAATCGCATCCTGCTCTATTGAACTATTATGTAAGACTTTTCTAATCTGCTCAAGTTTTGCCTTGTAATCATTATATGAATATCTCATACTTTTTAGAACACTTATTTTGTCAGTAAGCTTCTTTATTTCATTTTGAAGCTTTTCATTATATTCTTGGAAGTCAGAATCATTTATTACTCCATCCATTAATTTATTGAATAAGATATCTTTTTTCTTTTCTTGTCGCTGTAATTCTTCCTCCAAGTTACTCAAAATACTATCATTTGAATCGTCCTTTAAAGCAATCTCTATATACTTCATTGCCTTATCAATAATACCTGTGTCTTTTTGAAATAACTGGCTAAACTTCTTTTTTGCTTTCTCGTCTATCAAATCACTTAATACTGTTTCTTCTATTATAATGTTGTTGCATTGTTCCTGTCCTAATTGAAGCTTCTTTGAACATTTCCAGTTTTTTAATTCATTTTCTGTTCCTGCTTTCACCCTGTAACGATAATAGTAACAGCCACATGATTTGCATACAATCTTATTCGTATATAAATATTTTCCTGTTAGAATTCTATCCCCTAAGCCTGTTTTGTATCCTCTGTTTTTAAGCATTTCTATTGTTTCTTCCTGATACTCCTTACTGACTATAGCTGGCAATGCATTTTCATAGTATATCCATTCTTCCTCTGGATTTTGCTCTCTTTTCTTTGTCCAGAAGTTCATATTATCCTTGTTCATTACAATTGTTCCGTGCATTCTCGGATTATAGATACAGCCATTTCTCCACCATGTAGCAGATATCATTCCCGGCTCCATGCTCCTCGTTCCAGAAGTTCCCTTTGACCGATAGCCCTTTTCATACATATACTTTGCTAAACGATAAAATCCCATGCCACCCCTTACAAGTTCAAATGCTTCTCTTATTGCGGCAGCTTCTTCTTCATTTATCTTGTATACATTGGTTTCTATTTTATCCCAGCCAAACATTTCCCTGCATACATTAATCCCAGTTTTAAACTCCTGCCTTTTTGCATGTGCATCCCTTATTTTTTCTGAAAGCATGACACTCTGGAACTCATTGAATTTTGAAATCATGCTATAGACCATATGATCCTGTTCATGGTTGTATAATTTGCTATCAATGTAAAAGAATAATCTTTTGCCTGTTTTTAATAATTCTCTTATGAATAAATTCCACTCTAAATCGCTACGCATCAATCTGTCCTGTGATTTGACTACAACTAAATCGTAATCCATCGTTGACAAGCCTGCATACAGTTTTCTATATTCGTAGCGATGCTCTGCACTGGTGCCTGATTTTGCTTCTACATATTGATGTACAATTATCCAATTACGTTTTAAACAATAATCTCTGCTGTATTCTACCTGCCTTTCCAAGGCATCTACCTGTGCCAGTTCCTCTGTTGAACATCTATTGTAAATCACAACTCTTAAAGAACTGTTTAAATCAATGCTATCGCATGCCATATTGTTACAACCTCCTGCCTTTCGCATTGGAAATCAATTGCTTTACCTTGATTCCATCTGCTTCTGATAAGTTCCCAGTAGTTACTAATAAACTAATTATGTTTATCAGAATTTCTTTCTCTGTTCCTAACTGGGTGTGGGATTGTAACGCATTACACTGACTGTGTCCAGTAGCATTTTTCAAACTATTTCCTGCCTGTTTTCCCTTGCTACTATCTTTATGACCCTGTATATCTATATATTCTTTCATACTGATTCAAAATCCTTTCTATCGGATTTTACTGAATCATGTTGCACCTCATCTTTTGCAGTCCGACACGCAAGGCATCGGACTGCCATTTGCTTTTTTACTTATTGATTACTGCATTTGTTTGTTGCTTATACAGAAAAGGTAAACAACTTCTTCTTTTCTGGATTGCTTGTTGTGAATGTTGCTTTGGTTTCATCAAGTGCGCTCTGGATTGCTACAAACAACTCATTGATTTGTTCTGTTGAGTAGGTGTAGTACTTTTTGTTTGAGAGTTTCTGCAACTTCTCCAGCTCTGCCATTACCTTTGAAGCTTGATTTTCTGCCTTTTCCTTGAATCGTGCCGATTTGTCTGGCTGTGCCTGCTGGGTTGCTACTGTGTCTACTGTTGGTGCTGGTGTCTCCTGTACTTCTTGTACTGTGTCTGCACCTACTGTCGGTGCTGGTGTGCCTGTTGTTAAATTGTCCATTTCATTTTCCTCCTGTATAGTTGTTTTTTTAGGAGCTCCTTGTAATTACACTTATATGTTACCGCACAAATGGCAAAATGTAAGCAACTTGGGGTTCCAAACTTTTTGGCTCTGTTTTCAGTTTTTTGCTCCCCAAAAATTCATAAAAATGGGATGTCATAAACTCATTTTCCAGATGAGTTTGTATTTTTTCTTCCATGAGTCTGTTGTGCATTTTGACGAATGACCCTAAAAATAGGTGTAATTTTCTTTGATATATAGGCTGGGAAAATGAAAGATTGCATATAAATAAACCCATAATGTAGTTATAGGTGTTATTTACTATGTGAATTTGTATCGGTTTCTACTGGGGTTATTTTTTGAATAATTTGCTGGGTATGTTTGCGAACTGTTTTTGATAGGTATTTATGCTATGGTGATTATCGGTACATTTTATCTCACTATCCATCTAGTTCTATAAACGTAAGGGCAAAATAATTCGACGGATTGTGTTGCCCTAAAAATCATTCCATAATAATCATTA
>ERZ772969.1269-NODE-1269-length-19969-cov-9.372100_pt1 | contig 19969 bp, 17 predicted proteins | sample MGYA00511676_ERZ772969 | MGnify/ENA primary metagenome ERZ772969 (study PRJEB29015, sample SAMEA2737651) | human gut metagenome | biome: human gut; feature: human-associated habitat; material: faeces | place: China | collected 2012 ... | reverse complement strand
TCAGGACACCGTTCGATAAACCAACATAACCTGTACCGGAAATAGTAATTTTCATGAGATTACACTTTAATCAGTTAAATGGATAATGGTAAATATGATCTTGATTTGTTCGAGATAATAAAGACTTATAACAAAAAGTAAAAGAAAAGACAACACGGAAGCATTAAAATTGCATTACTCAAAGAACTAATGAATTTAACAAGAGAAAATAAAGTTATTATTTCAAATTACTGGGTGTTTTTACGTACGGATATACAAAAAAGAAGCTCATTTTCAGACGCAAAGCGAAATGATAGAACAATAATGGTAATATGATACCAGCCACCGTACCACTAATGATATTAAAGTACCAATTTTCTATATGGAACAATTTCGTTAGAACTATTCTCACTCCACTAGATGCAAGTATATGAACAAGAAAAATTATTATACTTTGCCTTCCTAGATGAGATAGCCAAGCTACATTATACTTAGATAATACAACTGATAAATTAGAAATCCAAAATATCCCAACGATAGCAATCGCAGCGGTAGTGAAATTTAACTCAGAATAATCATTCCCTAAGCGTACGAAATAAAAATATTCAACTAAAACAAAAACCACTGTTAATATGATAAATGAATATATATTTAAAACATCTTTCAAATAAGCATTGTATTTATATACCAGACAGCCTAAGAAAAAGAACACGATATTATTATCAATGTAATTTATATAATAAATAGATATAACATCCTCGCCATAAATATAAGAAAAAAAAGAAAACACTAAGAGTAAAGGTATTATTTTGGTGAAATATTTATTATATATGACAGCTGATAAAATAAAAATCAAAAGCAACGCATATAAAAACCAAAACTGTGCTCTAGGATGAAATGGAAATGATAAAACAGATATTAAACTAGTTTTTGAATTGGTGTAATTTGAGAGAAAAACCTCTATACATCCTTGTAATATTGACCAAACAGCATATGGATAGAAAATAGTTTTGAATTTTCCTGATATAAATCTTATCTTGCTTTTACCACTTATTGATTCAATGAAAAACAATCCAGATAAAAAGAAAAACAAAGGCATATGGAATGAATATATAACATTATCCAAAGAATGATATATTTCTGTACTTGTAAAAATTCCAGAATTAAATAAACCTCTATTAACATGTCCGAAAACTACCAATATTATCCCAAATGCCTTAGCATAATCCACCCACATTTTTCTCATCATTACTCTCTAGCTAAATTAGTTAATAATAAAACACTAACACTCGGTAAAATGAAGTATTAACGACCGTATAGTAAATTTCCATGCATAAAACTCTACTCACACAAATAACTAAATGCGATATATACTAAAAATTATACAAAGAATTGAGCTTCTATAAAAACTTCATTAATAATGAGAGCTAACATTTTTAAGAAACAAAAAAATAGTATTATGCATTAACCATCACATCAAAAAAACATTATTAAATTATTACGGCAGGTTATAATGTTTCATTCATGATAAGAAAAAAAAGCATAAGATTATTATTAGAAGTGCCTATTATATAATATACCCTAGTTATATAAACTAGGGTATATTGATTAGTCTACATTATTCCAGCCACTCGGTATGAAATACACCTTCTTTATCAGTACGCTTATAGGTGTGCGCACCAAAGTAATCACGCTGAGCCTGAATCAGGTTAGCTGGCAGAACTGCGGAACGGTAGCTGTCGTAGTAGGCAATTGCGGCAGAGAACGTCGGTACCGGAATACCATTCTGCACGGCATAAGCCACCACATCACGCAGCGCTTGCTGATAGTCATCAGCGATCTGTTTGAAGTATGGTGCCAGCAGGAGGTTAGCAATGCCAGCGTTTTGCGCATAAGCATCGGTGATCTTTTGCAGGAACTGCGCACGAATGATGCAGCCAGCGCGGAAAATCTTAGCGATCTCGCCGTAGTTAAGATCCCAGTTGTATTCATCAGAAGCAGCACGCAGCTGGGAGAAGCCCTGAGCATAGGAAACGATTTTACCGAGGTACAACGCGCGACGCACTTTTTCGATAAATTCAGCTTTATCACCGGCCGGCTGAGCCTGCGGACCACTCAGCACTTTCGACGCGGCTACACGCTGGTCTTTAAGCGAAGAGATGTAACGAGCAAATACGGACTCGGTGATCAGAGACAGAGGTTCGCCGAGATCCAGTGAGCTCTGGCTGGTCCACTTACCGGTACCTTTGTTTGCAGCTTCATCAAGAATGACATCAACGAGGTACTTACCTTCTTCATCCTTCTTGGTGAAGATATCTTTGGTAATGTCGATCAGGTAGCTGCTTAGCTCACCTTCGTTCCATTCGGTGAAGGTTTGCGCCAGCTCTTCGTTGGAAAGTGCCAGACCGCCTTTCAACAGCGCATAAGCTTCAGCAATCAGCTGCATGTCACCATACTCGATGCCGTTATGAACCATCTTCACATAATGGCCAGCACCGTCAGCACCGATATAGGTCACACATGGCTCACCGTCTTCAGCAACCGCAGCAATCTGCTTCAGAATCGGAGCAACTAACTCATAGGCTTCTTTCTGCCCACCAGGCATGATGGAAGGCCCTTTCAGAGCCCCCTCTTCACCACCGGAAACACCGGTACCGATAAAGTTAAAACCTTCGGCAGACAGCTCACGATTACGACGGATGGTGTCCTGGAAGAAGGTGTTGCCGCCATCAATGATGATGTCGCCTTTGTCGAGGTAAGGCTTCAGGGAATCGATGGCGCTGTCGGTGCCAGCCCCGGCCTTCACCATCAACAGGATACGACGTGGTGTTTCGAGGGATTCAACAAACTCTTGTACTGTGTAGTAAGGAACCAGTTTCTTGCCTGGATTTTCGGCAATCACTTCTTCGGTCTTTTCACGGGAGCGGTTGAAAACGGAGACGGTATAACCACGGCTTTCGATGTTCAGCGCAAGGTTACGCCCCATCACTGCCATACCGACAACCCCGATCTGTTGCTTGGACATTACATACTCCTGTCAGGTGTGGTCACTGCGACATGTTCGCAGCTTAAATGTGATGATAATGTTAGCCCAATAATGTAAGGACAAACAAGTATAATTCTTAAAAAGAAAGGTAATGTTCAATTAATAATGAATAAAAAAATACCTTATCTAAAGCTAACAATGTATATTGAACATCCTCTTGCTTTTAGTAGTGAATAATCTAATAGAGAGCCATAATTTTATCATCGTACGTGGCATTTTTAAAAACTTTCTAAATGAAAAGATTTCTTTCACTACTGATCCCGTTTGGCTTGATGAATTAGAAATCCCCACATTATATACAGCTCCAGGGAAAGGCAAGCTGCCATAAGAATAACCAGCCTTGCTCATATAATTTTTTATGTAACGATGGCTTCCTAGTAACTCTTTAATGTATAAAAGTGGCAAATTCCCATACTCATCATAGAATTTTTCAAAAAAAGAAACTCGAACAATATTTGATGTACCACAAATTGTATCAAATGCTTTATTCAAAAGAGCTACATTACCTCCGGAATATACATATCCTACATCAATAAGCCAACCATAAAAGTATTCTCCCGCATTTTTCTTGATCCTATCATTGATAAATTCAACTAATTCTCGGTGTACAAAATCATCATAATCTACAACCATAAAAAAATCATTAGCTTTACAATATTTTAAGGCTTCGTAAACTCGCGCCCCTTTATCTTTACGGATCAAATCATGGTAAGCTTCAGGATCAACACTTTTATTTGGTAACGATATAAATTCAAAATCAGACTCTAAAACAGTTACATTTTCATGATTAGCTGATTTTGGCAAATCTGTACCGCGGTTACAAATAATATAACAATGCCAGTTATCGTTTGTTTGTCCAAAGATTGACTTCAACGTATGCTCAAGATTGGTTTTAACACTCTGCCAATCCTGTACTGACCTATAATGCCTAACAGGAATTATAAAATTAATTGCAAAGTCACTCATAATTTTCAACCTTTTGTTTCTTTCTCGTTTTAATTGCTGTTAGAGATTCAGAAATTTCTTTTCTGGCCAATATGAATATGAAAAAACAATATATTACAACACCAGATAAAATCAACACTAATACATTCAACAACTCATTAGCCGCACTTAATTGCCTGTCTATAACATAGCAACCTAGATACATCAGGACAACAGAAGTTAAAGGTTTAATAAAATTAGAAATATAAGAAAAAGTAGTAACGCCTAAAATTCTAGATATATAGTAAACCGTATAAGGCCATATGATAAAAGTCTTAATAGCTATCGATACAATTAATACTAGTGCTCCATCCTTAGCAAACAAAAAAACTAAAAGAGCTGTCGTTATCTGCTGAAAAATTTGATACTTGAGAATCCAAGCAGTATTTCCCAAGCCCTTAATAAGAGACATTTGCAGTGAGCCAATACATGAAATAAAACCGATTACACAACAAACTTGAATGACAGGAATGGCTACAAGCCATTGAGCTCCGAATACAAGTGGAATAAGATGAGGAGAAATTATTATTAATCCCGTAAAAGCAGGTAAGCTCAATAGAGTTGAGAAAAAGGTCGTTTTAAAAAAAACATTCTTTAATTGCGATGGTTTTGTTTGCACTGATGCATAAAGGGGATAGCTAACATTCGCAATAGCATTATTCAAAACATCAGCAATAGAACCAAAAACCCTGCGACTAAAGGCATATATTCCTAAAGTGGTGACGCTACCGTACACCCCAATAATAACATTATCTATACTAATTGAAGTAACTAGTTTTGTAAACGTCGTAGTTATACCAAAACGACTTAATTCAGTAAAGCTTGATTTATTGAAAATAGGTCTAAGTTTAAGTTTAGAAGAAGTCGCTAAGATTATGTAACTGATTACTGATGTGCTTAACTGGCTTAAAACAATGGCCCAAACTCCACCACCAAAATATAATACTGGCAAGCATAATATTATGGATGCAATAGAACAATACATAGTTCTTATTGCTATTGATTTAAAAGCCATCGTTCTTGTTAAAAACGACAATGGTACAATCGCGCATGAATCTATTACTATTTTTAATGCTATTACAGGGTATACAGTTTTAAAAACAATATTGAAGGTAGGAATTACATAATATTCAACAATTAAACTAGATAAGAAATAAATAGACAAGGAAGAAACTAAGCAAATAAAAAAAACAGTGTTAAAATGTTTTTTGTCGACATTTTTTAATTGAATTAGAGCATCACCAAAGCCTACAGCACAAATACTCGTTAGGATAGTAGTTATAGTTGCTGCCAAGGTTACAGCGCCTAGATCACCAGGCGTTATAATCCTTGATGCTAATGAAAAAATTAATAATGAACTAAATGCCGGAAACAAATTACTGAAAAAATACCATGCGACACCTGAATAAAGTTTTTTTTTGTCAGGTTGTAGATTATCTAATTCATTACTTTTTTTCATTTTTACACTTAATGGTGTTAAACAGATATCGTTATATCCAATATCTGTTATGTAAATTAATTTAATCAGTTAACAGCTGTTGCTTAAGTACTGCTTTGTATTAAAAATTTAAATATCACTGTTTTTTTTGTTTTCCCATAAGTCATATGGAAAAGCATTAAATAAAGGCAAAGCTATATGGTGAACGTTAATTGAACATGCAGGCTTAACCTTAAATGCGTCTTCGATACTGTGCACAATAGGGTACGTGTCACGTCCAGTACCTAAATAATAATCATCATACTTAAATGATGATTCTCCACTACTATTTTCAAGTAACACAGCAGGTATACCATAAGCCTCTGCTATAATTACCCCATGTAATGAACTTGAAATAACAAACTCACTATTAACAATTTGGCGTGTAAATGATATAGCACCTTGTTTTGGAGAACAAATGTTATTATTATATTTTTTATATAACGAAAAATCCTCATTCATATGTGGGATTACGATAAAATCTTTTTTTTGTTCATTATTTATTAATAACGTATCACGTGAGAAAAAAAATGGTAGTAATAAACCAGGATCGCCATAAATTTCAGGAACTTTAAGACCCATATCTAATAATAGTTTTCGCGTTTTTGGCCCTCGAACAGCTCTAACATCAAGGTTCTTGAATTTTAAAGCATCTAGACTAATTTTTCCATTGATCCCCGTCCCCCATACGCAGTCATTTTCGTTAGCGAAGTGCATAACGGAACCAATTGCCATTAATTTATTTTTAACGTTAATTTTTTGAGTAAGTTCAAGATCTTTTAAAGCTAACATCTGTTGTACAACGATCTTAGATAAATGATCTCCTGCATTAAAACTACCGTCTTTAGGTTCCCACCAAAATACACATTTTTTTTCTTGTGACTTTCTGCTTATGATGAAATCAAACATTTTATTTCCTACTATTAGTTTAAATTAAATAATTGTTTTTATAATTTTAGAGATATAATCGTCTCCAAACTCTGAATTTAGTTCATCAATAGTATTTTTATCAAAACCAATTTTCTTATCAAAGCCACTTTTTTGACTTTCAATAAATTCCATCATAGAAATGATGTTATTAAAAGTCAATAAGATATCACTTTTGGATTCAGATTGAACCCATTCTAAAAAAGGGGTTTTTATCGCCAGCACTGGCAATTGTTGTGTCAAAGAATAAAAAAAAGAACCAGAAACTATCATGTCTTGATCAGCATGTCCGATTATTAACGCTTTACATGACATAAATAATAAAGAGGCTTCTTCATCAGTTAGATAACGAGGAATGAAAGTAATGTTCTCCTTGTTTGAAAGAATCTCGTTTAATTCCTTTTCATATTTTTTATCATTACAAAAACCTGCAATTATTAATTTCTTAGATGGAGGGAAAGAGATAATTATTTCCTCAATTTTTTTATATTTCTCTATTCTCCCAAAGATCAAATATGAGTCCTTATGTACTATCAAGTCACTTTTTATGTTAATTTCTTTAAGTGGATATTCATATAAGGGATGAGGTATATATATTTTATCTTGAAATAAGGGGCTATGGACTACAACAACATCAACTAAAAGAGATATTTTTTCAATAATCCATTTTGCAATTTTTATATGAGACTCGAAAGTATCATGAGGATATAAATTATGTTGAATATATATAACTTTATCAAACCGATATTTGAGTACTAAAACGGAAACAATCAGTTTTAAAACACCCAATAGACTGATTTTCCGCCTTTTAGGAGTTATGATCATATTCTCGATCCAATTTACAATTGCAACACCCCCTCTTTTTTTTTAAACGTTAAAAAAAAATAAAGCTCTTCTTTAATATTTAAGGGCATGACCGTTGAAAACCCAGATAATATTGAGCGAACTCTTTCTGCATACTTATTAACACCTGAATCATAAGGATAATAAAAAATATTTTTTTGCATCACTTTCCTGTATACCCCATTTCATTAGTTTAAATCAGCAGACAGATTCGCTCATACGATATAAATCGTATACATCTTCATTCATTTTTGTTGAAGAGAATTTTTCAAGATAAGTAACATACGCATTAGAGGCAAGGCTTTCGAGAGTGTCAATATTTTTATCAGCCGCTATTTCATTAAGTAACTGAATAACAATTTCAGTATTATCCATGTCTACTAAGAAACCATTATATTTATCTTTGATAATTTCAGGAAAAGAAGTGCAGGAACTAGCCATAACTGGGAGCTTACAACTAAATGCTTCAAGAGGTACCATGGCCAACCCTTCCCAGCGGGAAGGTATTATCAATAAGTCTGCATTATAATAATATGAATAAATTTCGCTTTTTGGCAACCAGCCAGTAAAATAAGCATTATCTAGATTTTTTCTATTATTATTAATACTTTCTGAGACATAGTCACCGATTATTGTAAACTTAATATTACTGCTTGAATAATTTAATCCGTTAATAATCTTCTCTAATCTATCAAAACCTTTTTGGTAATCAAAGCGACCGACATATAGTATATTAAAAAGATCACTTTTTGGTAATTTATCAATGTGTTCAACTTCAGAAACTCCATTGTATATGGTAAATAACTTTTCTTTAGGTATGCCATTAACCATTGCTATTTCCTTTTCATAGTTACTTACACAAATAATAGCATCGGTAAATTTTGAAAGAAAACGTTCAACTATTGCAAATAAATTTAACTTCCATTTACTCTTTGCCATCATGAATGAAAAAGCATGTGGACAGTAAATTACATGACCTTTATAAAAAGGTAAAAGTATCAAAACGGTTCTCCCGAATAAGCCTGCAAACGTACTATGTAAATGAATTATCGTCGGCTTTTCTTTGATAACAGTTCTAATGAACATCCAAACAAAAAATATAAAGGATAATAGATTACGTCCATTACGTTTAAAAGTATATATATGAGAATCGCCAATGTTCAGCTCATCTCTTTGTGAATCAGGAATCAAACAACATACTCTTTCAATGTTATCGTTTTTAATTTGCGATAGAAGTAGTTCATTCATAACGGAGGATACTCCTCCCTTAATAACTTCAGCAACATGAAGTACTTTCATTTTAGTTTTCCAACTCTTCAAGTAATAAATTAATTTTTTCAGCAGAGTGTTTCCATGAAAAACGATGGCTATTCTTGACTCCTAATTTTTTGAGTTTAACCCTTAATTCAGCGTCATTGTAAATTTCAAGCAAAGCATTTTGCATTTCATGTTTTGAATGGGGAGAAAAATAAAGAACACTTTGTTCTAATACCTCGGGCATAGAGGCTGCGTTAGAGGCTATGACAGGACATCCACATGCTTGAGCTTCTAATGGAGGTATTCCAAAACCTTCATAAAAAGAAGGGAAGATGAAAAACTCCGCATTCATATATAGCTGAATCAATTTATCATCATCGACTCTACCTAGAAAGTGTATCCTTGGATCATCTTCGTTACTGAAATTCATTTTCTTAAAACTTGCAGCCCCTCCTCCTATAATTTTTAAGTTTAGATCGATTTCAGTACTTAGAAACGCATCAATTAATCCATGAAAATTTTTATGATAATTTGGTGATGATACTGCTAATGCATATGGTTTTTCTTTATCAATACGGTTTGGTGTAGTAGTATGGAATTCTTGCCCTACAGCATTGTAGATAACATCGATTTTATTTTTATCTATATGGAAGAAGTTTGATATCTCATTCTTTGAAAAGTTACTAACGGTAATTATTTTCTTTGAATTTTTAAGAATTTTAGGGACTAACCAGCCATATAACAATCTAAATTTTAATGAAAAACTTTTGGGATATCTTTTATAGGTAATGTCATGATGAGTGACAACTTGGTTATTATAAAACGCTGGTGCAGTACTACATAGATTAAGTAGCAAAGGGTCATTGTTTTTTTTTAGAAACATAGGTAGGGTCAATTGCTCCCAATAATGCCCATCTTTTCCAGAAACAACTTCAATGTTACACTTTCCCTCAAATGAACTTACAAGTTTTTTATGTGGAACTAAGAAAATAATATCATCGCGAACTTTAATTAACTCTTTTGAAATCTCAAGAGCAAAACGCTGAACACCAGTTACTTGTTGGGTTAAAAATCTACCGTTTATATATAACATATTACCTTCAGTATAAGTTTGGTGTATTAATAAAAATTTTTTTACTTGGGTTTGAGATATCGTTATTTATATAAATTTTATCAGTCTCTTTAGAACTTAATAACTTAGATTTATTATCATTCCATAAAATTATTCTTTGCGAATTATCTGATGGGTTTCTCATAGTCACAGAAACATTGTCATTAATGATACTAGCAGATATATCTTTACCCTGTACCAGTTTCATCAATTCATACATAGCAACAGCTGAAGATTTCGGATGATAATAATGATCGAAGAATCCAAAATTATTCTCTTTATTCTTTCTTTGAACTCCGTCGTCGGAGTAATCATACCACCAAATTCCTTTTATATTTTTATCAGACATTGCTAGCAATGTATATTTAAAAGCAAATATAGCAGCATTCAAACGGGTCACTCCGCCCTCACCATCATATGTAGGGACTCCCATTTCAGTTATATATATAGGCACATTAACGCCGTTATTTCTCCTAGCTAAGTGATTTTGATATTCAATCACATCATTGAAATTATCGGTTGGATTTCTTAATTTTTTATTACCATGCATAAATGAGTAGGGATGAAGTGACACACCATCTAAGTATTTCAATATCCCCTTTTTTAGTAACTCATCGAACCACATTACATCCCGTGCATTGGTTGGATTTATCGTTCCAGACACAACTATTGCTGAGGGATCTATCTCTTTTATAGTTTCGTATGTTTGTTTCACAAGTTCCAAGTAAATATCTGTCGAAGGAACATTTACGCTCCTATCTTTTATTCCTGTTTTGTATACCCATTCATTCCATACTTCATAATATTTCACTTTCCCTTTATTTAAACTAACAATATATCTAACGTATTTTTTAAAAGCTTTTATTTGTTCTTCATTTTCAGGATATCCTGATGGTGTGTAATTACCGTTACCATATGCAAGTACAATCATGGCGTTATGGTTGTTGTTAGCCATCGTGTCAATCAAATCTTGGTTTTTTTTGGCAGCGTTACTCAGTGAAAAACTCCCTGGTTTTTTTTCTACCCACTCCCATGTAATATCACTACGAATACTATTAAAGCCATATTTTTTCAAATTAGAAGTTATTTGCTGAGCATTTTGTGAGTACCTTTGCGCATGTGTATGTATCCCAATTTCAAATGCATGAACAGAAGGCACAAAGCAAGTTTGCGCAAAAAATAATGCTAGTAAATTATTTTTGAAATTCATTGGACGCCTTATCTAATAATTTTATGATTGAAATTGAAAGAAAGTTTACATGCATTTTTATTAAACAAAAAACCTATTAATACGCCCAAGCTTGTTGAATAAAAAACTGATTCAAAAAGGTTGTATGTAACTCCACCAACCATAATGCAAAAACAAATGATGTAATATTTCTTTGCCAGAGAGGCATCATAAAACCTTGAAAATAAGAATTTAAAAACAAACAAACCGACCAAAATTACACTAACAAACCCACAAATAACATACATGTAAACTAAAACATTATCTCCTGGACTGTAAAATTTAGGAGAAAAATATTGAGCTGGTGTACCTATTGCACCAAAACCTTTACCAACAAAAATAGATATACTATCATCGAGCAATGATATAGCTCTAGGCCATGTACTATACATCCGCATCAAAAGCGTATTTTGAGGATCATACGTTTCATATTTTAATTGTGGGATCATGTAAAAATAACTAAATAAAATCGACACAATGATGATTATTTTGACCATTATTTTAGTCAAAAAGACTGGAGTGAGCATTAAAACCAATGCAATGATTAAAGTTACTATAGTAGTTTTAGTCGTCGTCAAATATATAAAATAAATTGAAGTTAAAAAAATCAAGAAAGCCAGTACAAATTTTTTGTCTTCGAAAAATTTTGAAATAATAAAAAAAGAGGAAATCATTAAAAGAGTTGCAGCATCAAAAGATGCGGCAGTAAATCCTGGGTTACGTAATACTCCACCAGTTGTCCAATCTCGAGATATGACTTTATCAACCCCACCGACATTTATTATCCCGCCCAACCATGGCGCACCGAACATACTTACATAGGCAATGCCAATGCAACAAGTAATGAATAAAAAGAAATATACTTTTTGGGTTCCATTGAACACATAATAGGCAATTGTTTTGCTATAGGTCAAGCAATAAAAGAAAGGTATCATTATATACAAACCAAAAGAGGCTTGTAATGTGCTAAAATTTCCAATCCCTATTATAAAATATAATATCACCAAGGTAACCAAAGCAAGAGATACAGGTTTGGTCATTACGTCGATTGCCCATCGCCTCAGCATAAGTACAAGCATCATTAACGTTGGTACATAATTTAATGGTTGAAAAATTATTCCAATAGGACCTGAAAAAGCTTTAACTAATATAAACGCTAAAAAAACTTGAGGCACAATTTTATTTATGTCTATTCTCATGCTTTTACCATTTTATTATTTTTAACTATCTTATTGTATATTTTAAGATAGTTATCAACATGAATTTCGGAACAAAATGGGTTTTGTTTGTCGCGTAAAGTTTGCATAACAGAACTAATAGTACTTTTCAACTCTTGTTCGTCAAATGAATGGATATCTTTAACCCATGGAAAAAATGATGATATTTCTGTAATTCCACCAACATAATTCGTATAAACCGGTTTATAGGCTAGTGCACTTTCAACGACAACTCTTCCAAAAGGTTCATTCCATTTTATTGGTAACAATACTGCATCAACTTTATTTAAGAATTCATCAACTGGAATATAGCCAAGAATTTCAACATTTGATTTCTTTGCTTTTTTTAATAAATCCTTTGACTCTTCTGATGCATCAGGTTTCCCTGCAGCTACAAATTTGCAAGCCTGATATTTTTGAGCGATATTAATATAATCATCAAATCCCTTGTCCGAGGTTAGTCTCCCAATATAGCCAATGGTTATTTTATCTATATTATTGTGGCTAATTGTAATATTCGGTTTTAAAACAGGGTTATAAATATAGCCATGTAGCCCTTTATTAGCGAAACCAAATCTATAATGAAAGTCGGATATATATTTACTAATTCCTATAAAAGCATCGACATCCTGACTCATATATTTTTTATACAGAACGTTAAGTTTTACAAAAATATTTGTTGGCTTAATGTTTTTGCCATTCTTAAATAACGTAGAGTTGGGATGAAAGAGATAATAATCCCTAGTAGTATGCACTATTGGGATGTTCATTTTTCTTAAAACCCTCCACACTCCAACAGAAAATCCGGAGAGGTTATTAGTATGTACTATATCAGGACGCAAATCCTGAAGAATAGTATTAACTAATTTAACCATTTTTCTGTTATATAGATCTTTTATATGCCATTGTAATCTATGAATTTTGCTGTGCTCGCTGCTATCATATGGCCAATAACAATTAAGGAGAGGTAAGTAATATATCTTTATACCATTAACTGAGTCTATTTTTAAGTTTTTCCCTTCGTGCAGGGTTAAAACTGTAACTTCAACGTTTCTTTTGACAAGGGATTCTGCTAAAACCTGAACGGAGACCTCCGCTCCACCTAATCTGTATGGATAATACAATGTATTGATGATAGTAATCTTCATTCTTTTTTCCTTATTTGTTAAAAGATTTTAGTATGCTCCATCACGGTTCAAAACAACGGCAATAGTTTTAAACAAAATAGCAATATCATTCCACATCGACCAATTTTTAACATACCACGAATCTAAGTATACTCGTGTATCATAGTCAACATCACTCCTGCCACTAACTTGCCAAAGCCCTGTCATACCAGGCTTACTAAGAAGATAATAATCCACTTCCTCATTATAACGTTGTAATTCCTCTGTGATAATGGGTCGTGGTCCTACCAAGCTCATTTCACCTTTAAGAACATTGAAAAGCTGGGGCAATTCGTCAAGACTCGTTCTTCGAAGAAAATGCCCTATTTTGGTAATTCTTGGGTCATTCTTCAATTTAAATGTCTTTTCCCATTCTTCTCTCGCTTCATTATCGTTTATTAATAAATTCTCTAATACCTCTTTAGAATTTATCACCATAGATCGAAACTTCAAGCATTTAAATTTTCGCCCATTTTTACCTACTCGCTCATGACCATAAATAGCCGGCCCGCCGTCTTTTCTCACTTTATGGCTTATATATACTAACAACGGAGAGATAATAATTATTATTGATAATGAGCCTATAATATCAAATGCTCTTTTTAAGATTCTGGAGGAGAGTTTTGCCAAATTTTGCTGCACACGGAATATCATAACTTCATGGCTAAATATAAAAGACATATCAGTGCTGTCAAGAGGAACACCTCGAAGAGTAGGTATCACGGAAACATATCTAAACCCTTTGATCATGAATTCCCTCAACCAACGATTTCTGGTTTCTCCCTCGTTCGCTTCTACTGCAACTATGAATTGTGTTCTTTTATCTATTGTTTCTAACCATTCGGGTGAGACATCTAAATTTTTTACATTCGTTAACGATAAACATTCATTACCATCAACAGATGTTGTTATAAAACCAACGACATGTAGGCCGAGATTTTTTTCGCTATTTATTGCTTTATATGCTTCATTTGCATTTTTACCACTTCCTATAATCCAAGTATCCCGAAGCCAAAAACCTGACTTATCTAATAAATATTTAGCTCCAATTCTAAAGAAAGGAACTAATAAGAAAGAAAATAACCATGTTAATAGCCAAACATACCGTGAAAAATACCATTTTGCGAATGCGATTACCGCTATTTCAATAACTGCAAATATAACCAACGTTCGCAATATTTCCTTCAATTCAAACCAAAATGTCTTCCGATAAAAATAATGCCTTAACCTTACGCCAAACCAAATTACACAGCATACCCCAAGCAACCAGTGTAGGGCTATCCATCCATAAATTTGCTCATCAGGGACACGCTGTTGAAAGTTCGTAAGAACCTGCGACAAAATCCACAGTGACAAATATAGAGATACAACAAAACTAACAAAATCAGATATTGCCAATGCAATAATACAATAAAAATTTCTTTGCAAAAATTTCATAGGTTCCTCTGTCTTCATTTATTCGACATATGGAATTAAACTAACTAGGCCTTGTGTAACAAGGCCCGATAACTTATTTATTATTCTTTTCGGAATATGCATACCCATAATGGTTGTAACCATAGCCATAATAACTACTGGCTTTTCTTACCATCCCATTAAGGATACAACCTTTTACATTCACTCCGCTTTGCTCAAAACGTTTAATACTCACAAGTATTTCTTTGGTAGTATTAATTTCAAATCTTGCCACGAGTAAAGTAGTACCAACATAACGACCAATAATTGCAGCATCTGTGACTGCTAATATAGGGGGAGTATCTATAATTACTAAATCATAAAGCTTAGATACTTGCGAAATCAATTCATTAAAGCGAGGATGCATCAACAATTCGGCAGGATTGGGCGGAACCTGACCGCGGGGAATGTAATCAAAATTCCCTTTTGTAACAGTTGTAATCACTTTTTCAAGGGATACTCTTCCAGATAAATAGTCAGATAAGCCATTATCATTATTGGAACCCAATATTTTATGTACATAACCTTTGCGAAGGTCAGCATCAATAAATAATACCTTTTTTCCGCTAGAGGCCATTGTCGCCGCTAAATTTGTACTTATAAATGTTTTTCCTGCATTTGGACTTGCACCTGAAATCATTAATATATTATTTTTTGCTTCCATCATTGCAAAGTGAAGGCTTGTACGGAGACTCCTAATAGCTTCTATTGCTAGATCAGCGGGGTTTTCTATTGCAAGTAAAGATTCAGGTTCTTTTCGTTTATTATTGCCTTTGACTAGATTTGCCTTATACCATTCAGCTACAGGAACGCTTGCATAGACATTTATACCAGCCTCTTCTAATTGCTCTGGTGATTCTATACCTCTTAATAAAAACATTCTTAACAAGACAATGCCAATAGAAATAAATGCACCAAGAATTGTTCCTATTATTATTATTAATATTTTTTTAGGCTTTACTGGGTTAGGTTCAGTAACTGCATCATCTACAATACGGACATTACCTATAGCACTTGATTTCGCAATATTGAGCTCTTGTTGACGATTTAATAATTGTAAATATACTGCCCTTCCAGACTCAACATCGCGGCTTAATCTTAGTACTTCCTGTTGCGTAGAAGGCATGGAGCTAACACGTTTGTTTAGCTTAACTTTCTCATCTTGAAGTGTTTTCCTTTTTTCAACTAATGCTTTATATGTAGGATGCTCTTTTGTATATAACTGCGATATTTCAGCTTCTTTAAATGTCAATTCATTTAATTGATTATCAACATTTACAATTTGATCAAGAACTGACTTTGCTTCCATCGTTAAATCAACGGAGTCTTTCTGTTTTCTATAAGCATTTAATTTATCTTCTGCAAAATCAAGATCACTCCTTACTTTCGGTAACTGCTCGTTCAAAAAATCCAAGCTTTTAGCATCTTGTGCCGCTTGTCTTTCCACATTTTGCTCTAAGTAATTATTGCTGATGCTATTTAAAATATTCTTTATTAAGGTCGGGTTGTCACCTGTTAACGTCAATGAAAGCATACCAGTATCTTTCCCCTGATCGGCAACATTAAAGGCGTCTTGCAAGTTGCTAATCGCTTTCAACTTATTAAGATAGGTAATTACAAATTCACTTCCCGGTTGCGCGTTAATTTCTTTAATTAATAGAGTAACACCTTTGTCATTTATTAACTCGCCAACTTTTCCCTCGAGAGTAAAATCGTCACCAGCAATAGTATATCTTTCCCCATCATTTACAGTTAAAATCACCTGAGGAGCATCTCCTCCCTCAACTTGTGGTAAATAAAGTTTTCCAACTGTAATAGATCCTGACTCCTCTCCCAAGAGCCTTGCAACCCCACGTCCAATTACAGGAAAATACTTTTGTCTTACCTGAGCCTGTAAATTAAGATCATCAACTGTTTTTCCTAAAATCATTCTTGACTGGAGTAGGGTTAATTCAGGTGCAGACTCTGGTTGACTATTCGGTAATATTTGATTGATACTATTTAGAATAGCGTTCCCTTGTTTTTGTTCAACTTGTATTAAAGCATCAGCTTGATATATAGGGGTTGCTAGCAGTGTATATAATACAGCTAATACAGTAAAAACTGATGTAATAGAAATTATTAGTTTTCTATTATCTATAAGCTCACCCAACAAACGCCCAAGATCAAAATCATCTGATTCAGCTTGTTGAGTTTTGTTATTAACAATCGGTGTCATGCAGTTATTCCTAGATTCTTATACCAATTTTTCTGCCCAATTTTGGCAGCATTGGTCAATTAATTGATATACTGATTCAAAGGCCTCATCGCTTTTACGATATGGGTCTGGAATTTCTTTTGCTCCCAACCAATGACCTAATAGTAGAGTTTTCCCTCTTGCCTCAGGGGCAATTCGACAAACATGCTCTATTTGTCTCTGTTCCATAACAAGAATAACATCATATTGGCTTGCAATCTTTGAAGTTAACTGTCTACTAACATGACCATCAAGATGTAAATTATGTTTCTCAGCTACGCGTATCGCTGAACCATCTGCTGGATGATTTATCAATGCAGCAACCCCAGCAGATTCAATATGTTTACTAGGCAAAAGTGATTTTAAGATACGCTCAGCAATAGGAGAACGGCATATATTACCCGTACAAATAACCAAAATAGATTCAAACATTTTATGGCCACGTCCTTATATATCTTACAGTTTCAGTCATATCATGTACGCCAGTAATAGTAGGTACTAGTTGGGAAATTACACGATTCCAACGTACTAATGGAGCCGATGTGACATAGACGATATCATAAGGTTGTAACTCAAATTCTGTACCAAGTACCATCGCGGAAGCATCTTGCGCGTTCAACTGATATATATTAGCAATTTTACCTTGTTTATCACCTTTCAACTGCCGAATTACGAAGACCCCCGTAGCATCACTGTATGCTTGAGACATACCTTCAGCATTCCCAATTGCCTCCGCTAATGTCATTCCACTCCGATCCATCTTCAATGTGCTCTGTTTGCCGACCTCTCCCATGACAAACACTTTAAGATCATCATTTCGTGGTACAAAGAGAATATCCCCTGGATATAACATTTGATTTTGTGTCAAATCACCTTTTTGCATTAATGCATAAAGTGATATTTTAGTATCTTTACCATTATGAGTCAGTACAACATTACGCCAGTCTGCGTCTGGTGCCAGTCCACCCGCAGCATTTATTGCATCCATCACCGTTAAAGGAATATTGGTAATAGGTTGCTGGCCTGATTTTGTCACTTCACCTGTCACGTACACCTTTTGAGAGCGAAAAGCAGCAACGCTTACATCGACCTGAGGACTCTCAATATAGGTGGTCAAACGGTTAGCTATATCCTGGCGTACCTGACTCAGCGTTTTACCCGCCACCTGCACCTTACCAATATATGGGTAGAAAATGGTGCCATCGGAGTTAACCCAGTTACCGGTATCGCTGGCACTGCGATACTGCCCTGCAGGAGTAGTTAATTCCGGATGATCCCACACCGTGACCATCAGCACGTCACCCACTCCAATACGGTATTCATAACTACGAAGCAAATTATCAAGCTGCGGGTTTGGACGAGCCAGAACAGTTTCCGGACGAAGCTGATCGATCAGGCCCGGCGTCATCGGGTACACATTGACCAGCTTATCCAGATCATAGTCGCTATCTGGAAGCTCAACCACGTTCTTACGCAGACTGTTTAATCCTTGACCAGGGATAACCGTACAACCCGATAAAAACCCAATTGCCAACGCTAATGCCGAAAATCTAACAAGTTTTTTCTTCATAATGTCACATCATCAGTAAATCAAAATTTGCCAATTCCTGAGCAGCTGTCATAGCCGTTGCTTCCCTGCCGGCCTATGGAGAGATAAAAGCTGACTGCGTCCTGCAGCGCTACCACCCTCTCTCCCCTGTTTTCAGCATTCAGCCTTATAAACTAAACGGTATTTCTATGCCTGCGCTGGCCCCAACGTCATCGCTGTCGCTGTTGTTCGCGTTGGTGTACCACAGTGAAGTATTCAACCGGACCGATTGATACACATCTCCGCTCCAGCCTAGCTGTATACCTTTCAAAGTATCAGCATGTGGGAATGCTTTGTTGATTGATTGGTTCTCTGGGTTAACTTTGGCGTAAACCAGGCGCGTACTCCAGCGTTGGTTATCCTCTGTAATAATCTCAACCTTACCGGCTATGAGTTGACCATCACCGCCCAATGCGTCACCCAGCGGATAACCCTGCTGATAATAGCCATCCTTATAGATGTGATGGGTATAGCTGTAATTGGTTCGGCTCATATTGGTGCGTGTATCATGCGCTTCCAGATACCAGTTCACCGCATCCTTACCCCAGCCGTGGTGGCCTTCCACTCCACCGAGGAACATATTTGCCGATGGCAGGTAACCAGACTCATCCTCACCGATCATTTGTCCATAGAAGCTCACCGGCCAGCCCAGGGTTGGCTCCAGTTTGAACTTAAAGTCAAAACCGGCCAGCTGGTTGCCCGGTTCATTGGGATCATTCGCGGCGGTATTATCCTTGCCTGTTAAACCATCCCAGAAGTTGCTGAGTGATTCAGGCCGCCCTTCCCCTCCCCACTGCATTATCCGCGATGCGCCTAATTCCAATGACTGGAACGGCGTAAAGGTGAAACGACCGCCGATAATTTTAGTGTGTGGGACAGCAGTGTACTGATTCATTTGGCTAGCAGAGATCTGGTACTGCCATGGGCCTATCCAGCGTAACCACCAGGTTTCAGGTGCCGCCTGCTCTGCTCGCTGCATCAGGAAGCCGGTCATCGGCCGCATGGCATCCCCGCGGATCAGGCTGCCTTCATACCCCGGACCCCACCACTGCGGCACCTGGCCAAAGGAGAGCCACTGGTTCCAGAATTTCACCGCGCCATAGGCGCCGTTGGCGTTGAAGCGCGATCCGTTGCTGATACGCTCTCCCCCTTCGACGTTGCCCTGGAGGTGGACATCCCACCACTCGCCGCTGTTATTGAACGCCAGACCTAACGAGTTATCTGCCGGCTGCGTCTGACCAAACCCCTGCGGGGTACCCGGCTGGTCGGTCGAAGTGTAGCCGGTGACCCGGAAATCGGCTTTTAAAGCAGACAGTCTCTGGTTGATACGAGCCAGAACCACTTGCTCAGAAGAATAGGACGGTTTGGCCTTTTTTAGCGCCCGGGCGATCTCTTCCTGACTCAGCGGCCAGGTCGACAGGCTCAGATGGATGACCCCGCGATCGGAAAGCCAGG
>ERZ772969.1261-NODE-1261-length-20008-cov-6.592593_pt1 | contig 20008 bp, 18 predicted proteins | sample MGYA00511676_ERZ772969 | MGnify/ENA primary metagenome ERZ772969 (study PRJEB29015, sample SAMEA2737651) | human gut metagenome | biome: human gut; feature: human-associated habitat; material: faeces | place: China | collected 2012 ... | reverse complement strand
CTGTCAGGCCGAGGTCGGCGCGGCCAGCGGCATGGCCGCCGCGGCGCTGGTGGACATCAAGGGCGGCACGGCAGAGCAGTGCGCCGAGGCGTTCGCCATGGCGCTGACAAACCTTGAGGGCCTTGTCTGCGACCCCGTGGCAGGTCTTGTGGAGATCCCCTGCATCAAGCGCAACGTCATCGGTGCCATGAACGCGGTCTCTGCCGCCGACATGGCGCTGGCCGGGGTCGTGGGGCACATCCCCGCGGACGAGGTCATTGACGCGATGGCCGAGGTCGGCAACGCGATGAGCAAGGACCTGCGCGAGACCGGCATCGGCGGTCTGGCCGGCACCCCCACGGGCCGCGCCATCTGCGAGATCGTGACGATGGACAACGGGGAAGAGGAAGATTGATATTTTACGGCGGTAAACCGGCGGGCACACAGCACCGCAACCACTGCCCCAACTGCCTGACCAGCCTGCATCTGGACAATGAACCCGGGGACCGCGCCGCAGACTGCGGCGGGCAGATGGAGCCCGTGGCCGTCTGGGTGCGCAAGGGCGGCGAGTGGGCCATCATCCACCGCTGCCGCCTCTGCGGCAAACTGACATCCAACCGCATCGCCGCGGACGACAACCCGATGCTTCTCATGAGCATCGCCATGCGCCCGCTCTGCACCCCGCCATTCCCGCTGGAGCGCATCGAGGAGATGACGGCACTGATGGGCGGGGAGGGGCGTATGCGGTAATGCGGGGCGTCGGGGGCGCCGACCCCTGCACTGACCCCGACGCAATTTTCCGTTTACAAATTTCGCCAATGTGCTATACTGAATAAAAAACATCAGGAGGAAATTCTTATGAACGTGAACGATCCGCGCTGGGCGTCAATTGACGCCTTTGTGGAGGAAAACCGCGACAACATCCTGCGCGACATCACCCGTCTGGTGGCCGTGCCCAGCGTGGAGGGTGCACCCGAGCCGGGCGCACCGTTCGGCCCCGGCCCCAAGGCCGCGCTGGCCAAGGCGCTGGAGATCGCCGATGAGCTGGGCCTGGACACCTTCAACGCCGACAGCTACATCGGCTGGGCCGAGACGGGCAGGATCGCCGACGGCCAGAAGTTCCTGGCGACCATCACCCACACCGACGTTGTGCCCGAGGGCAACGGCTGGGACGCCGACCCCTACACGGTCCGCGTGCGGGACGGCTGGCTGCTGGGCCGCGGCGTGGCCGACGACAAAGGCCCAAGCATCCTCTGCCTGTACGCGCTGAAGTACCTGAAGGACAGCGGCGCGGCGCTGAAATACCCCGTGCGTGCCCTGCTGGGTGCCAACGAGGAGACGAACATGCACGACGTAGACTACTACGCCGAGCATTACCCGATGCCCGCCTTCTGCTTTACGCCGGACGCCGAGTTCCCGGTCTGCAACGGCGAGAAGGGCGGCTTCAACGGCGAGCTCGTCAGCCCGAAGTTTGAGAACGGCATCATCACGGCGTTCGAGGGCGGCGTCGCCCACAACGCCGTGCCGGACCGCGCCTCCTGCACGGTGCAGGTCGGCGCGGGCGCACTCGTCCAGACCGAGGGCGTGACCTTCGAGGCAGGGGAGGGCGGTGCCACCGTCATCCGCGGCTGGGGCAAGAGCGGCCACGCCGCCATGCCCGAGGGCACGGTCAACGCCATCAGCCTGATCGTCAACTGCCTGCTCAAGAGCGGCGTCTGCACCCCGCAGGAGGAGGCCTACCTGAACGTGCTGCACACGCTGCACGCCGACACCGACGGCAGCGCGCTGGGCATTGCGGCGGACGACGGCCTGTTTGACCCGCTGACCATCATCGGCGGCACGATCGAGATGGCTGACGGCGTCATCCGCCAGAGCTTTGACTGCCGCTACCCGACGAACACCGACCCCGAAAAGATGACTGCCGCCATCCGGAAGGTCTGCGGCGACGCGGCCACGCTGGAGAACGTCAGCAGCCGCGTGCCGTTCTACATCGACGCGGACAGCCCGGCCATCCAGACGCTCATCAACACCTACAACGACGTCACCGGCGAGGGCAAGAAGCCCTTTACGATGGGTGGCGGCACCTATGCGCGCCACTTCCCTTATGCCGTCAGCTTCGGCCCCGAGCACACCGACATTGAGATCCCATCCTTTGCGGGCCCGATGCACGGCGCGAACGAGGGCACCCCGTTTGAGAAGCTGGTCGAGGCGCTGAAGATTTATATTCTGGCGCTGCTGCGGCTGCAGGAGATCGAGCTGTAAATAAAAGCAGGGACCGGGCATGTCCGATCCCTGCGGTATCACCCCTGGCAGACCGACATCTGCCAGGGGTTTTCTTTGTGGGATTGTTAATTATTATACAGCTTTTTTATTCTGCGGCGATTGCCCAAATTGTTGCAAATCTTGCGTGTTCGATGCAAAACCGACCTTTTGTCATACTTGGTTGCTTGACATGCTTTTGAAAAATGGTACAATAAATTCGTATAGTTATCCACCACGGACGGGGGAGCAGAAATCCCGTCCGCGGCGAGAAAAATCAGAGAAACGGGGGAAATCAGATTGTTCAAGTCCCTAAAGCGCTCTGCCAAGGGTGCTGCCGTACCGCACACGAAGGCGACAGCCGGGCAGCCGACCAACAAGATGCCGGTGCCCGAGCACGTCGTCATTCCCATGTCGATGCACATCGGCGCGCCCGCGGAGCCTGTCGTCAAAAAGGGCGACACCGTCATGGTCGGTACCGTGATTGGCAAGGCCGGCGGCTTTGTATCCGCCAATATCTACTCCAGTGTGTCCGGCACTGTGCAGGACATTGCACCGCTGCGCATGGTCAACGGCGCGATGACGACGGCTGTTGCCATCAAGACCGACGGTGCGCAGACCGTTGATCCGGCCTGTGTGCCGCCCGTCGTCACCGACAAAGCCAGCCTGCTGGCTGCCGTGCAGACCTGCGGCCTGGTGGGTGTCGGCGGCGCCGGCTTCCCGACGCATGTCAAGCTGGCGGCCAACACCATCGACACGCTGCTCATCAACGCTGCCGAGTGCGAGCCCTACCTGACCACCGACTGCCGCGAGATGCTGGAGTGCAGCGACACGATCATCTCCGGCATCACCGCTGTCATGAAGTACTGCGAGATCCCGCACTGCATCATCGGCATTGAACGCAACAAGCCTGAGTGCATCGACCTGCTCACCTCGCTGACCCGCGAGATGAAGGGCGTCGAGGTCAAGGGCCTGCCGATGCGCTACCCGCAGGGCGCCGAGAAAACGCTCGTCGAGACCTGCACCGGGCGCGAGGTGCCGCAGGTCGGCCCCTCCGGCAAGCCGGGCCTGCCCGCCGACGTGGGCTGCGTCATCATGAACGTGACGAGCGTCTCCACGCTGGGCAAGTTCCTCAAGACCGGCATCCCGCTGGTGACGAAGCGCGTCACCGTCGAGGGCGACGCCATCGCCAGGCCCCAGAACATCGAGGTGCCCATCGGCACGCTGTACCGCGACGTCATCGACGCCTGCGGCGGTGTCAAGGAGGGCGTCGAGCTGGGCAAGATCATCTTCGGCGGCCCGATGATGGGCGGCGCTGCACCCAGCGCCGACTTCCCGGTGCTCAAGCAGAACAACGGCCTGCTGCTGTTCAGCAAGAAGGCCGCCGCGCTGCCCGAGCCGTCCGCCTGCATCCGCTGCGGGCGCTGCATCGAGGCCTGCCCGATGGGTCTGGAACCCGTCGTCATTGCGCAGGACTTTGCCAACAAGGACTTTGCTGCGCTGAAAGCACGCTGCGTGGATCTCTGCGTAGCCTGCGGCAGCTGCACCTATGCCTGCCCGGCCAAGCGCCCCGTCAGCCAGACGATGGGCCTTGCCAAGGGCTGGTACATGGCCGAGCTGCGGAAAGGAGGCAAATAACCCATGGAAGATCGTCTGATCGTTACCGCCTCGCCGCATATCCGCGATGCATCCACCACCCGCGGGCTGATGGGCAATGTTGTCATTGCGCTGCTGCCCGCCGTGCTGGCCGCGGGTCTGATCTTCGGCGTGCAGGCGCTGGTGCTGGTCGCTGTGACCACCCTGGCCTGTGTGGCGTTTGAGTACATTTATGAAAAGCTGCTGAAAAAGCCCAACACCGTGGGCGACCTGTCCGCCGTTGTCACCGGCATCATTCTGGCGCTGAACATGCCCGTGGGCATGCCGCTCTGGATCGCCGTTGTCGGCGCGTTCGTCGCCATCGTCATCACGAAGCAGCTGTTCGGCGGCCTTGGCTACAACTTCGCCAACCCCGCGCTGGTGGGCCGTATCGTGCTGTTCCTCGGCTTCACCTCCCGCATGACCGCCTACGTCTACCCCGACATGGCCGTTGACGCGCTGGCCTCCGCCACGCCGCTGGCCGTGGCCGACAAGACCACGCTGCCCCTGCTGGATGTCTTTTTGGGCTTCCGCGGCGGCATGATGGGCGAAGTCTGCGTGCTGGCCATCTTGCTGGGCTTCGCCTATCTGGTTGCCACCCGGACCATCCAGGCCACCATCCCCGTGACCATCGTTGCCACGGTCTTTGTGCTGACTGCGCTCAACACCGGCAGTGCCTACACCGCCCTGATCGAGTGCATGTCCGGCGGTCTTTTGTTCGGTGCTGTCTTTATGGCGACGGACTACGTGACCAGCCCGTTCACCATCAAGGGCAAGCTGTTCTACGGCGTGTTTATCGGCCTCATCACCTTCCTCATCCGCCACTTCGGCTCGATGAATGAGGGCATGAGCTACGCCATCCTGCTGGGCAACCTGATGACCCCGTGGTTCAACGCCTGGGGCCACCAGACGCCGCTGGGCTACAAAAAGCCCAAAAAAGCCAAGAAAGGCGGTGCGGAATAATGGCTGAAAAGCAAACCACCGAGAAGCAGAGCACTTTCAAGGAGCTTGTGCTGCCCGTCATCGTGCTGGTCGTCATCTGCCTGGTCTGCAGCGCGCTGCTGGCTGTGCTGAACGACATCACCGCCCCCATCATTGCGGAAAACACCCAAGCCGAGACCCTGGCCGCCTATGTCTCCGTCCTGCCCGAGGGCACGACCACCGACAGCATGACCGCCATCGACGGTCTGACCACCGCCGGCGTCGAGGGTGCTGTCAAGACCGCGAACGGCGATGTCGCCGTCAAGGCTGCGGCCTCCGGTTACTCCGGCAAGGACGTCACGGTCTACGTTGCCTTTGACGCCGAGGGTGCCATTTCCGGTATCTCCATCGACGGCTCCACCCAGACCACCGGCATCGGCTCCAAGGTCTCCGGCGATTCCTTCGCCTCCGGCTTTATCGGCTGGAACGGGGGAGAGGTCGCCTCCGGCAGCCCTGTGGACAGCATTGCCGGTGCAACGTATTCCAGCAACGGCGCGTTCAACGCCATCAACGCAGCCATCGACTGCTACAACAATGAGATCAAGGGGGTGCAGTAACGATGAACGAAAAACCGAGCAAGTGGAAGGTTTTTACTGCGGGCATCATCCGTGAGAACCCCGTTCTGCGCCTGGTGCTGGGCTGCTGCTCCGCACTGGCTGTCACCACCACCGTTTCCGGCGCTGTGGGCATGGGCCTGGCCATGACGTTCGTTCTGGTCTGCTCCAACATCGTTATCTCGGCACTGCGCAAGGTCATTCCGGCCAAGGTGCATCTGCCGTGCTACATCGTTATCATCGCAACGTTTGTTACCGTCGTGCAGATGGTGCTGCAGGCGTTCGTGCCCGACCTGTACAAGGCGCTGGGCGTGTATCTGGCGCTGATCGTCGTCAACTGCATCATTCTGGGCCGTGCCGAGATGTTCGCCTGCAAGAACACCGTCGTGGACTCCGCGCTGGACGGTCTGGGCATGGGCATCGGCTACATCCTGACCATGCTGCTCATGTCCTCCATCCGTGAGATCATCGGCAGCGGTACGTGGCTGGGCATCACCATCATCCCCGAGAGCGTGGACCGCATGACCGTCATGAACTCCGCGCCGGGCGGCTTCTTCGTCTTTGGCTGCCTGATGGCCGGCTGTGTCTGGCTGGAGCGCAAGCTGAACAAGCCCATTGAGCGCAAGAGCTGCGGCGACGTCATGCTCGAGAAGATCGACGCCGCCAAGGAAGAACAGAAGGAGGGTGCCGCACAATGAGTTCTCAGATCGCAACGTTTGCCACCATCTTCTTCAGCATGATCCTGGTCAACAACTACGTGCTGGTGCAGTTTCTGGGTATCTGCCCGTTCCTCGGCGTTTCCAAAAAGCTGGATTCCTCCGCGGGCATGGGCGCTGCCGTTATCGTCGTCATGGTCATTGCCACGGCTGTGACCTTCCCGCTGCAGATCTTCCTGCTGGATGCCTATAATCTGGGTTACCTGCAGACGATCATCTTCATCCTCGTCATCGCCGTTCTGGTCCAGCTGATCGAGATCACGCTGAAAAAGTACGTCCCGGCGCTGTATCAGTCCCTGGGCGTCTACCTGCCGCTGATCACGACCAACTGCTGCGTGCTGGGCGTCACCATTCTGGCCGTGCAGGACTACTCCGCCGTTGTGGCCGAGTTCGGCTTCGGCCTGGCCTACGCCGAGGCGCTTGTCTGCGCCGCCGGTGCGGGCGTCGGCTTCCTGGTCGCCATGCTGCTGTTCTGCGGCGTGCGTTCCCGCGTCGAGGCCGCCAACCCGCCGGAGAGCTTCAAGGGCCTGCCCATCACGCTGGTTTCTGCCGCTATCACCTCCATGAGCTTCATGGGCTTTGGCGGTCTGGTCGAAAACATCATCAACGCGATATTCTAAGAAAGGGGAATGGAGAGAATGAACCCGATCGTATTTGCTATCGTTGTCGTGGTGGTGCTGGGCCTGGCCGGCGGCGTGATCCTTGTGCTGGCCTCCAAGTTCATGGCTGTGTATGAGGACCCGCGCATCGCGCAGGTCACGGAATGTCTGGCCGGCGCCAACTGCGGCGGCTGCGGCTACGCCGGCTGTGCCGACTACGCCAAGGCCATCGTGGAGAACGGTGCCCCCACCTTCAAGTGTGCCCCGGGCGGCGACAAGACTGCCGACGCCATCAACACCATCATGGGCAATGCCACCGACGACCGCCCCAGCCTGCGCGCCACCGTCATCTGTGCGGGCGGCGAGAACTGCGGCAAGCGGTTTGACTACCAAGGCATCCAGACCTGCGCTGCTGCGGCCTCCATTGCGGGCGGCCCCAGCGCCTGCGCCTATGGCTGCCTGGGTCTGGGCGACTGCACCCGCGCGTGCAAGTTTGACGCCATCCACGTCATCAACGGCGTGGCCGTCGTCGACCGCAAAAAGTGCACCGGCTGCACGGCCTGCACTGTGACCTGCCCGCGCCACGTCATCCAGATGAAGCCCATCGCCCCGCAGCCTGCGGTCAAGTGCTCCAACAAGGACAAGGGCGCGCTGGTCAACAAGACCTGTAAGGTGGGCTGCATTGCCTGCGGTCTCTGCGTGCGCAACTGCCCGAACCAGGCGATCTTCCTGAAGGACAACGTCGCTGTCATCGACTATACCAAGTGCAACGGCTGCGGCACCTGCGTCAGCAAGTGCCCCAAGAAGGCCATCCAGTGGGTCGAGGGCACGCCCCGTCCCATCGACGCCCCCGTGCCCGCGCACGAGGTTCTGAAAACGCGCGTATAATTTTCAGGTAAACATCCCTGTGCTCCCCGCCAAGAATCGGCGGGGAGCTTTTTTGCTTCGCACGGGAGGTATTCATCCCTCCCGTGCGCCTTGCCCAACCCGCCAAATTCCCTCCTGCCCCTACCTATCAACTGTATTTAAAAATTTTATCAAACTATTTTTGAAAAAACCGAGACAAATTCCTAAAACTATGCTATACTGTGTCCAGAATAACAACTCTGGTATTTTTCGGGAGGTTTACACGTATGGAAATCACCAAAGATATTTTGTATGTCGGCGTCAACGACCACCTTGTTGACCTGTTTGAGGGCCAGTACGACGTGCCCAACGGCATGGCGTACAACTCGTACCTGATCTGCGACGACAAGGTCGCCGTCATGGACAGCGTCGATGCCCATTTTACCGACGAGTGGATCACCAAGATCGCCGCTGCACTGGGCGAGCGCACGCCCGACTACTTGGTCGTGCAGCACATGGAGCCTGACCATTCCGGCTCCGTCGCCGCGTTCGCGCAGGCGTACCCCGGCACGACCATCGTCGCGTCCGCCCAGGCGTTCAACATGATGAAGGCCTATTTCGGCACCGACTACGCGGACCGCCGCGTCGTCGTCAAGGAGGGGGACACCCTGCCGCTGGGCACCCACACGCTGCACTTTGTCACCGCGCCGATGGTCCACTGGCCCGAGGTCATCATGACCTATGACGATGCAGACAAGGTCCTGTTCAGCGCCGATGCGTTCGGCAAGTTCGGCGCACTCGACGTGGAGGAGCCGTGGCTGCCCGAGGCTCGCCGCTACTTCATCGGCATCGTCGGCAAATACGGCGTGCAGGTGCAGGCCGTGCTGAAAAAGGCCGCCGCGCTGGACATCGAGACCGTCTGCAGTCTGCACGGTCCCGTCCTGCACAAGGAGCAGCTGGGCGATGTGCTGGCCGCCTACGACACCTGGAGTGCCTACCGCCCCGAGACCGAGGGTGTGCTCGTCGCCTACAGCAGCATCTACGGCCACACTGCCGAGGCTGCCAACCGCCTGGCCGAGGCCCTGCGCGAGAAGGGCGTGGAGACGGTTGCCATGGACCTGGCCCGCTGCGACATGGCCGAGGCCGTCGCGCAGGCATTCCGCTTCAGCAAGCTGGTACTGGCCACGCCTACCTACAACGCCGATGTATTCCCCTTTATGAAGGAGTTCATCCATCACCTGACCGAGCGCAACTACCAGAACCGCACGGTGGCCTTTATTGAGAACGGCTCTTGGGCGCCGATGGCCGCCAAGGTCATGACCAAAATGCTTGAGGGCAGCAAGAACCTGACCTACGCTGCCACCACCGTCACGGTCCGCGGCGCGCTGAATGCCGCCAACGAGGCCCAGCTCGCCGCTCTGGCCGATGAGCTAAGCAGGTAATCTCTTTTCCTCTCAACTGCAAGCCCCGCCTCACAGCGCGTCTCTCGCGCCGTGAGGCGGGGTCTTTTTGCGGGCAGGGGGAGAGGAGGACAACAACAAAACAATTGAAAATTTGCGCTTGACAAATCGGGGCAAATCCTGTATACTATCATTTGTCAATCGCATACGGATGATTAGCTCAGCTGGTTAGAGCGCTGCGTTCACATCGCAGAGGTCGAGGGTTCGAGTCCCCCATCCTCCACCAGACAGTTCGTACTCGAACCCAATTCTTTACGGAAAAGGGTTCGGGTACGTTTTTTATTTGCAGGGTACCGCACACCAGGCAGGGGAGAGGTAAATACGCCATGAATTTGAAAAAAGTTCATCACATTGCCATTATCGGGAGCAACTATGAAAAATCAAGGCGCTTTTATGTGGATCTGTTAGGCTTTTCTGTCATTCGAGAAAATTACAGACCGGAACGCGATGATTACAAAATCGATCTTCAACTCGATGGGATGGAATTAGAACTTTTTATCATTAAAAATTGCCCGAAACGCCCCAGTTATCCAGAGGCTTACGGCCTCCGGCATCTTGCCTTTGCTGTAGACTCTGTCGATGAGACCGTAAGAGAATTGAATAAAAAGGGCATCATAACCGAGCCGATCCGAGTCGATGCTTACACAGGCAAAAAAATGACATTCTTTTCCGACCCTGACAATCTTCCTTTGGAAATTCACGAATAAAGTCAGACCGTCAAAAAATTGCATTCTTGCCTTACTGCGTGTGTGTAGGGGCGGCCATTGGTCGCCAGCGGGGCATGACCTGCCCGAAGGAGGAGTAAGATGGTACAGGTCGATTTGATCACTGGGTTTCTCGGCTCCGGCAAGACGACGTTCCTGCGCCGCTACGTGCAGTATCTCGTCGCGCAGGGGCACAGCGTCTGCATTCTGGAAAACGACTTCGGCGCGGTGAACGTCGATGCCATGCTGCTGCAGGACCTGATCGGGGAGCACTGCGACATAGAGACGATCAGCGGCGGCTGTGACTGCGACACCCACCAGCGCCGTATGCGCACCAAGCTGATCTCAATGGCAATGCGCGGCTTTGACCGGGTCGTCATTGAGCCGAGCGGCATCTTTGACGTGGACGAGTTCTACGACATTCTGCGGGACGAGCCGCTGGACCGCTGGTATACGCTGGGCAGCGTCATTGCCATTGTGGACGCCAAGCTGGAAAACGAGCTTTCCCCGCAGGCCGACTACCTGCTGGCCTCCGAGGCCGCCAGTGCCGGGCTTGTCGTCATGAGCCGCACACAGCTGGCCGCGCCCGGCGAGGCGGAAGCGGTCATCGACCACCTGAACCGCGCACTGGCCGGCTGCCACTGTGCCCGCCGCTTTGGCGCGGACGATGTACTGTGCCGGGACTGGAACGCGCTGACAACCGCTGATTTTGCCCGCGTGGATCGCTGCGGCTGGCGGCAGACAAGCTACGTCAAGCTGCATTTTGACGAGCACAAGGCGTTTACCTCGCTGTATTTCCTCGAGGCCGGGCGCAGTGTCGTGCAGGTCCGGCAGGCCGCGCAGACGCTCCTGCACGACGCGAAATACGGCCATGTGCTGCGCGTCAAGGGGTTTATCCCCGACGGCGGCGGCTGGGTCGAGCTGAACGCCGCCCGCGACGCCATAACCGTACAGCCCATTCCCAGCGGCCAGGAGGTGCTGATCGTGATTGGGGAAGGGTTGGATAAGGCCGCGATTGAGGCGGCTGTGAGGGGCTGCTAGGCGCGTCTGCGGGCGGATCGAGCGATACGGAAATTTGCCCAGGTGACACTCGTCACTGCCGCAAACGATAAGGGCACACGCTGTATCCGCCCGCACCGCACCGGTTGTTAAACGGTTGTGAATATTTATACGCACGAATAAATATACAGACAGCAAAGCCCCGGGATTTTCTGCTTTGGAAAATCCCGGGGCTGTTGTTATTCAGGGCACATTTTCAAAAATTCCGCTTTTTCTTCTTATTCTTCGTCAAAGGCCTTCGTCCAGTTGTATTCCCGGTGCAGCGTGTGGCCGGTGTCGCTCTGGGCCTTGCGGGCGGTGTATTCGCCGATGACGGCGGACGGCATCAGCAGGGCCTTTTCGACCTCTGACTGAAAGACGAGCTTCGGATTTTTGATCCTGGGGTTCTTCATCAGGTCCTTCCAGTAGGTGTCGTAGTCCATCATGACCGACATCGCCTCAAACAGCGGGGTCAAGCTCTCATACCGGGCAATGACCTTGTTCAAAGCGTCCAAAAACTGCATGTTGGCCTTGCCCTCCATCATGCCGTCGTCCTTGCCTTTGACGTTGCGACGGCAAAAATAGGCCGTCATCTGCAAAATATCCTCGAATGCCTCCATCTGGCCGGTGGTCAGCCGGGCCGAGAGCGTGTCGCGGTCAATGTAGCGCAGCAGCGCCGCCGTGACTTCTTTCTTCGTCGCGGCATCCTCCGGCACCAGCTGGTTGACCGGCTCGGCGTCGGTCTCCACAAAGTCGGTGGTCTCGACGATGTCCGGCGTCTCGGGTGTGCCGTAGTCGTCCTCCACCTCCTCCGGCATACCACCGGTGACGTAGATACGATAATTTTCCAGGTCCTCCAAAATTGCGCGGGACAGGTAGGGCAGGGGAGCGCTCTTGGTGCGCGCCACCGGGATGACCTTGGCGGCGTAGCGGGTGGCGACACCCTCGAACCAGCGGCGCAGACCGCCGCAGTTGTCAATGACGTTATTCATCGTCTGGAAGAACGTCGCGTTGCCGCCGTCGATCATCTTATCATTGCCGCGCGGTGTGCCGGCCATTTTTACCATAGCATCGATGATCGTGCGCACGGCGTCCATCTCGTCCGCCGTCAGCTCGCGGATCAGCTTGTCGGGCTCTGCCTTGATCTCCAGCTCCTGGCGCAGCAATTCCGGCGTAGCACCGTAGGAATAGGGGATCGTCGTCTCGGGCACCGAGACATACTCGAGCGTCAGCACGTTCGGGTCGTCATCCAGCGTGCCGGTCTCGGCCAGAGTCAGCTTGCCCTTCTTGCTGCGGACCCGGTTGGACATGGATTTTGTGATCTCGTTCAGCTTGTCATCGGCGACCTGCTTGTCCACCGGCTCAATGGTGACGGCAATCGCAATGACGCGCTGACGATCTTTTTCGTAGACCTCATAGTCAAAATAGATGTCGGTGTGGCCGTTGATCTCGCTCTTGGCCTTGTCCAGCACGGTGCGGCGCACGTGGGCCCAGTTGGCCGCATTGCAGTCCACCTGCTTTTTCAGCGTCTCAATGTTCCAGACCAGCGGTTCGCCCTTCTCTTTTTTGGTGATGTACAGGTTCTGGTAGCTCTTGCACAGCTCATAAATTTTCAGACTATACTGGCTCTTCATCGGGAGCGTATAGGTGATATTCATCGTTGTGTAGAACTCTTTTAGCTGGATCAGGTGCGGCTTGAGCGACTGGTCGAGCGTCAGCACGATCTTGCCGGTGCCCTCGTCGATGGTCGCGCTGGAAAGCCAGCGGAACATCGTGATTTTCTGGGTGCCCGCCAGGCGGATCCACTGGACCTTGGCGTTGGCGATGTCCTCGATGTTTTTCTTGACCTGCTTGTACATCGAGCCGTTGTGCGGGTCAACGCCGCAGAGCTTCAAAAACTCGTAGATTGACATCTCGTACCGGGGCAGTTCGGTGTCCGACGGTTTGATCATCGCGAAAATGTGCAGCATCAGCTTTTGCTGGCTCAGCGAAAGGCTGTACATTGCGTTCTGGATCAGGTCGTTAGATTTGCGGACAATCGTCTGATTGCCGCGCCCGCTATAGGTAGCAACAGGGGCCGAAGGCGACGCCTTGGCAGACTTCGCCCCCTGCTTTTTGTTATGGTTGGCTTTTGGGGTCGTTTTCAACGTACTTTGGGGTGTCATTTGCAAAACCTCATCTTTACAACACGCTAAACGTATCATAGCAGATTGTGCGCGCTGTGTCAATTATTGTAACATTCAGCACATTTCCTCCGCGCCGCACAAAATCCTGTGTTCTTTTGTTTTGGGATTTTTAGCCCTATTTATATATATTTAGAAAAGTAGTATAGCTATGTCGAATATTCCAACACAAATGTGCGCTGTGTTACAACAGTGCTGTGCGCAGCATTCCAACACGAATGTGTAAAACGCAACAATGTGCGGAGCGTAACAACGGTAAAAAAGTTTTTTTGCAGGAAAATGGCGGCAAAGAAAATTTTGTGGGATTTTTAAAAAGTGTCGAGTATAACAACCCCCGGGCGCGAAAAAGGAAAAGTGAGAAATGTGCGCAGCATTCCAACAGGGCGGATGGAAAAATCCTGCCGCGGAGAAATGTGCGCTGAATAACAACCCGTGCTGAAAAATCCTTGTATTGTGCCGTCGATAACAACCCCGGCCCCTGCAGGGCAAACTGTGCGCAGACTAACAACCCACGGCAGGACGCGCCGCAAAAAAACGGATTTTTGCGAATTGTGCGCCGGATAACAACCGCTCTGCCCCGGAAAAAACGAATTGTGCCGTGAATAACAATACCGGCTGTGCGCTGTACAGTGGATTTTTTCAGAAATGTGCCGTCGATAACAACAGCCGCCAAAATTCTACAGTTTGGAAACTGTGCGCCCGATAACAACCCCACTGCCGGAAATGTGCGCTGGATAACAACCCGGTCCGGACACGTTTGGAAAGCAGACGAAATTCCGAAATGTGCTGCCGATAACAATAGCCGAATTTTACCCACCGTGCAAATTGTGCTGTGGATAACAACCTGCCGCCCGCAGAAAAAAGTCCGAATTGTGCGCCCGATAACAACCATTTTTTTTGCCCCGCGATGCACACCGCACCGAAATTGTGCTGCCGATAACAACCCCGCCCGCCGTAAACTGTGCGGGGGATTCCAACGTCGGCTCCCCGGAATTGTGTGCAGGATAACAACCTGTATAAAAGAGGCTGCCCGGCAAACTGTGCCGCCGATAACAATACAGCCTGTAGAAAACTGTGCTGCGGATTCCAACCCTCGCTGCCCCGCTCCGGCAGAAAATGTGCGCCGGATAACAACCCCGCCCGCCGCCAAAAAAAACGCCGCCGGTGTTGGAACAAACGGCACAGTTTGAAGTGAAAATTTTATTTTTCTTTTTAAAGGGGGTGTGCTACAATAAGAGAGTAAAAAGCTCCGGCTGCAAGGCGCGGCAGGTGCTCTGGGACGGAAAAGGAAAATAGTACGAAACAAATAACGATATAGTACATTGTGCACTGTGCCGTCTTGTGGTACGATACTACTAAGAAAGAGGAAACAAAAATGACAACGTTTAGAAAAATGCGCCGCGGCAAGCGCATCAAGGAATCGTGAGGGTATGCCGATGAACAAAAAAGCTGTGCCCACCGCCGCGGCGGTGCGGGAACTTGCCATCCTGACCGGAGCCGTGGCCATCATTGCGGCGGCGGTCTACTTCTTCCTTGTGCCCAGCCATGCCTCGGTCAGCAGCATCTCGGGTCTGGGCATCGTGCTGGCAAACTTTGTGCCGCTGCCGCTGTCAGCCATCACGATGATTTTGAATGTCGTGCTGCTCGTCATCGGGTTTCTGACCTGCGGGCGGGAGTTCGGTGCCAAGACGGTCTACACCAGCATCCTGCTCCCGGCGTTTATCGGCCTGTTCGAGCGGCTCTTCCCGAACCTCGGCTCCCTGACCGACAGCCAGGAGCTGGACGTGCTGTGCTACATCCTCGTCGTCAGCGTGGGGCTGAGCATCCTGTTCAACCGCAACGCCTCGTCGGGCGGGCTGGACATCGTCGCCAAGATCATGAACAAATACCTGCACATGGACCTGGGCAAGGCCATGTCGCTGTCCGGCATGTGTGTGGCGCTCTCCGCCGCGCTGGTCTACGACAAAAAGACCGTGGTTTTAAGCGTGCTGGGTACCTATTTTAACGGGCTTGTGCTCGACCACTTTATCTTTGACCAGAACATCAAGCGCCGCGTCTGCATCATCACCGGGAAGGAAGAAGAACTGCGCCGGTTCATCATTGAGGACCTGCACAGCGGCGCGACGGTGTATGAATCCTACGGCGCGTACAATATGCAGAAGCGCCGCGAGATCATCACGATTGTGGACAAGGCCGAATACCAGAAGCTGATGAGCTACATGAACCGCGAGGACCCGCAGGCCTTCATTACGGTGTACACCGTGTCGGACATGCGGTATCGGCCCAAGGGCAACACCGCATAATTCCCGCCTGACGGCTTAAGCACCGCTCCGGCGGATCTCCGCGCCAAGAGCCGCCGCAAGCGGCGGTTGCGCTCCGAAGCGCCTCGCTGCGGCTCGGTGTGCGGCACGGCATCTGCGTTGCCAAAATGCTCGATAATACACAAAGTATTATCTGCGCTTTTGGCTTAGCATCTGCCGCACCTCGCTCGCCGTATCGGCACTTAGAATTATGCGGTATTGCCCAAGGAATAAAAGTGCCGCCGGCTGTTAAGCTGATCCACCTGCACCGGATAACAGAAAACGATTGACGCAGCAGCGATGAATTCTGAAAAACTGAAAATTTTGGAGAAAAAATTGAAGTTTTTTCAAAAAAGGCGTTGACAAATCCCGTCGGGCACGCTATAATATATGAGCGTTGAGGGCAGACGCCCAAGACACAAACCCGATGGGGATTCGCATAATGGTAGTGCAGCGGACTCTGACTCCGCCCGTGGGAGTTCGATCCTCTCATCCCCAACCACACCGCAGCAGCCCAGCTGCTGCGGTTTTTCTTTACGGGGTGTAGCGCAGTTGGTAGCGCGCTTGGTTCGGGACCAAGAGGCCGTGGGTTCGAATCCCGTCACTCCGACCATAAGTCCACCGTAATTTTGATAGAATTACGGTGGACTTTTTCTACGCCCGAAAACCGCTTGAAACAAGGCATTCAGGCATATAACAAACCCCGTCATAGAGTACTTCTGCGGAAGAGTGATCCTGCCACACTGAACATGGCGGTAGATTTTTTCATAATTCGGTGGTATAATTAATTCCGATCCGACCAATTGAATAAAACACATACATAGCTGCTTGGTTTTCTTTTGAGAATCAGGCGGCTTTCTTATTTTCGGAGGCGATGAAAAATATAATTGCAAAAGTAAAAATTTGTTGATAAGGGTACTGTTTATGATATTAACTCTGTTTTGTGTTTTTCTTTAGCACCGCTCTTACACGAATCGTCAAGGGTATCATGATAACATAAAACAGTATCAGGTAAAACGGGAAAATAACCATACCGAATGTCTGACCGAGCAATCCGCAAAGTGCGGGAGCGAGCATGATTCCGATATATGCCGATGCCATTTGAATTCCGATGACAGACTGTGAAATATCGCTGCCGAAGTTTTCGGGTGTAAGGTAATTAAAATTCGGGAACAGCGGACCGTTTCCGAGTCCGATTAAAAACATTCCGGCGGCGCACAGATATACATTGCTCGGAAGAACCAAAAGCAACAGGGCTGCACCTAATACGATCTGCCCCAGCTTTATTATTTTCCAGCTATGCAATCTTGTTGCCAACACGCCGGACAAAAACCGTCCGAGAGTCAACCCGACATAGTATATCATTATAATTCGAGCTGCCTTTTCCGGGGACAAATGCTTGTATTCCACAAGAAATGTACTGCCCCATCCGCCGCAGGTGCATTCTATTGCACAGGAGGTGATAAACAGTCCGCACATCATTTTTACGCCCGGAATTTTCAATATGCTTCTAAGCGATAAGCTTTTAAATTCGGCTTCATCCGTGCTTTCTTCAGCACCGTGCACTTTATGCCATAAAGGAAGCGATATAAACAACAGCGCAGCTATGGCAAGCTGAATGATAAAAGTAATTCTGTATCCGCCTCGCCAACCGGATTTGCCTGCAATAACAAGTGATAAAATGTAGGGGCTTACGGATACGCCGACACCGTAAAAGCAATGCAGAAAGCTCATATGTGTTGCGGAATAATGCAGAGCAACATAGTTATTCAGTGCTACATCTATTGAGCCGGCACCGATGCCGAGTATAACAGATAAAAAGCACATCACCCATAAATTCGGCGCAAAAGAATAGCTAAGTAAGGCAATCGCTGTCAGAAGCGTGCTGTATGCCGAAACCTTATTGGTTCCGAGCTTGGCGATTACTTTAGAGCTGATAATGCTTGATATAACAGTTCCGCATGACACTATGACCGTAACAAAGCTTCCGAATGAAAAAGGCAGACCGAAGTCGGAGTATATGGCAGGCCAAGCCGTACCGAAAAGCGAGTCCGGTATCCCCAAGCCGATAAAAGCGATATATATTATAATCAACAATACTGTCGCCATAGAATGCTCCCCCTGCAGCTTGCAAAAAAATTATGTTTTTTGAACTCTGAATATCAAGAATTATACTATAAGTCAATCAATAAATCAATAAAAACGAATAACAATGAAAGGACTGAACGATATGAGTAAAAGGAAAATCAGACTGCTTGCCGATTATGTTGTCCGGCAGATATTCGATTGCGTAGCGGTAGAGTCAAAAGCGAAAATCAAGGTGGTCTTTATCGGAGGCACCGAAATCGAAATGACGCTGTAAAAAAACTTGAAAACAGAAACGGAGTAATGTAAAATGATTGTGCCGAGAGTGTTCAAATCAAGACAGCGAAAACGCAAAAACATCTCTATTGTCCTGTCTTCACAAAAGGACCTCCGGTTTAAGCCGGAGGCCCTTTTTGTTTTTTGTATATTTTTATAGAGCAAAGCCCCCGTCCGGCAGCGGACGGGGGCTTTGCTGTTGGTGCGGTTATAAAAGATGTTACGCTTCGACGCCCCAGGCCTCGATCTGGGTCAGGGCGGGGAAGGGGGACGGGTCTTCGGCCTTGATGAGCTCAAACAGCTTCAGGCTCTTGACCGTGCGCGGGGCGATGGCAAAGCACTGCGGGGCGGCGGACTTCTTCAGCTCCAGCACCTCGCGGCTGCCGTCGTCAAACTCCACGGTGGCCTGGGTCCACCAGGCGTCATGCGGGAAGTCGGCGCGCAGGGTCAGGCGCAGCTCGTCGATGGTGACCGGGCGGCCAAAGTCCAGCGTGAGTGCGGCGTTGGGGTCGCGGTTGATGCCCCAGCTCTGGTAGGGCCAGATGCCGTGGGCGTCGTTCTCGTAAATGCCGTCGATGGCGTTGCGGGCCGCAAAGACAGCCTCGCCGCGGGTCTCAACGTTGGCATGGGCATGGGGGAAGAAGCCAGTGTCGCCGTGCTCGTCATAGGGGTTGTAGGCCAGGTTGCGGCGCGCGGCGATCTCCTCCGGGGTGGCAAAGCGGGCGCGGATGATGTGGCAGGCACCGGCAAAGCTCTTGGGGCTGTAGGTGATGGCCTGCTCACCGAACGGGATGTGGAAGTTGATCTCGCGCTTGACGACGTAGACGAGGGCCGGGGCCATTGTGTCCTCAAACTGGATGACCACATACTGGCCGGGCGTGCCGATCTCCAGCGAGACACGGTCACCGGGCTTGTAGGCGTTCATGTAAACAAGGCTGACCTGCCCGGCGGCGGGGGCCGTCAGCAGCGTCATGCCGTCGGTGTCGAGGAGCTTGAGCTTGATGAGTTCCATTTTATTTTGTCTCCTTTTATTCTATCACAAGGGAAAGCTGTTGGGTAAAGTAAATGCGTGTGCGGTAGAGCGTGTCGGGCCAGGCCTGGCGCAGGCGGGGGTCGGTGATGGGCACGGCCTCGGTCACGATTTTGTCCGCACCGGTCACGGCGGCTGCGGCCAGCGTACCGAACGCGATGGTATCGCCGTCCACGGCGGGCTTCTCGACGCTCATCAGTGTCAGGGCCACGGTGCCCGGGTAGTCGGTCTCATCGCGCAAGGTCAGGCCGGTATCGGTCAGGTGTACGCTGCGGCGGTAACGGCCCAGCCCCGGCACACTGCCGTAGGCGGGGGCAAGGTCCATCGCAAGGCCGTCCAGCGCGTCGGTCACAGTGACGTCTGCGGCGGCAAACGCGGCGCCGGGCTGCTGGTCGTATTTGGCACCGTCCGGGTCGAACTGGGGCAGGTTGTGCCAGCCGGACTGCATCGTCCAGATCTCATACCGCTGGGGGCTGAACGTCTTTTTGCTGTAGGTCTCCACGCCGACGTCGATCAGCAGCGGTCTGCCGTCCCTGTAGAGCGTCACGCTGCCCACATCGTTGTGGTTGTGGCTGTCGGCGTTGCTGCCGGCCTTGCCGCCCAGTGCATAGGCACCGCGGCGGCTGACGAGAATGCCGACGCTGGGATACCAGACATCGTGCGGAGCGGCGGGGGCGGCGGTTTTGGCAAAGTCGGTGACCTCGCGCTCGGCCATTGCGGCCTGGATGTGGTAGAACAGGTTGATGCCCTCGCTGTCGTCGGGGTGGTGCAGACGGTCCGGGTCGGGGTCCGCGGCCAGCACGGCGGCCCAGTCGCGGGCGGCCAGCGTCATCAGCGGCAGACTGCCCACCCGCTTGCCGAACAGGTACTCCCGCACACCGCGGGCCCCGGCCAGCGGGCTGCAGTCGGCAAAGTTCAGGTAATACGGCCCGGCAATGTGCATGTTGACGATGTACTCGGCCATGTTCCTGATCTTCGGCTCGGCCCAGACGTCGTCAAAGACGCCGGGGGCCATTTTGCACAGCAGGTCCAGCGCGTTGAACATCGTCAGCGCGGCGTGGCGGTAATACTGTGCGCCCTCGCTGCAGCAGCCGTCGTCACCGTAGTCCTTCAAAAAGCAGTCGATGCTGTAGGCGGCCTGCTGCACATAGGCGGGCAGATCCTCGGCAGGGGCGCACTGGGCGGCGGCCAGCAGTACGTTCTGGGTACACCAGGGCGTCCAGTTGCACATCGGCTCGTCGCCGTTGCCCATCCACCAGAAGTGCGCGGTGCGGTAGGGCGTCAGCACGCGGCGCTCGACCTCGCCCCTGAGCCGCGCGGCCAGCCCAGGGGCGTAGGCGTCGAGCGCCTCGCCCAGCAGGCC
>ERZ772969.1256-NODE-1256-length-20072-cov-3.593496_pt1 | contig 20072 bp, 18 predicted proteins | sample MGYA00511676_ERZ772969 | MGnify/ENA primary metagenome ERZ772969 (study PRJEB29015, sample SAMEA2737651) | human gut metagenome | biome: human gut; feature: human-associated habitat; material: faeces | place: China | collected 2012 ... | reverse complement strand
GACTTCTGCCGGTTCAGTTAAATAACTACCTGAATGCCCTCGCAGAGTACACCCCGGGAGTTATCCTCTCTTCAAGCTTCAAGAGCTACGGTTTGGAGCTTGGTGATACTGTAGAGTGTAAGTGGGGCGGAAACGAGTCCTTTGAAGTGACCGTCCTTGCCTTTGTTGACTACTGGCCGGGACTAAGCCCTTATAAAGAGGCGAAAAACGGCGGTTATATGGACTTTGCCGTTATGAACTACGATTATGTGAACGTTCAGACAAGCATGGAGCCTTATGAGGTATGGTTCAAGCTAAAAGACGGAGCTTCCGTTCAGGAGTTTTATGACTCAATAGACAAAGCAGGCATTAAACCCCTCACCCTTGAATCTGCAAGCCAGCAGACCATAGAAAAGAAAAACGACCCTATGCTCCAGGGCATGAACGGCGCTCTCACTCTCGGCTTTATCATCATCATGGTGATGTGCATAATAGGTTTCCTTATCTATTGGATACTCTCCATAAAGAGCAGGACTTTGCAGTTTGGTATCCTAAGAGCAATGGGAATGAAGTTCAGAGAGATAATAATGATGATAGTCTATGAACAGCTTTTGGTGTCAGGCGTTGCAATATTTGCCGCTATCTTTATCGGCGGCGTAACAAGCGACCTTTTCGTACCGCTGTTCCAGAGCATATTCGACGCAAGCCAGTCAGTGCCGCCGTTTGCAGTGATACCTGAACGCAGCGACTATCTGAAGCTTTATGCAGTTATAGGAGTAATGCTGCTCACAGCCTTTGTGGTGCTTGGCAGACTTATAAAGAAGATAAAGATAAGTCAGGCGCTGAAGCTTGGTGAGGATTGATAGGAGGAAATTTTATGACAGCTTATGAAAAGCTTACAAAATGTTATGAGTGCGTAAAAAGCAAAATAGACTTTGAGCCAAAGGTAGCCCTTGTGCTTGGCTCGGGTCTTGGCGATTATGCAAATTCCATAGACGTGAAATATACCCTCAGCTATAAGGATATAGAGGGCTTCCCTACATCAACGGTAGAGGGTCATAAGGGTCAGTTCGTTTTCGGATATGTTGGCGAAGTGCCTGTTGTTATAATGCAGGGTAGAGTGCATTATTATGAGGGATATGCAATGGAGGACGTTGTGCTTCCTGCAAGACTTATGAGAATGATGGGCGCAAAGGTGCTCTTCCTCACAAACGCATCGGGCGGAGTGAACGCAGGCTTCAAGGCAGGCGACTTCATGCTTATAACCGACCATATCTCAAGCTTTGTTCCTAATCCTCTTATTGGCAAGAACATCGACGAGCTTGGAACAAGATTTCCTGATATGAGCGAGATATATAACAAAAAGCTCAGGGATATCATCTCAGGTGCGGCAGAAGATCTTGACATAACCCTCCGCCATGGCGTTTATCTCCAGCTCACCGGACCGTCTTTCGAGTCCCCTGCGGAAATAAGAATGGCAAGAACTATCGGTGCTGACGCAGTGGGAATGTCAACAGCCTGCGAGGCTATCGCCGCAAATCATGCGGGCATGAAAGTCTGCGGAATATCCTGCGTTGCAAACCTTGCAGCAGGCATGACGGATAATCCTCTCACTCATGCTGAAGTTCAGGAATGTGCAGACAAGGCTGCTCCCCTTTTCAAAAAGCTTATCACAGAAAGCATCATAAGAATAGGTAAACAGCTTTAAGGTTTTGTAACAGCTTTTTCAAAATAATATGTAACAAATGTGCGAAAAGGGCTGATGATGTGTACTTTTTTGCTAAACTTTGTGAAAAACTATTGACAAATCAAACGCTTTAGTTTAATATATTATTATGAAGTAAATGTCTTCAAAAAAAATTATAATGAATATGGAGAGAGAATCATATGGCAAAATTTTGTGGACAGTGCGGAGCTCAGCTTAACGACAATGCGACTTTCTGCACTCAGTGCGGTGCAACAATAGCACCTCAGCAGCCTGCACAGCAGACCGCTTCACCAATGGCAAATCTTCAGCAGGCAGCCAAGAATATTGACATGAACGCTATCAAGGACGCTGTTTCTGTTGAAAACATCAAAAATCTGAAAAACAAGCCTAATAAGCTCACTATCGCAGTTCTGGCAGTTCTGCTCGTGCTTGTTATTCTGGTAGTTGTTATCCTTTGCATGATATTCGGCGGCGGAAGCTGGAAAACTCCTATCAATAACGTTATGGACGTTCTCAATGACGGCGACGGTAAGGCTTATGAAGAGCTTATGCCTCCTTATTATAAAGATATGGCAGACGCTCTGGACGGTATCATTGAGATAAGCGACGAGGATTTTGACGAAGAAGCTGAAAAACAGAGAGATAGACTTACAAAGAAATACGGCGATGACGCTGAGATAAGCTATGAGGTAGTTAAAAAGACTGAGGTAGACTCAGACGATATCGACAGCTACAACGATATGTCAGATCTTGCCTCTGTGCTTAGTGTTAAAAAGGCTAAGAAGTATAAGCTTACAAAGGCTTATAAGGTAAAGATCAAGTACACTATCGAAGGCGAAGACGCTGACAAGACCGACAAGACAACTGTTATTGTTGGCAAGATGGACGGCACATGGGTACTTCTCGACGAGGGCGACCTTCCAATAAGCACAGGTTTCTAAGATATATAAACTATCAGTAACGGGCGGAGAATTTTCCGCCCGTTTTTGAAAAAATACGGTGTTTGCACAATGAAAAAAATATCAGTTCTGTGTATGCTTTTGTGTGTGGCAATGCTCTTTTGCTCCTGCGGAAAGGAAGAAAGAGCGGTTCTTGGATATGAACAGCCTGTGGCGACACTTGTCACAGCAGCACAGTATAGCGATACACAGTCATATCTTTCCTGCTTTACCCCGGAAGCGGAGGCGGAGTATAAAAACAGCGACAGCTATAACGAAGCCCTTGCGGAAACGCTTCTCACAAGGGGCGAGGAAAAAACGGAGCTTTCTTATAAGCTCAGCAATAAAAAAGAGCTTGACAGCGACGGCTTGAAAGACCTTGAAAAGAGCTATAAGGAAAGCTATCACAAAAATGTGACTATAAAAAAAGCTGTTAAAATGACAGCAAAGCTCACAGAGACCACCGAAAGCGGCGAGCTGTCTGCCAGCCGTGTGATAACAGTGGTCAAAATAGAAAACAACTGGTATATTTTCGGGAAAGTTATCGAAAAATTTGATCTCAGCCAAAAGGGCTGAGGGGATCAATAATAATATGAAAAGAGGGTATTAATATGGAAAATTGTCCAAAATGCGGTCTGCCTGTTGCCGACGGTGCAAAGTTCTGCGCTGCCTGCGGAACAAGAATGCCGCAGAAGCTTATAAAGAGCAAGGTCTGCTCAGTGTGCGGAAACACACTTAACGCAGGGGCTAAGTTCTGTAACGTCTGCGGAACAGCTGTGCCGCAGGACGAAACGCCTGCCGACGAGCCTGTAGTGGACGAGAGAAATCCTGAAATGGAGTCTATCGAAGTGCCTGAGCTGCATTTTGACGATACTCCTGTGCAAAATCAGACTATCCCGCCAACGACTCCTGATATGCCGACTATGGACAGCGTTTATCTGCCAGGACAAGAGCCTGCAAAGCCTGTTCAGCCTGCAAAGCCGACAGCCGAGGAAGTTGCAATGGCTTCAAGAACTGTGGAAATACCTCAGACGCCAACAGTTGCGGAAACACCGAACGTTGCACCACAGCCTGAGAGAGTTCTTACACCAGAGGGCTATCAGCAGCCTGCTCAGCCTGTGAACAATGCAATGCCACAGATGAATCAAATGAACGGCGTTACACCTGGAAAGGGTGCAGGCGCACTTGTGCCGATAATACTTATCATTCTTATACTTGCTGTTATCTGCGTTGACGTTTTCTGGCTTTTCAGAGATCAGATATTCGGCAAAAAGGACGAAAGCTCAAATGACTGTGCAGTGATAACTCTCACGGACGAAACAGACTATCCTGCAAACGAAGCATTTTTCTTTGAAGAATAGAATATAATGTAAAAAGGGACGTTTCAAAGCGTCCCTTTTTTGTGTGTCAATACTGTAATTTGCGTAAAAGATAAAGGCGACACAAGGTCGCCCCTGCACTTTAGTCTTTCATGCTCTCGATTATCTCGTTAGCTTTCTTGTAAATGACCGCAGGTTCTTCGCCTATCCTGAACTCCCCGTCCTCGTAAAGCACCTTGCCGGCACACATCGTGAGCTTGACGTTCTGCTTTGAACCGCTGTAAACAAGGTTTTTGCCTATGTTGTTAAGAGGCTGCATATTAGGCTGAAAAAGGTCGATAACGATAAGGTCAGCCTGCTTGCCCTCTGCGATAATGTCGCAGTCAGAAAGCCCCATTGCCCTTGCAGAGCCTACAGTTGCCGCTTTCAGCACCGAGTCAGCAGGGCAGGCAGAAGCATCATCGCAAGCTATCTTCTGCAAGCCTGTCATAAGGAACATTTCTCTGAACATATCAAGACAGTTGTTGCTTGCAGGGCCGTCAGTACCTATAGCGATATTTATTCCCATATCCTGCATTTTTACGATAGGTGCAATGCCGCTTGCAAGCTTTACGTTAGAGCCTGCACAGTGAACAGCCCATACGCCCTTGTTTTTGAATATCTCAAGATCCTTGTCGCTCATGTGAACGCAGTGAAAGCCTGCACCGCCAAAGTCGAAAATACCGAAGCTGTCAAAAAGCTCAGTTGGCGTCATGCCGTATTTCTCTATGCACTCTCTAACTTCTTTTGCAGTTTCCGAGTTGTGCATTGCAACAGGCGCTTTGTATTTTGCCGCAAGCTTGCCAACGCCTTCCATAAGCTCCTTTTCGCAGGTGTATTCTGCATGGAAGCCAAGCATAAAGCTTATAAGAGGGTCAACATTGTTGTATTTCAGATAGTTGTTTTCAAGCCTTTCAAGATTAGACTTGTCACCGCTCACCGCACCGCAAAGCACAGAGCGGAAGCCGCTTTCTATGCAGGCTTTTACATAATCGTCAAGCTCAAAGTACATATCAAATGCCGCCGTACAGCCTGTCGTGAGATATTCAAGTATAGCAAGCTTCGTGAGCCAGTAAACTTTCTCTCCGTCAAGCTTTGCTTCCATTGGAAAGATCTGCTTAAAAAGCCAGTCCTGCAAAGGCATATCGTCAGCATATGATCGCAGAAAAGTCATTGCCGAGTGAGTGTGCGCATTTTTAAATGACGGCATAAGGAGATTTCCCTTAAGGTCATATTCACGTTCAAAAACCTTTCCGTCAAGCTCCTCAGCCTTAGGCTTGCCAACGAAAACTATCTTTGAGCCTTCCGTCCAGACCTCTATATCCTGCGTTTCTATGCCGTTGGCAAGGGTCATTACCCTGCCGCCGAAAAATCTTATCATGGCTCTTTATCCTCCCTTACTCTATTTCAAGAACAGCCGTCTGCTCTCCATGGCGTGAGATAACTCTCGGCACTCTTGCAGATATTCCGCAAACTATCTCGTAGCCTATAGTTCCTGTCATTTTGCCAATATCGTCGGCGGTTATCCTTTCATTTCCCTGTGCGCCTATGAGGACAGCCTCGTCCCCTGCCTTTACGTCCTCTACCTCAGTTACATCACACATGAACTGATCCATACATATCCTGCCCGTGATAGGGCATTTCTTTCCGTTGATAAGCACATATCCCTTGTTTGAAAGCGCCCTGGGATATCCGTCTGCATAGCCTGCCGTAACAGTTGCAAGCTTTACTTTTCCATTTGCAGTGTAAGTCCTGCCGTAGCTTACGTCAGTGCCATTGTCTATGTATTTTACCTGCGCAACAGCCGCCTTGAATTCCATAGCAGGCTTTGGCTCAAAAGGCAGAGCCTTTGCAGGGTCAGGATAAAGTCCGTAAAGTATTATTCCAAGCCTTGCAAGAGAGCTTCTCTCATTATAATAGTATACTCCGCCGGCTGAGTTGAGAAAATGCACTTTTTCAAGGTGAAGCCCCTCTGCTTCGCACTTGTCAGCAACGGCAAGTATCTTCTCCGTCTGTGCCTTTGTGTATTTCTCGTCCTGTTCTCTCAGGCTGTCAGCCACCGCATAGTGGGTGAAAATGCCCTCCAGCGCAATGTTTTCAAGCTTCGATATCTCTTTAAGCCCACCGTATATCTTGTCGGTTTCCCCGTGAAGACCTATCCTCGTCATGCCCGTGTCGATAGCGGCATGTATGCGTACCTTGCCGTCAGCGTTTTCTGAAAGTGCTTTAGCATATGAAAGCTCTGTGCAAGCCTGAATTATGTCAAGCCTTGTGAGCCACTTAGCATTCTCAGGAGGTGTGTAGCCCAAAATGAGTATCTCGCCCTTTATGCCCATATCTCTGAGCCTGTGGGCTTCGTGTATGTTCGATACCGCAAACCAGCGAATGTCCATCTCGTTTTCAAGAAACGGAACTACCCCGTTGTCAAAATGTCCGTAGCAGCTCGCCTTTACAACGCACATTATCTCTGTTTTTTCCCCTATGAGCCTGCGGTATTCTTTCAGATTGTATTCAATGCTGTCAAGATCTACCTCAGCCCATGCTCTCTTCAAAAAATCCATTTTATTTTTCTTCCCTTTCGGTTTTATAATTGTGCCTTTGCACAAAATATTTGTCATTTTCTATTGAAAAAGATAAATCAATGTGTTATAATGTTCTTATCATGGGCATTGTGTCGCCAAATTTTTCAGGAGGCTTTGATGTGAGTAATATCGTCCCCGCAGAAGAATTTTTCTGCAACCGAGATACCTCTTGCTGCTTTACAGGTCATAGGGACAGGGATCTGCCTTTCGGCGGCGATGTCCATAAGCAGGGTATGAAAAATCTCCTGAGTATGCTCGTCCTTATGATAAAGGAAGCATATAGCGAAGGCTGCCGTACTTTTATATCAGGTATGTCAAAAGGTATCGACCTGCGCTGTGCTGAGATAGTCCACAGCCTTTCGGCTCAGCCCGAATATAAGGATATGAAGCTCGTGTGCGTTCTGCCCTATGCAGGCCAACGTACAGAGATGAAAACACCCTTGGACAGCTATACATATTCGCTTATTCTGAACTCTTGCAGTGCGGTCGTGATAACAAGCCCCAAGTATGAAAACGGCTGTTATAAAAAGCGAAACAGCTTTATGGTTGAACATTCCTCTCGTCTGATCGGGGTCATAAAAGAGAAAGCCAAAGGCTCAGGCACTTTGCAGACCATAAACATGGCAAAGCGTGCAGGTCTTACGCTGAACATCATATGCCTTGACGATAATCCTGTTTTTTATATCGACTCAGACTCAGACAGCCGTCCTATTTAGTTTACACCTAAATTGCAAATTGTTCAATAGTTTTCGAGAATTTTTCCGAAAAAGTTTATATATGAAAATATGGCGGACAGTATGCCTGCCTGTATATATTTGAAAGTAAGGAGATCAATAACATGGCTCAGACGAAAGCTCACAAGAAAAAAAGAAGATCTCAGGCTCCTATCGCTCTGGTCTACTTCATAACGATGATAATATTCCTCTTTGTTATCGGCATGCTTGCACTGTATGCCCTCAGAGAGTTTGGTGTTATCGGCAATGATGACAGCGACAGCGACGCAGGCATAAAAAGCCCGGTTTATAATACCCTTTTTGCAAGAGTGAACAGCAAGGGCGTTCTTGCAGACGCAACAGTCATAAGAGTTGCACCGGACGCAAAGAAGATAATCATAATGCCTGTTTCAGCGTTCACAGTGAGCGGAAGCCAGACAATGCGTGAGATACACGAAGAGGGCGGCATGGTGAAGCTTGAAGCAGCCGTTGCAGACACTTTCGGTATCAATATAGACAATTACGTTTCTCTCACAAATGATGCATTCGAGAATGCGGCGGATATTGTGGGCGGAATTACATATACTCCTGATGAGGAGCTTTACTATCTCTCTCAGGATAATGACGAGAACGATATCGCTATCCCAAGCGGCGATCTGACTAACCTCAGCGGTCATCAGATAAGACTTATCTGTCAGTATCCTGTTTTCAAAGAGGGCAGGAACGGTAATATGAAGTTTCTTGGAACTGCGGTGACAATGCTTATAAACAACGCTTTCCAGCAGACGAATATCACTAAGGATAATCTTGATAACTTCTATAATATATTCACCGCAAACAGCGATACCGATTGGACAAGTGCACAGTATAAGGAAGAAAAGTCGTATCTCAAGGATATGCTGGATCAGAACCTTACTCCTGCAGAAGCTCTTGTGCCGGAGGGCGAGTGGACGGACGATTCTCACTTTAAGGTGTCTGATAAGTTCAAGGAGAGCGTTCAGACAATGCTCAAAGATACTGCACCGTCAGCAGCGGAGAAGTAAAAACGTAAAGGCTGAAATTTTAACAGGGGGCGATATAACGTGAAACTTCTGGTCATAATCCTTAATAAAACAGACGTGCTTGACTATTTGCTGGAGGGACTTTCAGCAGCAGGCATAAAGGGTGCGACTATAATCGAGTCGTCAGGTATGGCAATGACCCTTTCAAGACTTGACAGCAGCTTTCTCAGCGCCTCTATCCGAGGACTTTTCAGCGGCGACGAGGATAACAGAACTATCCTCTCAGTAATAAAAAATAATCAGCTCGATACCGCACGAAAGATAGTTTATAATACTGTGGGCGATCTATCTCAGCCCAATACGGGAATAATGTTCACCGTTCCGCTGGATTTCGTCGAGGGAACAGTGAAGAAACCCGTGGATAAAGAAAAAGCAAAACCTAAGGATATCCCTGAGGAGAATGAAAAGAACGTCAGTTGACGAAATGTTTACAGACTATTAACATAATATTTAATTCTTTTCATTAAAAACTTTTGAATGTCCTTGCAAAAAACTGTTTTGTGTGGTATAATAATTACAATAGGCTTTTAATGAAAGACTGGAACTTGACTTCCGGTCTTTTGGTTTTGTATGGGGCTTTTTTTCATGGCAAAGCCTGATGGCTTTGCTTTGGGAAGCATTAACGGAGGTGCTGTATGGAAGTAAAGAAAACTACGGTAGAAAAAGTAAGAGAGCTTGCACAGCCTATCGCAGACGAGCTTGGCTTTTTCCTTTGGGACGTAAGGTTTGAAAAGGAGGGAGCAACGTGGTACCTCAGGGTGCTTATCGACAAGGACGGCGGCATAGATATGGACGATTGCGAGGCTTTTACAAGACCGATGAACAAGGTGCTTGACGAGGCAGATCCTATATCTCAGAGCTATGTGCTGGAGTGCGGAAGTCCCGGACTTGGCAGAGAGCTTAGAAGACCCGAGCATTTTGAGGTCTGCATAGGCGACGTTATAAGAGTAAGGCTCATAAGACCTGACGAAAACGGTGAAAAAGAGTTCGTTGTGGGTCTTGTGGGATATGACAAGGATAAGATACTTTGTCAGAAGCTGGACGAGGATATGAACGGCGTGGAGAATGTAGAGTTCAAGCTTGCAGATTGTGCTTATGTAAAGCTCAATGATGACGCAGACCTGTTCTGAATGAAGAAATTTAATAAATATGGGCAAAGCCCGAATCAAGTGTGAAAGGATTGATCAGAAAATGAATAAGGAAATGACCAGCAAATTTTTTGAAGCTCTGACGGATTTGGAAAAGGAAAATAATATTGGCAGCGATATACTTATTGAGAAAATAAAATCAGGTATCGAAAAGGCTATCAAGAAGGATTATCCTTACTGCGAGAATATCAGAGTGGATATCGACCCAGTTACAGGAAAGCTCGATATAAGGATACTCAAGGAAGTTATGGACGTTATGTATGTTGACGACCCTGACAACGAGATCTTCCTTGACGAAGCAAAGGTCTATGACCCTAACATCAAGGTGGGCGATATGGTGGAGATACCTCTCGACCCTGCAAAGTTCGGCAGAGTTGCCGCTCAGAATGCAAAGCAGTCTATCAAGCACGATATCAAGGATTTTGAAAGAGCAAGACTTATCGAGCAGTATCACGATAAGGAGCATGAGTGCGTTTCTGCCACAGTTCAGAAGGTCGAGCCTGCTACTCAGAACGCTATACTTACTATCGACAAGAACGAAGTTTATCTTGTAAGAAACGAGCAGATACCGGGTGAAACACTCAAGGCAGGAGATATCGTCAAGGTATATGTTGTGGGTATCGCAAACCCTGACAGAAAGCCTTCTATCAAGATATCAAGAACTCACAGAGAGCTTGTTAAAAGACTTTTCGAGCTTGAAGTTCCTGAGATAGCAGACGGCACTGTTGAAGTAAAGGCTATTTCAAGAGTTGCAGGCGCAAGAAGCAAGATAGCGGTTTATTCAAAGGACCCTAATGTTGACGCCGTAGGCGCTTGTATCGGTCCTAGAAAGTCAAGAATAACTTCTGTTGTGAACGAGCTTAAGGGCGAGAAGATAGACGTTATCAATTGGTGTGAAGACCCTGCTCAGTTTATCGCAAAGGCTCTTGCCCCGGCTGAGGTAATAAACGTTGTTCTCAGCGAAGAGGAGGGCGTAAGAGAGTGCCGTGTTACTGTTCCTGATAACCAGCTCTCACTTGCTATCGGTAATAAGGGTCAGAACGCAAAGCTTGCCGCAGGTCTGACAGGCTATAAAATAGATATCGTATCCGAAAGCTCTGCAAAGGCTGAGGCTGCTGATGATGAAAACTAAGAAGATACCAATGAGAATGTGTCTTGGGTGCGGCGAAATGAAACCCAAGAGAGAGCTTATCAGAGTGGTGAAATCAAAAGAGGGGGATATCTCCCTTGACCTCACAGGCAAGAAATCAGGCAGAGGCGCTTATATATGCAAAAGCGTCGAGTGCTTTGAAAAAGCAAGAAAAGCAAGAAAATTTGAAAGAAGCTTTTCCTGCATGATAAGCGAGGATATATATAACAGCATGGAGGGCGAGCTTAGGGAAAATGAATAATAAAATAGGGCTTGTTACAATGTGCAGAAAAGCAGGAAAGCTTGTAATGGGTATGGATATGGTGAAGGACGCCTGCAATACAGGCAAAGCCTGCGCAGTGTTTGCGGCAACGGATTTTTCACCTAAATCTCTTAAAGAGATAAAGTTCAACTGCTACAAAAACGGGATAAAGCTTTACAGTCTTGGCATGACAATGGACGATATCCATTTTGGTCTTGGCAAAAGAACAGGCGTTATCGCTATTTGCGAGGGAGGCTTCGCAAAGGCTTGCGCCAAAGGGCTTGAGGAGATCCCTATAGACGAAAATGAGTTTTATAGCATTTAGCATTTATTGAGGAGGTATTTTATAGCCTATGAGTATGAAAACAACTAAATATAAGCTTAGCGATATGGCTAAGGATCTGAAAGTTACAAATAACGACCTTATCGAGTGTCTTGGCAAGCTCGGCGGAGAGCCAAAGAAAACACAGTCAGTGCTTACCCCTGAGGAGATCTCTTATGTTCTGGAGTATTATACACAGAACAATCAGGTGGACAGCTTTGATGCTTTCTATGCAAATAACGTAAAGCCTGCCAAGGAAGAAAAGAAGGCAGATAAGAAGCCTGTAAAGGCTGAGAAAAAGGAGAAAAAGGCTGAAAAGAAGCCTGAGCCTAAGTCGGCTCCAAAGGCGGAAGCAAAGCCTGAGCCTAAGGCAGAGCCAAAGGTGGAAAAGAAGCCGGAGGTCAAGGCCGAAACAAAACAGCCTGCACCTGAACAGAAGAAAAAGCAGCCAGCTCCACAGAAGCCTGCAAAGAAGAAAGAGCATGGCGTTCGTCAGCAGCTTGGCGGTTTTTCTGATAAGAAAGAAGCTTCAGGCGGATATACTATCTCTGAGGATAACGATTCATTCGGCACACAGAGAACTATCGACACAAGAGGAAGCTATATAGAGCTTGATAAGTATAACGAGAAGTATGATAACCTTGCAAACTCAAAGCAGAACAAGAGCAAGGATAACTTCACAAAGAAGCAGAAACTCACCCAGAAATCTCAGCAGAGAAAGAAACAGCAGTTCTCACATAAGAAGGAAACTGAGAGCGAAAAGCTTCGCAGACTGGAGCTTGAAAGAGCAAGAAAGCAGCAGCTCAAGGTCATGATACCTGACGAGATCGTTGTTTCAGAGCTTGCAAGCAGACTTAAAGTAACAGCTACCGAGGTCATCAAAAAACTCATGGGTCTTGGCGTAATGGCTTCTATCAATGAGGTGGTCGACTTTGATACCGCCGCACTTGTTGCAGAAGAGCTTGGCGCAAAGGTTGAAAAGGAAGTACACGTTACAATAGAAGAAAGACTTATCGAAACTGACGAAGATCCGGAGGAGAGCCTGCAGGAAAGATGCCCTGTCGTTGTCGTTATGGGTCACGTTGACCATGGTAAGACATCTATCCTCGACAGAATAAGAAACGCTCACGTTACTGACACTGAGGCAGGCGGTATCACACAGCATATCGGTGCTTATCAGGTAGAGTATGAGGGCAAGAAGATAACGTTCCTGGATACTCCGGGTCATGAAGCTTTCACAGCCATGAGAGCAAGAGGTGCGAACGTTACAGATATCGCTATCCTCGTTGTTGCCGCTGATGACGGTATCATGCCGCAGACTATCGAGTCTATCAACCACGCAAAGGCAGCAGGCGTTTCAATAATCGTTGCTATCAATAAAATGGATAAAGAAGGCGCAGACCCTGACAGAGTTAAGCAGCAGCTCACAGAGCAGTCCCTCGTCGTCGAGGAATGGGGCGGCGACGTTATCGCAGTTCCTGTTTCCGCAAAGACCGGTATGGGTATCGATGAGCTTCTTGAAAACATTCTCCTCGTTGCAGAGGTCAAGGAGCTTAAAGCTAACCCTGACAGACTTGCAAGAGGTACTGTTGTCGAGGCCAGACTTGATAAGGGTAAAGGCCCTGTTGCTACACTCCTCGTTCAGAACGGTACTTTGAAGTCAGGCGACGTTATAATCGCAGGCACTTCTGTCGGACGTATAAGAACGATGACAAACGATAAGGGCAGAAGCATTAAGGAAGCCGGCCCGTCAACACCTGTTGAGATAACAGGTCTGGGCGAAGTTCCAAGTGCAGGCGACGTTTTCAACGCAGTTGCAGACGAAAAGCTTGCAAGAGAGCTTGTTGAGCAGAGAAAGCATGAAGCTAAGGAAGAACTGTTCCAGCAGCATCAGAAGGTAACTCTCGACAACCTGTTCAGCCAGATAGCTGAGGGAGAAATGAAAGAGCTTCCTATCATCGTCAAGGCTGACGTTCAAGGCTCAGTTGAAGCCGTTAAGCAGTCACTTGAAAAGCTTTCAAATGACGAGGTCAGAGTTAAGGTCATCCACGGCGGCGTAGGCGCTGTATCTGAAAGCGACGTTATGCTCGCAAACGCTTCAAACGCTATCATCGTTGGATTTAACGTTCGTCCTGACCCTGTTGCAAAGCAGAATGCAGAGCAGAGCGGCGTTGATATCAGACTTTACAGAATAATCTATGATGCAATAGAAGAAATAACAGACGCTATGAAGGGTATGCTCGCTCCTAAGTACAGAGAGGTGGAAACAGCCCGTATTGAGGTAAGACAGGTCTACAAGATATCCAATGTTGGTACTGTAGCAGGTTCTTACGTCCTTGACGGTAAGGTGGGCAGAAATAACGAGATAAGAGTCGTAAGAGACGGTATCGTTATCGCCGAGGATAAGATGTCAAGCCTTAAGAGATTTAAGGACGACGCCAAGGAAGTTGCCGCAGGCTTTGAGTGCGGTATCACTCTTGAAAAGTTCACCGATATCAAGGAGGGCGACATTTTCGAGGCGTTCTATATGGAAGAATACAGAGATTGATAATGATGCTTACGGGACGGACAGCCGCCCCGTAAGAGCATATTTAAGCAGGAGATAAAGATATTATGGCAGGTTACAGAGCAGGACGTATGTCCGAAGATATAAGAAGAATAATATCGGGCAAAATGAGAGACCTTAAAGACCCAAGGATACACGGAGGAGATATGCTCACTATCGTCCGCTGCGACGTGGCAGGCGACGGCTCATTCTGTAAAGTGTATGTTTCAAGCTTTGAGGGCTATGAAAAGGCAAAGGAAGCAGTTAAGGGCTTTGAGTCGGCAACAGGATTTCTCAAAAGAGAGATATCAAACGTGCTGAAGCTGAAAAAATGCCCTGAGCTTAAATTTATCGCAGATAATTCTATCGAGCATTCAGCAAAGATAAACAAACTTCTTAAAGAAGTTCTGCCCGAAGAAGAAAAAGAAGAGAAAGACGGCGAAGAGTAATAGAGGAGAAAGGATATTATGACATTTCAGGATATTCTTAAAATATTTGAAGAAAATGACAATTTTCTTATTTTAACTCATAAAAGCCCCGACGGCGATACGCTTGGTTCAGGCTTTGCCCTGTGCGCTTTTCTGAGAGATATGGGGAAAAAGGCTAACGTTGTAAATTCCGACAGCTTTCCCGAAAGATATGATCTTATCTATGAGAGCTATTACCCTCAGGAATTTGATGTGAAGTACGTTATCGCAGTGGATATCGCAGACACAAATCTTCTTGGCAGCAACCTTTCAAAGTATGCCGAGGAGGGTGCGATCGATCTTTGCATCGACCACCACATCTCAAACAAGTATTTTGCAAAGCAGTCATATGTAGAAGCAGACGCTTCTGCCGCAGCACTTATAATGTATAAGATATTCAAAGCTTCAGGCAGAAAGATATCACGTCAGATAGCGAGATGCCTTTATACAGGCATTGCAACGGATACAGGCTGCTTCAAGTATGAAAACACAACTCCGCAGGCTCACATCGCCTGTGCAGAGCTTATGTCATATGGCATAGATTTTGCTTATATCAACAGAAAAATGTTTGATGTAAAAAGCAAGGGCAGACTTATGGTGGAGCAGTCCGTTACAGCGAATATGGAGTATTACTGCGGTGGCAAATGCTCTATGATAGTGCTTACAAAAGAGCTTATGGAGAAAAGTGGCGTTGACGCTGCCGAGTTCGAGGGACTTGCTTCTATACCATTGTCCGTTGAGGGCGTGAAAATAGGCATTACAGTTAAGCAAAGACACGAGAACGTCTTTAAAATATCAGTAAGAAGCGACGATGAGATAGACGCTTCTGCATTCTGCCGTGAGTTTGGCGGCGGAGGACACATAAGAGCCGCAGGCTGTGAGATAACAGGAAGCCTTGAAGAAGTCAAGGCTAAGCTTCTCAAGCAAGCGGAAAAGGTCTTGGGCTGATGAGCTTGGATAACAGCAAGGATAATATCTGCGGCATTTTGCCTGTAAAAAAGCCCGAGGGCTGGACTTCTTTTGACGTTATCGCAAAGCTCAGAGGAGTTCTAAGGATAAAAAGATTGGGTCATTCAGGGACTCTTGACCCCATGGCAACAGGCGTTCTGCCTGTTTTCGTTGGCAGAGCCACGAAAGCCTGCGATATTATCCCCGACAGACGAAAGGTCTATACCGCAGGCTTTCAGCTTGGGGTAAGCACCGATACCTTAGACAGCACAGGAAAGACGTTAAAAACAAGCGACAAGGCAGTTACCAGAGCCGACCTTGAATGTGCAAAAAGCAGTTTTGTAGGCGATATCATGCAGGTGCCGCCTATGTATTCTGCAATAAAAGTGAACGGCAAAAAGCTCTATGAGCTTGCAAGAGCAGGCAAAGAAATAGAGCGTGAGCCGAGAGCTGTCCATATCGACAGCATTGATATAATAGAATATGACGAAGCTTCACGCAGCGGAGTAATGAAAGTTGATTGCGAAAAAGGCACCTATATACGCTCCGTTATCAGCGACATAGGTGAAAAGCTTGGCTGCGGCGGAATGATGACTTCTCTTGAGCGTTCCTATTCAGGGGGCGTTGATATAAAGGATTGCTATACCATAGAGGAGATAGCCGAAATTTGTGAGCAGGATAAGCTGTTACAAATGATTATCCCCCTTGACAGAGCCTTTGAAAGCTACGAAAAAACTACCCTTGGACAGTGGGAAACAAAGCTTTATAGAAACGGAGTAAAGCTCAGACCTGAGCAGACAGGGATAAAAGATCTGTCAGAGGACAAACTTTACCGTGTCTACGGCAGTGATAACAGCTTCCTGGGTATCGGCACTTTTCATGAGGGCAGCTTCAGAAGCTTCAAAAATTTCTGATAATTTGTTTTATTCGGAGGGATATTTTGACGGATATAACAAACAGCGGGTTTATCCCCGAAAAAAAGACAGTTTGCGCCCTTGGACTTTTTGACGGAGTCCACAGAGGACATCAGCTCATAATAACAACGGCTGTGAAAAAGGCTCAGAGCTTTGACGGACATTCGGCAGTTTTCTGTTTCAAGACCGACACAGTGACCTCAAAAGGTCATGACGGCAGGATAGAAATGCTTATGAGCGACGAGGAAAAGCATAAAAAAATGGCAGAGCTTGGGGTCGAAGTGCTTTTCTCACCTGATTTTGCAGAGTTCAAAGGAATGTCACCGGAGGATTTTGTGAAAAAGGTGCTGAAAGAAAGGCTCAATTGCAGCGGCGCAGTGTGCGGAAACGATTTTACATTCGGCAAAGGCGCACAGGGCAAGGCTGTTGACCTTAAAAGGCTCGGTGAAAAATATGATATAGATGTGGAAATAGTAAGTCCACTGCTCATGGGCGGTGAGGTCATAAGTTCCACTGAGATAAGACGATGCGTCCGTGAGGGCGAGATAGCCAAAGCAAATGAAATGCTGGGTTATCATTTTGGATTCTGCCTTGAAGTGGAACACGGCTTTCAGCGTGGCAGAACGTGGGATTTTCCCACGATAAATCAGCAGATACCAAAGGGCAGGGTAATGCCGAAATTCGGCGTTTATTGCTCCGCTGTTGAAATAGACGGAAATAAGTATGCAGGCGTGACAAATATAGGCGTAAAGCCTACCGTCCATGTTGAAACAGCTCCCCTTGCAGAAACCTTCATCATGGATTATCATGGGGATCTTTACGGCAGGAAGCTAAAACTTGAACTGCATGAATTTCTTCGCCCCGAAAAAATGTTTGACAGCTTTGACAGACTTCGTGAAGAGATAGCAAAAAACAAAGAGCAGGCGGTCAGATATTTTGAGGAAAATAAAATATGACAAGTGAAGATTTGCCAAGACGAAAGAAAATACGTCTTGAGGGTTATGATTATTCTGCGAACGGCTTGTATTTTGTGACGATATGTGTTACTGAAAAATACCAAGTCCTGTGGGAGAATGTAGGGGCGAACAGTGTTCGCCCGCTGACTGCAAATGAAATTCTGCACCCAAAACTTTCTGTTACAGGAAAACTTGTAAAGAGAAAACTCACAGAGATATCTGAGTACTATCCCGACGTTTTTGTAGAGATGTCTTGTATCATGCCTGACCATGTGCATATTATAATCAAAATTGAAAAACAGCCGAAAAACGGGCGAACACTGTTCGCCCCTACAAGTGAAACACCGACACTTTCAAGGGTCATAAAACATTTCAAAGAGGCTGTCACAAAAGAACTAGGTTATTCCATATGGCAAAAATCTTTTTATGATACGATAATCAAAAACAGAAAGCAACACGCAGAAATAAGGCAGTATATTGCAAATAATCCTGCGAAATATGTAAAAATTGCATTTGATGAGCAGGATATGAAATAAGACTCTAATTTTGAAAGGAAGATATAAATGAACAAGGTAAGAACAAGATTTGCACCTTCACCAACAGGTTATATGCACATAGGAAACCTGAGAACAGCACTCTTTACCTATCTTATTGCAAAGCAGAACGGAGGAGACTTTATTCTCCGTATCGAGGATACAGACCAGGAGCGTTATGTTGACGGTGCTGTTGAGGTCATCTATAAAACACTTAAAGACGTTGGTCTTAATTGGGACGAAGGCCCTGATATCGGCGGACCTGTAGGCCCTTATATCCAGTCACAGAGAATGGGTATGTTCAAGAAATATGCCGAGGAACTCGTTGAAAAGGGCGAGGCTTATTATTGCTTCTGCGACAAGGAAAGACTTGAGGAAGTAAGAGCCATTCAGGAAGCAAGCGGTATCGCTCCAATGTATGACAGACATTGCCGTAACCTCTCACCTGAAGAGATAAAGGAAAAGCTTGACGCAGGTGTTCCTTATGTTATCAGACAGAAAATACCTACAGAGGGCGAAGTTACTTTCCATGACGAGCTTTACGGCGATATCACTGTTGACTGCTCTACTCTCGACGACCAGATACTTATAAAGACAGACGGTATGCCTACCTATAACTTTGCAAACGTCGTTGACGACCACCTTATGGGTATCACCCACGTTGTAAGAGGTAACGAGTACCTTGCGTCTGCACCTAAGTATAACCTGCTCTATAAGGCTTTCGGCTGGGAGATACCAACCTATATCCATGTTGAGCATATCATGAAAGATAAACAGCATAAGCTTTCAAAGAGAGACGGCGACGCATCTTACGAGGATCTTATGAAAAAGGGCTATCTTAAAGAAGCCGTTATAAACTATATCGCTCTGCTTGGCTGGGCGCCAAAGGGCGAGAACGAGATATTCTCACTTGAAGAGCTTGTTAAGGAATTCGATATCCACGGACTTTCTAAGTCCCCTGCTATCTTTGACCCTGCTAAGCTTAAAGCTATCAACGGCAAGTATATAAAGGCTATGACCCCTGAGAAGTTTGCTGAGTATGCTATCCCTTATATCAAGCAGTCCGTTCATAGAGAGGACGTTGACCTTAACGAGATCGCAAAGCTCTTGCAGGCAAGAACAGAGCTTTTCACAGAGATACCTGAAATGGTAGACTTTATCGACGCTCTCCCTGAGTATGATATAGCTCTCTATACACATAAGAAGATGAAAACGAACCCTGAAAATTCTCTTGAATCACTTAAAGCAGTTCTCCCTGTACTCGAGGGCGTTGAGGACTGGACAGAGGAAAATATCCATGACGCACTCTTTGACCTTATCGGCAAGCTTGGCGTAAAGAACGGTATCGTTCTGTGGCCTCTTAGAGTTGCAGTTTCAGGTAAGGCATTCACTCCTGGCGGCGGCGTTGAGATATCATATCTTATCGGCAAGGAAGATACTCTTGCAAGAATAAGAAAGGGCATTGAGAAGCTGTCATAATAAAAACTACGAAAATGTTGAACGTGTGTAGGGGCGAAATAATTTCCAAACAAGTGGTATGTTGGATCTCTGCAAAGCAGAAATTGCACCGTTACCCTACAAATTACATATACACATCGCTTTTAGACAGATAAATAATTCAACAACGGAGCATTTTGAGTATTTGCTACTTTAAATTTACTTAAAATGCTCTGTATTTCGTACAGCTATCACTCCCTTGTCACATAAGTATTATAAAATTGTAAAGACTTATGAATGCTTTTCCTAAGAGGAGGAAATAAAATGATAGAGGTTATAAACCTTACCAAGAGATACGGCGACAAAAAAGCTGTCGATAATATCTCTTTCAAAGCTGAGGACGGCGAAGTTCTCGGCTTCCTCGGTCCTAACGGAGCGGGAAAATCCACCACCATGAATATCCTTACAGGCTACATATCCTGTACAGACGGCAAAGCCCTTATAGACGGCGTAGATATCCTTGAAGACCCTATCAAGGCTAAAAAGCAGATAGGCTATCTCCCTGAGCTTCCGCCGCTTTATATGGATATGACCGTAAAAGAATATCTCTATTTTGTCTATGACCTTAAAAAGTGTAAGCTTCCAAAGGTGTCGCATCTTAAAGATATATGCGGACTTGTAAAGATAGACCATGTTTATAACAGAATAATCAAGAACCTGTCAAAAGGTTATAGACAGAGAGTAGGTCTTGCTCAGGCTCTTATCGGCAACCCAAAGGTTCTTATCTTGGACGAGCCTACAGTAGGTCTTGACCCTAAGCAGATAATCGAGATAAGAACTCTTATAAGAAAGCTCGGCAAAAATCATACGGTCATACTTTCTTCCCATATCCTTTCTGAAGTGCAGGCTGTCTGCGATAAGATAATCGTCATCAACGAGGGCAAGGTCGTCGCAAACGATACAGAGGAACACCTCTCACAGAAGCTCTCAGGCGAGCATAAGCTCACTGCAAAGATACAGGGCGATAAGGATAAGATCGTCAGAGCAATGCAGGGCATAAAGGGCGTTGAAA
>ERZ772969.1255-NODE-1255-length-20094-cov-3.330506_pt1 | contig 20094 bp, 17 predicted proteins | sample MGYA00511676_ERZ772969 | MGnify/ENA primary metagenome ERZ772969 (study PRJEB29015, sample SAMEA2737651) | human gut metagenome | biome: human gut; feature: human-associated habitat; material: faeces | place: China | collected 2012 ... | reverse complement strand
TGTCAAGACTGGTATGATTTTTTATTTGACAGCTTGTAAATTAGCTTTTATAATATCCTTTATTTCTTCCTCACCCAACTCCACAATATCCATTATCTGTTCTGTCGTATAACCTTTTTTATACATATTCATAACAACCTTTTCACTTTTTTTATTCTCACCTCTTGCCTCTGCTCTTTCTTCTATTCCTAAACTCAGATTACACATAACACTCACATCCTCTCTTAACTCTGTATTGGTCGGAATATTATACTCTTTCTCAAGAATATCAAATTTTTGATTTCCTTGTACTTGATTTGAAAGCAATGCACAAATCAAACGATGCAGTTCATATCGCTCGTCTTTTTCCGGAAGTTCGTTTGTTATCCCTATCATCACGATATTTAATAAATCAAGATTTCCTTTTTTGAGATAATAACAATTATATTTACTTATTTCAATCTGTATTTTTCACATATTGTCCCTTATTTTTTGTGTACTTTTCACAATAAAAATCCCAAAATAATGAGATTTGATAAGATTTAAAAACTTTAGACAAAATTTTGTTTATTTTCCATTATCATTTTCGTGATTTTAGATAAAATATTAAAAATTTTAATGCTGTAAAACACAGCAGCCAGTCTATAGTGCATAATTTGTCAGACAGTATCAATCTTACCTTGCCCCATAATATAAAAGGGTAAAACCAGCGTTTTGTCTTGGCATCCACACTACATTACGAGCATTTTTCTATACATTAGTAAAGGAGCAGCACACTGTTGATTTTCTTAGTGTGCTGCTCCTTGCTTAATCATTTAAAGTTTGTTTTTCGCAATTTCTGACTTCCGTATTAAAAGACCGTACTTTTTTCTTCAAAGCCTTACTTCTTCTTTTTGTAAGCAAACTTAACTTTCTTTGCCCCTGCTTTCTTTATCAGCTTGACAATTTTTTTGTACTGTTTCTTATCTTTTGCCCGAACTGTTATCTTACAGTTTTTCTTTACTCCGCTGAAAGCATTCTTTCCGATTGATTTTATGGTATTTCCATTTACTGTTATCTGACTGAGATTTTTTGCTTTGTAAAATGCCTTTGTACCAATCTTTGTTATGTTCTTTCCTAATGTTACGGTTTTTATCTTTTTGTTTCCTGCAAATGCACTTGCACCTACCGCCGTTACTTTAAGTTTTGTGCCGTTTACGGTTATCGTATCAGGTACTACCGCTTTTTTGGATGTTGTCTTTGTCTTACTGTATGTTACGGTTTTCTTCTTTACATCTGTTACTTTGTAATATGCAGCATCCGACTTTTTGTTATTTTTGACAGGTGTTACTGTCTGATTTTTCTTAAGCGGTGTTTTTGTTGGTGATGCCGTGGCATTTGGATTTTTTGTAGGTGCCACCGTCTGAGCCGGTGTTTCCGTTGGTTTTACTGTCTCATCCGGATTTGAGCTTTCATTTTGTGACGCTGTACCTGTTGGTTTTACTGTCGCCGTCGGTTTAGGTGTTTTCGTCGGCTTTGGTGTTTTCGTCGGCTTTGGTGTACTCGTCGGTTTTGGAGTCTTTGTCGGTGCAGGTGTTTTTGTCGGTTTCGGTGTGGCTATTATGTCATAGTAAGCTGTTATCACCATATCACGATAAACACTTGTAAAGTCATCACTCCAGCGTGAGAATGTATAACCCTCTATTTCAGGTGCTTCCGGTGCCTCTGCCGCTTCACCGCTTCTTACATACTGAACCTTAAGTTCCGTCTGACCGTCTTTTGACTTAAATGTTACTTTATAAAGTTTTGTATAGACTGCTTTTACAACTATATCTCTTGTCACATTTGTAAAGCTTCTATCCCAGCCGGTAAATTCATAGCCTTCTTTTGCAGGTGCTTCAGGAGCCGTGGCATCCTGCCCTTTCTTTAATTCCTGTTCGGCAATAACTGTCTTTCCGTCACTGTCGGTGAATATTACCTTATAAAGTTTCTCTGCCACTTTTACATTAAATGTGTATGGCACATTGCAATAATTTATTGTTATCTTCTGCGTACCCTCTTTAAATCTGTCATAATCACATTCCTTGTCATCAGGAACGGTCTTTGTGATGGTCTTTCCGTTTAATTTGTACGATACCTTAAGTCCTGAGAGGTCAAGTTTTTCACCATATTTATACTCTGTCTTAAGTCCGTCTGCCTGATATTTCACATCTGTTATCGTATCTTCCATGTTGTCATAAAGCTGAGGATATGAAAGTCCAGTCTCCTCGGCAGATACCCACACATTTGTGAAATCAAAACCTCTGAACGCATCTTCTGATTTTAACTCATCAGTTGTTCTTGCTGTTGTTGTTGAGTTCTTGTCATCACATGACTCCGCTCCCTTTGTATAGAGATTGTTGCCCTCTAAATCCTTCTGCTGTTCATATACTGAGTAGAATACCGGCACTGAACCGCAAAGTATAGGGAATGTATGTGTATCATCACCCTGTATCTTACCTGTGTTAAAGCAATATGCAACAGGACCGGAAGATGAACCAGTCGAGTAGCCTACAATTCCTGCGGCATATGCCCTTACATTCTGGTTTGGCGGTGTCGGTGTCATCTCATCTAATATCTTCATAAATGAACTAAAGAAATCGTCTCCTTTGTTGTCAGGTGAAATAATAGTTGTCTCTCTGTCTGAATGACTATATATGTTTCCTGTATTATATCAGTTCTTTACCTGCGTACTGAGATACAACGCTCCGCATATTCCTCCTACCATTGAGTCAGAATGTGAATTTACAATCAAACTCTCTAACTGATATGTATTAGTCGCATATGCAGCTATTCTTGCAGAATTATAACATTTCTGTATAAGTCCGTCCTGTGCGGCAACACCGCATATTCCTCCTGATACATTGTAACAATCAAGACCTGACAATATATTATCTATAAGATCTCCACTCTCGTCGCTGTATATTCCATAATAACAGCGGTATGACACGACATTTCCCTTATTTACACAAGATGTGATATTTCCACGCTGCAAATATCCCGTAATTCCACCAAGAAATCTTGAGGTAGGATTTACAGGTCTTTCCTGTTCTTTTGACTCATAGCCTACCAATGCGTTGTTTGTGCAATTTGTTATGTCTGCCTTTCCTGCATATCCTAAAATTCCGCCGACTGCAAGGTTTTCCTCGACTGTCTGTTTCGGTGATGAGAAGATAACTTTTCCGCTTACGCTTACATTCTCTACAGAAGCATTTGCACCTGTCTCCTCGTCACTGTCAACAAATCCGGCGAGTATCCCCGTGTGGATACAACATCCTGTAGCGGCATTGCTTACTGTGATATCTGCATCATTTATGTTTACATTTTTCAGCGTTCCTCCCTCAACTCTGCCAAAAAGACCTGTTGAAGTATAAGGTGTCTCGCCATTTTTTGAACCGTCAGTATTTCCTTTCATCGTAAGTCCCGAAATACTGTGACCGTTTCCGTCAAATATACCGCTGAATGAACCCTGCCACTTTCCGTCAGTACCATATCCAAAAGGAATCCAGCCAAATTTTCCTACATTTTTATCATCCTGTGCAACTTTTGAAAGGTCAATATCGCTCATAAGTTTATAATTGCCGCTAAGATTTTTTCTTATATTAATGAAATCTGCAACAGAATTTATCTCCGTATAAACAATATTTTTTTCCTGTTCCTCCTCGCTTAAAGGAATCCTCGTCGGTGTTCCCTCCTGTTCCGTCACCTGCTTACTCCAGATAGCATAGAGAGTAACCGTCGAAACCTTTAATCTGTCAAAAGCAGTAATAATATTGCTGCCGTCAGCAGTCTCACTCCAGCCGACAAAGTCATATCCGTCTTTTTCAGGCACAGGAAGTGAACCGTACTCATGACCTATCGCCTTAGTTTTATCAGCATAGCTTGTCCCAGCCGTGGCTGAATCAAAAGAAACTGTTCCCTTCTGAACTTCTGAAAATTTGCATTTCAAATCGCCGCCCTGTGAATTAACAGACTCAACATAATCGTATGCTGCACTGTTATCACCTGACGCATCATGTCTTGAACTATATATAGTTACAGTTGATTTTACATCTCTAAGCATAGAACTCTGGATGTTTTCCACTGTCTCAGGAATATAAAGTTCTTCAATTCTTCCATCTTCCGCAAAAACAGAAGCTCCTATACTCTTAAGTCCATATGGCAATGCGACATTTTTTAAAATTGTATCTCTTGCAAATACACCATCTGAAAGTTCTGTAATACCGTCACCAAAAGATACTTTTACAAGTGATGTATTTTTCTTAAATGCATATGTTCCTATAGACTCAAGCCCGTCAGGAAGACTTATCTCAGTAACACTGTCATTATTGCTAAATGCCTCTCCTTCAATGGATTTTAATGTTTTTGGAAATTTAATCTCCGAATAGCTCATAGGAACATCTCCGGAATTAAACGCACCGTCACCTATATTTGTAACACCCTCAGGAATGATTACCTTTTCTAATGCAAAACAGTTTGAACAAGTGTGTGCCGGTATCTCCTTTAAACTGTGTGAAAATCTGATTTCCATAAGATTTTCACAATCTCTAAATACATCTTTATCCATCTTTTCAATGCTGTCAGGCATAATAACTTTTAATACCGTTTTATTTTTCTGAAATACACCGTACCCTATCTCTTTTACGGTATCAGGTATTATAACAACAGGTTCATTTCCCTGATATTTTTTAAGCACACCGTCCTCGATAAGAAAGTCAGAGTCCTCTCCCTTATAGACAAGTTCTGTCTCTTGTGCTTTCTCCCACTTTGCATAAAGCGTATAGCTGTCTTTATTTACTATTGTAGTGCTTACGACTTTTCTCTTAAACTTGTCATCAGAATACCAGCCCTTAAAAGACCAGCCTGCAAGTTTTGGCGTAGGTAGAAGTCCAAAGCTCTGTCCCTTAACAAGCTCCTTTGAAGTCGTATCAACCGTACCGCCGCTTGCATCAAAAACAGCTTTTGAATCATATGCTACTTCCTCAAATTTCCATGTATCCTGTATCTTTGTGGCATTTGAAGCATATGAACCTTTTATACCCTGAATAGTATGTGCAGGCCATTCAAGCTGCTGGGCAAACTTTGGTGTCAGGCTATCTCTTGTGAGATAATATACAGACGGTGGTATAAAAAATGTCTGGTCTTTTGCATTAGATGCGTCATATTTAAAATCTAAAGCTGAGCCATGTATCTGTTCAACCGTATCAGGAATTTTAACTTCACTTACACCTCCACAATGTCCAAATGCGTTGCCTTGTAAATTGGTAATGCCCGCCGGAATTTTAAGTGTTCCTTTTAAACCGCTGCTATAAAATGCACCTCCACCTATATAGTTAAGACTCTCCGGAAATTCAATAGTGTTCAATGCACTCGTACCAAAAAAGGCACCATTTCCTATATAACGAAGTCCCTCTGGAAGATTTATCTTGCCAAGCTTGGCACAACCAGAAAATGCTCCACTTGCAATCACTTTTATACTTTCAGGCAGCTTAACTTCCGTCAATGTTTTACAACCAGCAAACATTGACTTTCCAATATTAGATATTTTTGTCTTAGAAAGATCTATCGTCTGCAGACTGCTACACTCACCAAATGCACCGTCACCTATCTCTTTGATACTGTTTGGAATATTTATAATAGCAAGATTTCTGCAATAGCCAAAACTGGATCCATCAATTATCTGAACAGAGCCAGGCAGTATAACCTGTTCTATTGTTTCATTTCTTCCAAATGCACTAGACGCTATCTCCTTAACCCCATCAGGCACTTTTATCACTGCCGCCGTGCCGTCAATCCCTTTTAACACACCGTCAGCCGTAATATCAAATGTCACTTTTGCATCGGCGTGTATCGTTGATATGCCCTGTGATACCATATATAAAAGCACCACCGCAAAAGCCATCGCAAAATATCTGCCGACAGCAGCCACCTTTCTGTAATTTTTTTGTTTTTTCATCTTTTTTGTCTCCTTTCTGTGTTGGTATTTTTTAGGTGATTGCGAAACTATCATAATCTGCGATTAAATTGTGCAAATATAATTAGTTTCGCAATCACCTATTGGTATTATTTCTTAAAATTTGATATGAAATTATAAAAATATTCTTAACAAGCATATTTTATGCCAGTTAAGAATATTTGTCAACTTTTTCCACAAAAAAAAGAGTCGCTTGTGACTCTTTGTCGCCTGAGCAGAATTCGTAGCATTTATTTCTTTTCCGCAAAATGCACATCCTCACGGAGTGTTTTTTATGTTAATAAAAAGGACACTTCCACATACTATGCTCAAATACTACCGTATCAGACCAAAAGTATATGGAAGTGTCTTATTTTTCTTTTTACGGCTGAACTATTACCGTCCATCTATTAAAACTTCCTTACCTTTAAACGCAAATCCATAGTGATGAATGTTTTCTGCTTTCACTCCTCGTTTTATAAGCTCTGCATCATAATTCTTTTCTTCTATCTGCTCTAATGCCGATGCGACTGTTTCTTCAAGTGTGTTTTCTTTTCTTGGATTTATTACTTTAAATTCTATTACGATGCCCGGATATTTTTCATTTGTTTTATCTATCGGTTCAAGCATTATATCGTATCGTCCGTAACCGCTCTCACGGTTTGAGGTTATGATATAGTTTTCTGTCTGGTCGACCATAAGACCGAGTACAAAGCCGTGGTAGAAACGCTCAGGTTCTTCATCGGATGGACTATTTCCAGTGTCAAAGTAACTGATGATTTTCAAAGTCACCTTATTTATATAAGCATTCATACTTTCTATATCACCGCTTATGAGTGCTCTTATAAACTCATTCGTTTCCATCTTTGCAGGACTGAACCATCTGAGTATCATTTTTCTGAACATAAACAATATCTCTCGGTTTGTTAATGCAAGCTCATATTTACATTCATTTTCACGCATTGCATCCAAAGGCTCCGTTGACTCTACTTTTAGATAGCCGCTTGCAAGCATCAGACTCCACACAGCATCTTCTGAATAATCAAGTTCAGAGAATACTATCTGCTCATCTACAATAACATTTATTTTTTCACCTTTGATAAGTGTCTCTAACATTATTTTTATATATGAACTTCCTTTTTGAACAAGGTTGTTTATAAGTCCATTTGAACTCGACTCTGCCCAGTAAGCTTTATATTTCTTTTCGTCAAGAAAGTTGATTATCGACCACGGATTATATATATCCCTGCTTTCACCAAATATAAATCCGTCATACCATAATTTTACTTTTTCTTTTTCGCTTGAAAGTCCCTGTTCTTCAAGTGCCGCAAAAACTTCATCTTCCGTAAAACCAAAGCATTTTGAATATTCGTTGCTTGTTACCGTGATAACTTTTAAATTATTGAGGTCGCTAAAAATACTTTCTTTCGATACTCTCGTTATACCTGTCATTATTGCTCGCTCTAAATATGGGTTTGTCTTAAAAGTAGAATTAAAAAGACTTCTTGTAAATCCAACAAGTTCCTCCCAGTAACCATTTACATATGCTTCCTGCATAGGCGTGTCATATTCATCTAATAATATAATTACTTTTTTGCCATAATAACGGCTGAGATAATTTGAAAGGTTTTTCAATGCCTCCTGCGCCACAGTATCACTCATGCCAACGCACACAGATTTATATTGCATTTTTTCATTTGCATTATATATACCACTTTTCATTATATAATCATATTCATTATATATTCTTATAAGCTCATCTTTTATCTTTATAACCGTCTCATCATACCTTACCTGTTTTATACTTGCAAAACTAAGAAATATCACCGGATATGTTCCCTGCAATTCACGATATTTTTCATCGTTCCATATTTCAAGACCCTTGAATAAGTCCCCTCTGTCTTTATACTTATTAGAGAAAAAACATTCAAGCATATTCATATTTAATGTTTTTCCAAAACGGCGTGGGCGTGTTATAAGTGTTACTGCATCATCGCTATCCCACCATTCTCTTATAAATAATGTTTTATCTACATAAAAATTATCTTTTTCTCGTATCGATTCAAAACTCTGATTTCCTATACTTACAACTTTCGCCATATGCACCCTCCTGTTTATAATTTAAAAACAAAATCCGTATTCAGCAGCTATATTTTATCAAAATCACCAAAATCTGTCCTAACTCACTTTTTATTACAATATTTTCGATTTCAAAAATATTTACTCCCAAATCTCGTCTTCCTCTATAACATGAATTTCCAGATAGTCAAAATCTATTCCCTCGATAAAATTATCACTGTCAAAGCGTGTTTTATCCATCTTTTTAAATTCTTTTATATTTTTATCAAGCCATATCGGACGACCGAGGTCAAATGTATAGCATACCTCGTCCAGACTGTCAAACACCTTTTTTGTTCTGTTTTTCTCTTTTGACGGGTCGGTTATCGTAATATCATCTAACATCCTGTTGTCTTTAAATTTCTTTGCCCACAAACGAAACATTATTTTTCTCCATTCTTTTTAGCTTATCTTCTTCTAATAATCCATTTTGCACTTTTTTAAATAAAAATCCTCTATCGCTTAAAACTAAATCCTCTTTATAATTAGCCAAGCCTGTTTTATAATTATCAGCCACCCCATAATTTAAACAATATCACTATATTTTTATCTGGTTGATATTTTATTGATATTCTTTATCATAACCGATATAGTTCCATCAGGATTTGATATAAATTCAACCTGATTTATATCCTGATACTGTTCCATTGGAATATTTATCTCTATTCCGGTATCTGTCTTTAAAAACTGTTTTTCAAATTTCTTTGTCGTTGCACTGCTCTGTGGTTTTACTTCGGCTTTTTCCATATGATATTTTTCCATTTTTGCATCAAATTCTTCTTTTATATCAGGAGTTTTGCCATAAAGCTTTTCGCTTATCTTTTCTACATTGACCGCACCTGTCTCCTCGATTTCCTCCTTTATAATGCGTTTAGCCTCCATCTGCTTAACAGGTTCTTCCTCAAAATGCTTTTTATTGACCTGCTCAACCGCTTTTGTGACTATAGCAAGTTTTGACTTGGACGACATAGCTGCATGGCAGTTAAGATAAAGCTCAGAAAGATAATTACATTTTTCTCCGTTTACCTCATATTTTTTCTCTATTATATTGACCGTATAATCGCCAAGGTTTATTATAACCGCTTCTGAAAGTTTTGATGAAGATGCAGGGAGCGTCGAGCGGTATTTAATAATACTGTTTACATTACCGCTCTCCTCTGCCTGCGTCATGTGAACAAAACTCTCTTTATAATTCATTTTTAAAATGGCAAGATACATAACGCTGTGTAGACTGAACGACAAAACGGCAAGATCAGCTGATGGGATAGCGAGGTTGCTGTTCGTTATATCGTATAATCTTTTTGTAATATCCTTGCTGAAATCTATAAAATCGTCCTCCGAAAAATCTTTAAGCAGCTTGTAAATATCAGAACTTTCCTCGTCAAAATAGCATTTCTTCATATCGTCACCTGACATTATCTTAAAAATATGCCCGGTAAAAAATTCGTTAAGATCCGGTGTAATGTCAAGCTGCTGCTCCGAATAAACGGGATAGCCAAGCTCACCATCAAGAATATGTACTATCCCTTTTCTCAAAATAATTTCATCCTGCTGCATCGTATCTCTCCATTTCCAAAAATTTAAGCCAGATAAGCCGCCATATCCTCTACATCTTCCCTTGTAACCTTAAACGGAACGGCATTTAATTTTCTAGGTGTTGCCATTATCTCGTCCGTCATCTTCTCTATATCTTCTTTTGTAATCTCATAATCACCGAGAAGCTGTTTTATAAGAAATGCAAACTGCTCTAATTCATCAAATCCAAGCACTGCAAGGAAATCTGCTACCTCGTCAGGCATTTCCTTCTGAATGACTTTAAGATAGCCAGGCAGGAATAAACCTACTGCTTTTCCGTGTGGTATGTCTTTGTTATATGTAAGATAATAGCTGAGTCCGTGCGGAATTGATGTTCCGGTGTGGGTTATAGCCATTCCTGCTAGACATGATGCGAGCATAAGCGAATCATATGCTTCAAAGTCTGCCTCCTCGCCGAGAAGTACCGGAATATTTTCTGCCCATACTGAAATTCCATACTGACAGAGCATTTTGCTGAAATCAGTTGCCTTTGAATTAAAATAACTTTCCACCATATGACCGAGGGCATCTACAGCAGTATTTTTAATAACACTTTCCGGTGCTGCCGCAAGATATTCAGGGTCTATGCAGGCAAGTTCCGGATAAATTTTATGGCTGATACTCTGTTTTGTGTTTTTGTCATGTCTTGTAAGTATCGCATACGGTGTAACTTCTGAACCTGTTCCGCAGGTTGTAGGAATTTCAACAACCGGAATCGCACGCAGTTCTAAATTCTGGTAAAGCACTTCCTCTGTCGTATCCCTGTTCTGTATCATAAGTGCTATCGCCTTTGCAGAATCCATCGGCGAACCGCCGCCTATTCCGATAACAAAGTCTGCCCCCTCATTTCTTCCGAACTCGCTTGCTTTCATTATAAGCTCAACAGACGGATTTTGTGGAACTTCATCAAATATAACATACTCCGTTGCATTTTCGTTAAGTACATCTATAACATCCTGAAGTGAATGATTCTTTTTTGATGATGACTTACCTGTTACTATAAGTGCTTTCTTACCAAACGATGCAATCTTTGCACCATTGTTCTTTACTGCATTTTTTTCCTGAAACACCTGTGTAGGCATATAAAAATTCATTGTTGTTTTCCTCCTGATCTATCTAAAATGTATTTTGATACAATAATATCCCTTTTTCATCTATTTCTTTTCGCAAAACATCACTGACTAATATACTGTCATAATCAACAATATCAAACATAAGTAATACCGGCAGATTTTTAACCGCTTCCTCAAAGTCTGCCCGCACCATCGGCGAACCATAGCCTTTTACGGCAAGGTCAACATCAGAGACATCACTCGCAGTTCCATCAGCCCTTGAACCAAAAATAATAAGTTCTTTCAAATGAAACTTTGCCGCCAGTTTTTGTAAATCCGATAATATCCCTGCTTCTAAATCAACATCTTCTAACGACATTTTTAACCTCCAATTTGTCATTACTGCTCATACTTAAGTACAGATAATAACACTTTATTTAACTTATGGCTTTTTCCAATGCTCGACAATATAATCAACAGACACATCCTGTTTTTTTGCTTCTCTTACGGCTAACTCCCATAATGGAACACCTTTTATTTTTGATTCTTCAAGCAAATCCTCCGACACTTTTGCTGCCTGTATCTGTTCGTCAGGTATTACATCTTTAAAATAATCTATAAGTTCTTTCATATATCCCAGATATACTTCTTCTATCTTGCTTTTATATATTACGGCAACCGACAATCTGTATATATGGGCATCATCATTTCTGTTTTGCAGCATCTCAAGCCAGACGGCACCATCTTTTATTATCCCCTGATTGTGAGCCAGACTTAAGATTTCCTTTGGAGAGCCTGTTTTTGCCGCCTGCATCCCTAAATTTTTATACATATATTCTTTCATTGTTTTCCATGCAAGCTCAAACAGCCTGTCAAAATCAGATGTTATGGCAGAAACATATACTTCTGAAAAATCACCAATTTTATTATTTCGCACAATAGACTCATATGCACTTTTAAACTGTTCAAATTTCTTCATAAGTCTGTTCCTCCGATACTCTAAAATGTAAGTCATGCTGATGTGCACAATAAAAGTGTGGCACTTTCCTGACAGCGTTAAATATATTTTATCATTGAACCGTTCCAATGTAAAGCATACTCACAACGCTTGTTCACACCTACGGCTGAGCATTAGCACACTCTCTGCAGGTTCCATATATTATCGACCTTTTACATTCTATAAAAAATCCGTGTTCACTCTGTATGTGTGCAGCTATCTCGTCCATAAACTCACATTCAAGATGAAATATCCTGCCGCATTTTATACATTGAAGATGCAGATGTTCCTCGCAATGGTGTCCGTCCTCAATATACTGGAATGTAGCCTTTTTTCCTTTTTCGGCAGCATATTTTACTATCTTTTTTTCGATTATCAGTTTGTCTAAAAATCTGTAAATTGTTGTCTTATTTACGGCACATTCTTTTTCGATAAGATAATTTTCTATATCAGCCGCCGTGACTGTTCTGTTTTTATTTTTTTCAAGATACTCTAATATTCTTTTTCTGCTTGGTGTTGAATATCCCTGCATATTTATCCTCATTTCTGCACACGCATTTTTGTGCATATCAGATTTGTGTCAAGTGTGTGCAGACACAAATCTTGAGTGTGAAAAATCGGATTATCCACGCTAAAATCCTGCATATATGGATTTTTCACACTATCCTCCGTATAAAAAGTTCATAATAAAGATGTCAGAATGTTATTCCAAAAATCTGTATGAAAACTCCCCAGAATACTCCGAGAATATACATCACTCCTACTATACTAAGATTTTGTTTTATATGCCTGTTCAATCTAAAAAGCACCAGCATACCGACTCCTGCATTTACAAGAAGTCCTGCCATCATCGCACCTGCACTTATAACTCCGTCAAGATAAAATTCAGTTATTACGACAGACGAAGCACAGTTTGGTATAAGACCGACAAGGGCAGACAAAAACTGTTCTAACATTGGCATTGCCGAAAAAAGTCCTTTAATATTTTCAATCCCCCAGAAATGTGTTATCAGATTTAACACAAATGAAATAAGGATAATATATATTGCAATCTTAACAGTATGCTTTACAGCCGAAATAAACGAACCGTCTTCACAGTGGCAGTGTTCTTCCTCACATACTATATGAATATCCGGTTCTCTTTCTTTTTTCATAAATATCTTTATATAAAAATATTCTGCCACAAGGCCTGAGATTACTGCAATAACCACTTTTGTACCTAATATTCTCAATATTGTTGCGACTGATACTTCTCTCGATATAAGTATAGGTAACATCTCATCAGAGGTTGACATAAATACGGCAATAAGCGTTCCGACTGTTATGATACCTCCCGAATAAAGACTCGCCGCCGCTGTTGAAAATCCGCACTGTGGTATCACACCTAAAATGCCTCCCCATACGGGACCGGTCTTTCCGGCTTTCGCAATCTTTTCTTTGAGATTATTATTCATTTTATGTTCAAGAATTTCCATAAAAAGATATGTGATAAATAAAAACGGTACAAGTTTCACACCATCGATAAGTGTATCTTCTATTACTTCAAACATAATCTTTTACTCCTTAATTTTAAATTTGCAATTTATTTGCATTTGCAACCAAGTTGCATTTTATATAATACACCATTTTTTTGATATGTCAAGTCTATATCATCTAGATGAAGACTTGACAAGCATTATCTCCAAAATATATATTTATCTATGATAAAAAGTGTTACTGTTCACATCTGCGGTGTGAGTGACTTATAGTCAGGCGGATATTGGCAATTCACTCTGCTGCTTTATTGATAGTGTTAAATAAATACGAACGGAGAAATACCATTATGGAAATGAACATTCAGAAATATATGTCATTTGTCAAAACAGTTGAATATGGAAGTTTTACTAAAGCATCGGAAATTTTAAATTATTCCCAGTCGGGCATCAGCAGAATGATTGGGGACCTTGAAAAGGAGTGGAATATGTGTTTACTTGAAAGAGACCATTCCGGTGTAAAACCTACATCTGACGGATTAAGACTTCTTCCTTTTGCCAAGAAACTGTGTGATGATTTTGACAGATTACAGATGGAAGCCGACAACTTAAATGACCTCTCATCAGGCATTATAAGAATAGGTACCTTCTCAAGTGTCGCGACCTACTGGCTTCCAAATATCATAATGGAATTTAAAAAGGATTATCCGAATATTGAATATGAACTTCTTATCGGTGATTACGATGAGATAGAGAGCTGGATAACAGACGGTCGTGTCGATTGCGGTTTTATCTGTCTGCCCGCTTCTCCTGGAATCGAAACAATTTTTCTTGAGGAGGATGCTTTTCTTGCGATACTGCCAAATAAACATCCACTTCTAAAATATGATAAAATTCCTTTGAAAGACCTTTCAAAGGAACCCTTTATGCTGCTTGAAAAAGATAAAAACACTGAAATCTCTGAAATCTTTAAGGAAAATAATATTACACCGAATACACAATTTACGACATGGGATGACTATGCCATCATGTCAATGGTCGAACATGGACTCGGTGTAAGTATCCTGCCAGAGCTTATATTGCAAAAAAAACCTTTTAATATCGTGACAAGACCTCTTAATGTCCCGGCAAAAAGACAGATAGGTCTTGCACTAAAAAGCAGCAAAAACGCATCACTTGCAACAAAGAAATTTATTGAATATCTGAAATACCGCTAAATCTGAGTTATTATCCTGCAGTATTGTTGTTAAATACCTTTCTTCTTATGACATAATAACTCAAAAGCACCAGTGAGCCTGTTATAACCCATGAAACCGGATAAACATTCATCAGGACTTCAAAACCTTTAAACTTTCTGCACACGGTATAAATCCATGCAAGTCTGAAAACACATGTTCCAAACACCGTTATAACAGCAGGTGTCATAGAGTATCCCATTCCTCTTAATGTTGAACCTGCTATCTCATATGTAGGGATAAGGAAATAAAAGCTTAAAAGACGCATCATTCTTACTGACGCATAATGTGCTACTTTGGGCTCTGATGTGAATATCCCTATAAAAAATCCTTTCCACAACAGAAAACATCCGCACATTATTATGGTGACGGCTACCGCAAGTGTCATTGTTATTCTGTATATTTTCTTGCACCTGTCATATTTTTTCGCACCAAAGTTCTGGCTTGTAAATGTCATCGTTGCCTGATTGAAAGCCGAAATCATAAAGTACGCTATATATTCGTAATTAAGACCTGCTGCCGAACCGGCAACCGCATCTGAACCGTATTTGTTTAACTCTGCCTGTATAAACACATTTGCAAATGAAAATACCATTGACTGAAGTCCAGCCGGCACACCAATCTTTAACATTCTTATAAGTTCTATCTTATGTATCTTAAGTTCTCTCGGATAAAGTTTTATAGGGTCTTTTTCTTTTATGAGGAAATAGACGACCATAGAAGAACTTATCATATTTGAAACAACAGTTCCTATACCTACACCTGCAACACCCATGTGAAAAACGATTACCAGTATAAGGTTTATTGCGGCATTTGTCACTCCTGCAACAACAAGACAGATAAGCGGTCTTTTGGTATCCCCGATACTCCTTAATATTGAAGCCCCAAAGTTATAAACCATTATAAACGGCATTCCTGCAAAATATATCCTCAGATAAAGCACCGCCTGGTCTATAACATCGTAAGGTGTTCCCATAAGCTCAAGTATCGGCTTTGCAACTGAGATACCAAGTACAAGCAATATGATACCGCTAAAAAATGCAATGAGCATTGCCGTATGCACCGCACCTTTTATCCTGTTAGTCCTGCCCTGTCCTATGTATTTTGCAATGACAACATTTGCACCGACTGAAATCCCTATAAAAAGATTTAACAGCAGATTTATAAGTGCTCCGTTTCCGCCGACTGCCGCCTGTGCCGTACTACTCGCAAATCTTCCGACCACCGCCACATCAACGGCATTGAACATCTGCTGTAATATACTGCTAAGTGCTATAGGTATCGCAAATATAAGTATCTTATCCGTCAGACTTCCATTTAACATATCCATCTGTTTATTTTTCTTAACTGTAACACTACTCATTTTTATCAAAATCCTTTCAAAATATATAAAATCAACACTTAATTATCCGAAAATACAAGTTTTTATCCTTCCTTTTTTCTATACAAAGACAAACAAGAGCAAAAATCAACTTTTTGCCCCTGCCTATCTTATTACTTTTATTTTGTTTTTTCAAGAGTGGATTTTGATTTACATAAGTTTATTGTATTTCCAGCCACTTTTTATGACAGAAACACTACATTTTATTTTACATTAAACGCATCCATTCCCGGATATACCGCACTCTCGCCGAGTTCTTCTTCAATACGGAGAAGCTGGTTATACTTAGCGACACGCTCACTTCTGCTTGGAGCACCTGTTTTTATCTGGCAGGTATTTAAAGCTACGGCAAGGTCTGCAATAGTCGTGTCGGCAGTCTCACCTGAACGATGTGAACTTATAGCCGTATATCCTGCCTTGTGAGCCATCTTAATCGCTTCAAGCGTCTCTGAAACAGAACCAATCTGATTTAGCTTGATAAGGATTGAATTTCCGCAGCCGAGTTTAATACCTTTTGAAAGTCTTTCAGTGTTTGTAACAAAAAGGTCATCACCGACAAGCTGAACTTTGTCACCAAGTTCTTTTGTGAGTTTCTGCCAGCCTTCCCAGTCCTCTTCGTCAAGTGCATCCTCGATTGAGATAATAGGATATTTTTCCACAAGGGATTTCCAATGCTCAATAAGCTGTTCAGATGTATAGACAGTTCCAGCCTTTGGAAGTTTGTATTCTCCGACTGTACCTGTTTTCCACTCAGATGAAGCAGCATCCATTGCGATGCGGAAATCTTTTCCAGGTTCATAACCAGCTTTTTTAACGGCTTCAAGAATAGTCTCGATAGCTTCCTCATCAGATTTAAGAGCAGGAGCAAATCCTCCCTCATCACCTACTGAAGTTGCAAGTCCTCTCTCCTTAAGGATAGCTGCTAATGCATGAAATACCTCTGCACACCAGCGGAGACACTCTTTAAATGAAGGTGCTCCGACAGGCATTATCATAAATTCCTGAACATCAAGTCCTGACGAAAGTGCATGGCAGCCGCCGTTTACGATGTTCATCATAGGAACCGGAAGTTTATTTCCTGAAATTCCACCTAAAAATCTGTAGAGAGGAATTTCAAGTGCTGTGCTTGCCGCACGGCAGCAGGCGATAGATACCGCCAAAATAGCATTTGCACCAAGTTTTGTCTTTCCCTTTGTTCCGTCAGCCTTTATCATTGCGGCATCAACGGCATAAATATCTGATGCGTCCATTCCGGTAAGCACATCATTAATTGTTGTGTTAATATTTGCTGCCGCCTTTGTGACACCTTTGCCTAAATATCTTTCTTTATCTCCGTCTCTTAATTCAAGTGCCTCAAATTCACCTGTCGATGCCCCGGACGGTGCTGTTCCCCTGCCTACTGTTCCATCAATAAGATGGACCTCTGCCTCAACTGTCGGATTTCCTCTTGAATCAAGAATTTCTCTGCCTACTACCTTTTCAATCTCTAAATATGTCATCATTACCTCTTTTCTGCGTACTATAGCTATTAGTTTGTAACAGAATATAATTGATACCGCAAATATATTACAGCAGATATTGAACCATCTGCACGCAATGACTTTACGAACTAAAACACCGACTTATATTCATGTACGCCTGATACAAGTCTTTTCGATAGTTAGCTTACACTAACCATTCTGATAAATCAATATCTGCTATTGATAAGATTTCCCATTTCAATAAATTAAATTCAATTTTTATGGCTGAACTGTTACAATTTTTTTCATTTTTTTATTTATCACTATTGAATACTTTTAATCATTGTAGTAAAATTAGAAAAATACATTTTATAGGGGGTAACCATGAGACATTTAATAAGTCCACTTGATCTATCTATTGAAGAATTAGATGAAATTTTATCCTTAGGACAAGCTATTATGCAGAATCCTGAAAAATATTCCCATGTATGTGATGGAAAGAAATTAGCCACTTTATTTTACGAACCAAGTACAAGAACCCGTCTTAGTTTTGAATCAGCAATGCTTAATCTCGGTGGTAAGGTACTTGGTTTTTCTTCGGCTGATTCAAGCTCAGCGTCAAAAGGAGAGAGTGTCGCAGATACTATCAGAGTTATTTCGTCATTTGCCGACATATGTGCCATGCGCCATCCTAAAGAGGGTGCACCTACAGTTGCATCAATGTACTCTAAAATTCCTGTTATAAACGCAGGTGACGGCGGTCACAATCATCCGACCCAGACACTTACAGATCTTCTTACTATCAAATCCCTCAAAGGCCGTCTTGACAATATGACTATAGGTATGTGCGGAGATCTTAAGTTTGGCCGTACAGTACACTCTCTTATCAATGCAATGGTAAGATATGAAAATGTACGCTTTATTCTCATATCTCCAAACGAACTGAAGATACCTGATTATCTCAGACAGGAAGTCTTAGACGCAAAGAATATTGAATATATAGAGACTAATGAGCTTGAAAAATATATGCCTGAACTTGATATTCTCTACATGACAAGGGTTCAGCGTGAACGCTTCTTCAACGAGGAAGATTACATACGATTAAAAGACAGCTTCATACTTGACCGTGAAAAAATGAAACTGGCAAGGGATGATATGTATGTTCTCCATCCTCTCCCGCGTGTAAACGAAATATCTACTGATGTCGATGATGATCCGAGAGCTGTTTATTTTGAACAGGTTCACTATGGAGTATATGCAAGAATGGCACTTATCATTACATTGCTCGGTCTTAAAGATAAATGCTAAGCCATATCAGAAAATAAAGAAAGGGGAATTATACCATGCTTAATATCAGCGGTTTAAAAGAAGGAATCGTTATAGACCATATACAGCCGGGCGGAGCCATGAAGATATATGAATATCTCAATCTCGAAAAAATGGACTGCCAGGTTGCTATCATTAAAAATGCCAAAAGCAATAAAATGGGCAAAAAAGACATAATCAAAATTGAGGGTAATCTCAATATAGACCTGAATGTATTAGGAGTTCTTGACCATAAGATTACTATCAATATTATAAAAGATAATAAAATAGTCGGAAAGCATTTGCTTGAATTACCGGAAACGGTAACAAACATAATAAAATGTAAAAACCCACGCTGCATAACATCCATAGAGCAGGAACTTCCACACAAATTTAAGCTTACAAACCGTGAACACAGAATATACAGATGTGTTTACTGCGAGTCCAAATTTAAAGGAAACTAATTAGATACTCTTAATACTGCACCACATTTATGTGCTTATTATCACATTATACAGGTAGTATTATTAAAAACATATTTTTATTAAAACACCCCAAAAAACATTACATATAAACAATGCTTTTTGGGGTGTTTTTTTCGCTGTCAGTAAAGCAGCTTGTCCCACTCCTGATATGCTTCAATAACAGCTAACATACTATTAAAAATCTATTTTGTCCTATAATTTTTATCAACTGATGTAGATTTTGCCTTAGGAAAATACTTTTTAAGCCATGTATGGTCCTTTGCCATATACGCATCTGTTTTCAAAAAATATGTCTTATATACATGAGTATTATTAAAACTCCAGTTTACAATAGGATCATCATAGGTACAGTCAACATGATACCATTTATTTTTTATCTTGACGAGATTCCATGCGTGCTGACCTCCGGTTACCATCATGCACGGAATATTATAATGCTCCATAATCGTCATAAATGCCTTTGAATAACCATCACAAACCGCTACTCCGTATTTAAACGCACCTTTTGCCGTATGGCTTACATAAGGGACTGTTCCGGTCGTATAAAGTCTTTTGTCATACTTAACATTCTGTATAAGCCATTTGTGTGCGGCAACTACCTTTTCATAATCACTCATGCCCGGTTTTACATACTGCTTATATATGACACGCAATGTTGAACTGTTTGTTTTAGCTTTAACCGTAATCTTACAACTGTAACTTTTACCATTGCAAATCGCAGTTATGGTAACCTTTCCATTCTTTTTTGCGGTAATCTTTCCGCTGCTGTTTACAGATGCAATCGACGAGTGATTACTTTTCCATTTTATGCTCTTTGACGGATTATACAAATAAAGCTGAAACTTTTCTTTTGCTATCATACTCTTACTTTTATTTGAAAGCTTTGTAGCCTTTGAAGTGGTTGTCATTATACTGTATTTTTTTGCATATTTTACCGCATATGAATTTTTAGGTGCAACTATCGTAAGTCTTTTTTTATTGCAATCAGTAAATGATGAAGATGTTATCGCATTGTTGAAATCATCCCATGGATTATAGAGAAAATAGCTACACCGAGAACAACA
>ERZ772969.1254-NODE-1254-length-20143-cov-4.676274_pt1 | contig 20143 bp, 28 predicted proteins | sample MGYA00511676_ERZ772969 | MGnify/ENA primary metagenome ERZ772969 (study PRJEB29015, sample SAMEA2737651) | human gut metagenome | biome: human gut; feature: human-associated habitat; material: faeces | place: China | collected 2012 ... | reverse complement strand
TAACTAATGGTGCTATAGGTATATTATTTTTCATAATAAAGACTAGAAAATTCATTATAATTATAACTAATATATTTGAAGACAAAATTTTTGACCAAAATCGAACATACGTTCTATACATATTATACATTATAACTATTATAACTATATACAATATAGAACACACGTTCTAAACATTTGTTCTATTAAGATTAATATACATATTATAAATAAACATATAAAAAAGTGTTGACAAACAACAAAACACGTGATATAATATAGATATAGTAAAGGAATGGTTGACACACAAGAAATAAAATAATAAAAAAAGTGTTGACAAACTACAAAATACGTGCTATAATATAATTAAAGAAAAGGAAAAGAGATATTAAAATGTTAAACAAAGAAGATTTATTAGAATTTATAGATAAAGTAGAAAAAGCTGACAATTGGGAAGATATAGATGAAAAAGAATATAATAAATATTTAAATGAATATGGTGTTTATTTTAATTATACACAAGCTGATTATTCTTGGCAACTTTTCAAGCAATCTATAATCAAAGAATTTGCAAGAAATATAGAAGATATAACAGAATTTTGTTATATTGGTGATGATGATTTTTATAACTGTATGCTATTTGAAGATGAAGATGGTAAAACAATGAGAATATCATATTTAATATCTTTTTACTTAACAGTTATGAGTTTTTACAGTATACTAGATTATTTTAAGGGATTAAATAATGGCAAGATGGTCACAAGAAGAGCATAAAAAAGTAAAGGATATAATAAAAAGATATAAAGATATTAATTTCTCAAGGGTAATGAATGTTATCCTTGAGGAAACCGGTAGAAGTTGTTATCAATCTACATTACATAAAATAGTAATGGATAAGGAACTAAACGAATTACGATTAAAAAATAGACTTTATAAAAGAGGCGAAAAGGAAAAGATTGATTTAATAAATGGTAATTATAAAAATAAATACTATTTTTTAAAAAATAAAGTTGAGTTAAACAAAAGATATTTGTTAACTGAAATTACAGAAGAAACAAGAGGAGGAAAAATTTATGAAAAGAAAAAGGGTAAATTAATAAGTTATAATGAAAAATTTATTATTATGAAATATGATAATTATAAATGTTGTTACTTATGGAATTGTTATGGTATAGATTGGAAATTAAGAGGTATTAAAATATGAAATTTGAAGAATTAAAAACAAATGTTGAAAATTGGGCAAATGAAAAAGATTTGATTAAGTTTGAAAATAGGTTCAAACAATTTGAAAAGGTAGTAGAAGAAGTTTTCGAATTAAAAGAAGAAATTATACAAGATAATTTATATAATATGGAATTGGAAATGGGTGATTGTTTAGTCACTTTAATAATATTATCAAAACAATTAGGAATTAATATTGTAGATTGTTTAGAACAAGCATATAACAAAATAAAATTTAGACGTGGTAAAACAATTGACGGTAAATTTATCAAGGAAGAAGATTTAAAAAAATTTGACTAATTGTAAACTATTGGGTATAATATAAGTATAGATTAATTGTAATCTATGCATATATTCCTGTACTATTAAATTTGGGTGGAGGTTGGGATTGCAGAGTTTGAAGAAAGGAATAGAAAATGGGAGATATAGATAAAAAAGAACAAGAAGAAATTAAAAAAGATTATCAATCTATAATTGATGATGTTGTAGGTACTTTATCAAGTAAAGACAGTACAGAAATCGATATAGCTACTCAAAATCTAATTGATTTAAAAAGTTATATTGGAGAATTTGAACAAGATAGACAAAGTTTAGAAGATGAGATATCACAATGTAATCAAGATATAATTAATTTAAGAAAAGCAAATAATAGACTTATGAGGCAAATTTCTATCAATGATACAAAAGATGATGAAATAGAGCAAGAAAGTCAAAGGATTGATGATTTAAATAACATATTTTAGAGGTTTTTATGCAAATCACAAACATAATCATTATTTCTGTTTTAACAGGAATTAATGAAATAGAAAAACAATTTATTGTAGACAAAAAGTATATACCGCTTTTCTCTTTAGTTATGGGTATTATATTAACATTACTTGCATATGGTTATAGTGCAAATAATATTATTATAGGTATAATTAATGGATTGAGCTCTTGTGGTTTATACAGTGGAGTCAAAAACACTATGGAGGTAATGAACAATGAAAATTAATTGGGGAGAACACGACCTAATTAGAAAGCAAAAATCAGAAAATGAGTATAACCAATTACAAGAAACTGTTAATAGTTTAAATAACTCAATTAATGATTTTAGAAATGATGTCAATCAAAGATTTACTGATTATGATGGAAGAATTGAGGTAATCGAAAGACGACCACAAACAGTTGTGGATACAGTAGAAGAAAGTACAACACAAGCTCCAGACGTAACAGAAAATCAAACTGAAGAAATTGTAGACACAGACGGAGAAGTTGAAGTTATTACAGAAGATACGGAAGTGGAGGATTTAGGTATCAATGAATAAAATTACTACTTATATGAAAAATCAAACTGGAAAGCAATATTCCAACGCTGATTTATTAAACTTTATTAGAAGTGAGGCAAGCGAAAGCTATCAAAGAGATATCCCAAGATTAAACACATTGACAAAAATTAATCACAATAATATACCATATTCTGCGTATGAAATTCACCAAAACGAATTTTTTAATATCTTAATTAACAGAATTGGAATGACTGTTGTTAAGTCTTTATCTTGGACAAACCCTTTGTCAATTTTTAAAACTGAAAATTTTGACTTTGGAGAAACTTATCAAGAAATTTATGTAGGACTTGCAGAGGCTCAAAAATTTGACGCTAAAAGTGAAGAACACCCTTATAAATTTTACGATACAGATATCAAGGCTTTTTATCACGATATTAACAGAGAAGATAAATATATACGTACTATAGAAAGAAGTTGGACACAAAAAGCATTTGCTAATGAAAATTCATTTGATAGCTTTGTTGATAGAATGTTAACAAGTATCTTAGCAAGTGACCAACTAGATGAATATTCAAAAATTAAAGATATTATTACAAAATCTTTAACACCAGTTCAAGCATATGGTAAAACTTTGTTACCAAAAGCAACAAAGGTTAACACTCAAAATGAAGATTGGTTAGTTGATTTTAACAAAGATTTAATTCAAAGAGTTAATCTATTTAAAACACCTTCAAAAACTAGATTTGAAAATCAAGCTGGTGTACCTCAAGTTACTGATGAAGACGATATTTACTTGCTTGTATCTGCGAAATTGTCAAGTGATTTAGATATGATGTTGGCAAATGCTTTTAATATGAATAAAGCTAGTGTTATGGCAAAGAAAATTGTCGTTGATGATTTTGAACGTTATTTTGGTGACGGAAAATTTACTGGAGTAAAGCCAGTCGCTGTTTTATTATCAAAGAATACTTTAATATTAAAAGATAAATTGTTCACTATGGTAAATCAATTTAACCCAAATACTTTGTCTTATAATTATTATTTACATCATCATCAAATCGTATCATATTCATTATTTGAAAATATGCACGTTTATTATGATAGTTCAATGAATGATAAGGAAGAAGAATTGAACAAACTTGCAGATGAAAAAATCACAGACACAACTCAAAGAAATAATTTCAAAAAGAAAGTTAATAAACTTGAAAAATTAGATGGAGAAGAATTTAACGAAGAATACGAAAAGTTATTAACAGAAGTTAATAAAGGCAAATAATTATGAACTATAAACACTATATTAAAAATTTAAAAAATGGTGGTTTACTTGATAAAGTCGATAGGGGATATATATCCTCTACCGACAATAAATCAAGTTGGTATATTTTTTACTATAACTGGTTTGTTTTATTAATAACTAGTATGTTTGAATGGGAAAATTTACCTGATAGCATAGACCCAATATATTTGGAGAAAATGTTAAATTTAAATGGATATGTTGGCTTTTTACTAGATGAAAACTTTGGATTTATCGTTCAAAATGGGACTTTATCAAATCAATTAGATATATACGAAAATCCAACAAAATTTACAATTACCAATCCAAATTATCACAAATTGGCTAGATTTGAATATAATGTAAATAATTATGGTGATTTATTAAATACTGAAAATGTAACTATTATAAATAACGACTTTTTTCAAAATTCAACTTTTTATTATGCAGATAAATTTGCTGTTGAATTGGCAGACTTGGAACAAACAATAAGACTTGTCAGAAATACTTATCGTTGCCCTTATGTCTTTTTAACTAGTGAAGATAATAAATTAGCTATGAAAAATTTTTATCAAAAAATTCAAGATGGAGAACAAGTAATCTATTTGAAATCTTTAAAGGACAAGGCGGGAATTGGTGAAACAAGTTTACTTGATAAAGTACAAGTTTTAAATTTAGCAAATACTAATGCTAATGTTTTAGAAGATTTATATAATGAAAAGAAAAGAATTATAAATACTTATTTAAATTATATTGGTCTAACATATAATGATAATGGCAAGAAAGAAAGATTAATCACAGATGAAGTAAATTCACAAGACGGAATTACTGCTAGTAGTTTAGAAAGTAGGTTAAAAGCTAGACGAAAATCTGTAGATTTAATTAATCAATGCTACGGATTAGATATTGAAGTTAACATATCAAAGAATATTCAAATTCATAACTTGGAAATGTTTGACGAAAGTGTTGACGAATTGATGAATTTAGAAATTGACGGAGTAGATGAAAATGGCACGCTACACAATGACGATACAACAGATACTGAAAAGCTTGAATAGAAACCAACAATTATTTCAAACAGAAATTGACGGAGATTATTTATCAGCTCAAGAATTAATAGACAAAACAAGTGATTATTTTTGGAAAAGAATTACACCCAATCAATATTTAAATAAAGACTTTAAAGATAATTTTTTATTAAAGTTTTTTAATTCTGAAATATCATTTGAAACAGTAGAACCTTTTTTTAACAAGTTGTCAGTTATATTAAATACTGAATGTATAGATATGTTAAGAGTTGGAGAACAACTTAGAAAAGAAAGTTTGGAAGAGTTGATGAGTACAAATTATAATAAAACTACATCAGACAATAAAACTAGACAAAGTTCAAAAAACTTGGAAGATACAACACCCGAAACAAATAAAAACATTGTATTTAATTTTGACAAAGATAATGATAGTTTAATTAATTATGCTAATAGAATTTTAGAAAATTTTAACAAAGGTGATTATCACACAGAAAGTGAAAGCAAAGGTAGAAATTCACAACCACTATATCAATTATATTATACATTATCTCAATTAACAAATATATATAATCAAATATATAATATTTGTGATGAAAAATTATTTATGCAAATTTTTTAAAGGTGGATATATGAAAGAATTTAAAAAAATTGATTTTGATATAATAACTTATATTAAAATTAAAAATAAATTAATAGTTAAAATAAAAGATAGAAAAACACAATTAGATAATAAATATATTTATCAATATTATGATAAAAACCTTAATTTATATTACTATTTAAGTTATAAATATTGTTATCCGTCAAATAAGATAAATAACAAAGATTTTAAACAAGTATATATGAAAAGAGGTAAAATAATAACACCATTTACAAATATGTTAGTATTTAGTATAATCAAAGAAAGTGAAAAAGAATTAGACCCTAGATTATTTCATTTGGGAATGTTTACAAATGTTATAGACGATAACGACTATTATTCATCAATACCTTTAGTAAATGAGATATCACATATAGATAATTTTATTGGAATAAGGTCTTGTATAAGTGTTTGTTATGACTTAAATAAAAAAGATAACAAGTGGGATAAATTCTTAATCAGTTATAAAACTAATAAATGTTGCGAAAATAAAATTATTAGTGCAAGTAAAGGACACAAATATAAATGATTTATATAACTTTAAACGATAAAAAGAATACTATTATAGTGAGTGGTCACAACTACAAGGTATGTAACAGCTTGAGTGAAACACTCAATATAATTACATACCTTTTTTATTATCGTCTAACTACTGATAGAGTAGGCGGAAAAAGTATTTTAGAATTTAAAGATGATATTTTATATAATGTAATCAGAGATTATTTTTTATATAATTTTATCGACAGACACAAAGACGAAATCAAAATAGAGGTGATAGAAATTGAAGAAGAATTGTAATTGCTCTTGTAATTCAGATGAATTATATTTTAATAATGTATCTAATATAGATAGAGTTATTGAAAACATTTTAAATGAATTAAATAATTTCAAAGTTTATTCAGATGAGGCAGAAATTATCGTTAATTCTGAAAAAGAAAGAGTTTTAGCAGAAACAAAAAGAATAAAAGCAGAAACTCAACGACTACAAAATGAACTTGAAAGAATAGAAAACGAAAATAAAAGAAAATCAAACAATAAAAATTATACTGAAAATGAAAATCAAAGAAACGAAAAATTTAAAGAAATAGAACAAAAGATATCAGAAATTGAAAAAGCTGAAAATGATAGAAAAGATAATTATAAAAACTGGAATGAAAAGATAAAAAGTTTTAATAATTTATCTGATACAATGAATGAAAAGATATCAGAGATAAACAAAACTATTGAAAAGATAGAAAAGTTAGAAAATAGTACAACAGAAGATAAAGACAAATTATATACTTTAATAGATAAAGTAGATAAAAATATATCTGATATACAAAATACTACAAAAGAAATTGAAAGTATAAAATCACAAAATGAGCAGTCTATAAATGAATTAAAATCAAGTATAGAAGATTTAAAGAAAAATGGTACAAGTAATGAAAAATTAACAACTATTGAAAAAGATATAAAAACTTTAAAAGATAAAGATATTGAATATGATAGTAAATTCACAACAAATGATATTAATTTAAAAGATTTAAGAGATAAAGACACAGAGTTAGAAAACAAAATAAAAACTGCTGATGTAGAAATTAAAAGTATTAATACAAAATCAACAGACAATAAAAGTTCTATTGATACAATTAATACAAAACTTAAAAATGTTGAAAACTCTTTAAATAAAATACTTGAAAATAGTTCAAGTGATACAAATGTAGACGTAACACAATTTAATCTTTTAAAATCTAAAGTTGAAAATAACGAAAAAGGTTTAGCAACTAATAACGAAACAATATCAACTTTAAAAACAAAAATATCTACTACAAGTGATAAAATTACACAATTAGAAAAAGATTTAAAAGACAAAGAAACAAATTTAGAAAATAAAATTTCTACTACTAATTCAAGCTTATCGTCACTTAGTGATAAAGTTAACACTAATCAAAAAAATTTAAGTTCAAAAGCTGATAAAATAGATTTAGATAAAAAAGCTAATAAAACACATACACACAGTATATCAGATATAACTAATTTAGAAACAACTTTATCAAATAAAGCTAATACAACTGATTTAGATAAAAAAGCTAATGTATCACATTTACACACTATATCAAATATAACTAATTTGCAAAAATCATTAGATGAAAAAGCAAATAAAACAGACTTAGATAAAAAAGCAAACAAAGAACATACACACAGTATATCTGATATAACTAATCTACAAAGTAATATTAATTCAATAAATTTTAATACAGAAAGTATATCAAAATTAACTAATGAATTAGATAACAAAACCAATAAATATGAGTTAGTTACAGAAATTGACAAAGTAAGTGAAAAATATTCAGATTTAAATATAAAAATAGATAATTTAAAAAGAACAATGTTTTGGGATTTAAATTATTCAAAAGCTACTTTTTCAGCTGGTTCATTTGCTTTTAATTATGATAATTATATTGACCTTGACAAAAAATATAAAGATATTATATTTACTACTAATAACTATAATAGTAATATAAGTATAGATATAAATAAAGTTAGTAATTTTGACAAATCCACTGAAAGACTTTTAATATTTATAGATAAAGATGGAAAATATAAAGTAGTTCAAGATATTTTACAAGTAGAAGGTAAAACACTTTATAGGGCAAAAGTTGAAGATGACTTAGTAGATAGTTTTTATGTATCTAAAATAGAACAATTAACAAAAGTTAACTAGAAAGGTGTAATTATGAAATATATAGATAATATTACAGATGATTATTTCAGAGAATATAAAGATAGATATAATCAATATTGGATAAGACGTTGGGGTATGATACCACATTTGCCAACTTCACTAGATAATTCACAAAGTATTTATGAGTTGTTGGCGTGGTTACAACGTGCTTTTAAAGATTTGTTAGATGATTTTATTAATCAGTCTTTAGAATTTGAAGAGTTTAAAAACAATTTAACAAATTTACTTGAAGAATTAATACCCGATTTAATCAGACAATATGTAAAAAGTGATGAATTTAAAAATATCATTTTGAAAATTGTACGTGATTGGTACGAAGAAGAGTTAAAACCAATTATTGATAGAATGCAAAGTGAAATTAATAACAATAAAGAAGAAATTGAAAAGCTTAAAAATTCATTAGGTAATTTAGTTGAAAGACTTAACACAATTGAACAAGAATTAAAAAACCTTGGAGATAAAATATCAAATCTTGAACAACAAATAAAGAATTTACAAGGTAGTATTAATGATGGAAAACTTGATGATGATTTACTAAACTTTATCAAAAATCTATATAATGATTTGAAAGATAGAGGACTAATTGACGGAAATTATTTGCAAGATGGTCTAGGATTTGCAATAGGTAATATCAACTTATTTGGACAAGATGAAGAACATTTCATTAGAACAAGCAAAGCAAACAAGGAAAATGATATGATAGGTGGTATCTAATATGGGAGATTGGACAAAATTTTATCAATTTTACGGAGGATTTGCAAAAACAGGAACGGCACAAGACGTTGCGTTAGTTGGGGGAGAGGTTAAACCTTATCCCTTCAACGTAAACTTAGAAAGAGCAAATAAAAGTGGATTTGCTAAAGGTATCCGTTTTAAAAATAACGATAGAGTTGTTACCCTTGAATGTAGTTTGGCACCAATTGTTTTGAATTTTCAAACTGCGAAACCGATTTATGATAAAACTTATGTAAATTACGGTGGTAAATACGATTGGTTTTTAGAGATTGCAACAAGTGACGACCCAAACGCCAAAAGTGACGATAGCAAATATAAAGTAATACAAAATGAAAAAGTTTTAACACACAATTGGTATCTACCTTTTTTATACAAAGAAGATGGAAATGGTGGACTAACTTGGAGAAATGGTTGCAAAAGTTCATCATTTTCAAAAACTTTTACTGTTGGTGAAAATGTAAAATGGGTACGATTTATTTTAAGTGGAGCAAATCCAAAATATCCGAAATCTATTTATTTAAAGATAGAACAAATTATCCTACCACCTCCACCACCAAAACCACAAAAATTTAGACCATTTGCAATTAGAAAAGGTCAAGTTTTTAAAAGTTTAAATACTGAAAGTGGATTTTTAAAGATTAGAAAAAGTGGAGCTTTTCAAGATATAGAATTAATGAAATTTACAGACACAAATAATGCAAATATGGGAAGTTGCAGAATTAGAAAAGGTGGTGTTTTTGTTGGACAAGGAAAATTTGGAGAATAAAATAAAAGATACGGAGTTACAAATATACGAAAAGACACCGTTTACAATTGATAATCTTGACGTTATTAAATTCAACAATGATTTAGAACAAGAATATTATTTCACACATATATTATCGCCAAAAATAAAAGAAACTACACAAGCATATATAAAAAATACTAATTATTTATTAATTAGAGGTAATAAAGAAGACAATAAATTTATTACTTATATTAGATTTAAAAATCAAGAGGGATTTTGGTATTATGCGTTTGTAATTGATATTGAATATATTAATTATAATACTACAAAGATTATATTTGAATTAGATTATTGGCAAACTTATCACTTGTCACTAGATTTTGATAATATAAGTGGTATCATAGAGCAAGGTCACATTAAAAGAAATAATCAATATTATAACAATGTTGTTCCTTTAAATCAAGGATTTGACACAGGTTATAAAATAAATAAAAAAACAACTTATTTTAATAATAATGTAACTTGGCTTGTTTTTGTAATGAAAAGTGGTACAAAACTAGGTTTAAGAAAATTTGACGGAACTTTTAGTGGTACTTATAAACCATACTCTTACTTTTTATATCCAATTACCGAGGAGGGATACGGATATTCCGTTCAAGTTGGAGGGGTAACAATTGAAAATACTAATTTAGAGGACTTAATTCACGAATTAACAAATTCATTTACAGAAGATACAAACGCAGTTAATAATTGCGTTAACATTTATACTACAAAATTTTTAGGACTTGGTGAAACTTTAGACAAAGAACCTATCGCCTTATCAAATCATTATTTTGAGATAGTAGGTATTGGTTCTGATAGTGATAGTGAAATAGCTGACGATATTAACCCAACAAATCCCGATGGCTCTTGTCCATCATTGCCTTTGGGAACGGATAGCAGTAAATGGCGAATTTCTGCGACTTATCTTGACCCGAATTACTCCGTTGGAGGACATACTAAACATTGGGGGCTTGATTTATCCACAAAAGGTGTTGAAAATTTGCCGATTTATGCAGTTCGTGACGGCATAGTAATGCGTTCAGAATTTAACCAAGGAGGTTTTGGTAATCTATTAGTTATCAAACATACAAATGGTGATAAATATTTATCAGTTTACGGTCACTTGAATAAAAGGTTAGTTAATGTTGGAGATATTGTAAAACAAGGACAAAAAATAGGACTTAGTGGAAATACTGGAAGAAGTACTGGACCACATTTGCACTTCCAACTTAATACAGTTAATGAACATACGTTCAGTGGAACAAATGCGACTACAGACCCATACCCTTATTTATTTAAGTGTGTACCAAAATCAAGTGGTAATACAGATTGGCAAAAAGTTAACGTAACAAGTGGTTTGACTATGCCAAATGGTAATATTAGTGTCGATAATTTAAAGAAATTAATAGCTTATTGTAATAAGCGTAATATAAAACCATCATTTGCAATAGCACAACTTTACGAAGAAAGTTTTTGGGGCAATTCCTCAAATCGTTCAAAAGTCGAAAATAATTGGGGAGGTATCACATATCCCGGCGGAGGTGGAAATCCTCAAAATGCAAACAAAAGACACAGAGGCAGTCCACGACCTAGAAATGAGGGAGGCTATTATGTTAAATATGATACAATTGATGTTTTCTTTGATGATTTTACTTATTTAATTACTCACCTTTATAAAGTACAAGGAAAGACAACGTTGTTATCATATTGTCAAGCACTAGACGGTTACGCTTGGGGCAAGGGATATTGGAAGGGTTATTATGATAATATCAATGCAGTATATAAAGCAATAGCAAAAAGAAACCCACAATTCCCAGATAAAATCGACAAAGCATAATATTTATATTTAAAGAGGTTATATAAATGAAGATTATACACTATAAAGGAAGTTACCAGTTCAGAGAACAAGAGTTCCACGTTGGTAATTTAATAGAAATTGCAAAAAAAGAAGTTATAAAAGACTTAGATTATTTAATAGATGAAAAGAATTTTGAGCCGCAATTAATGTCTACAGAATTTGTAGACCTCTTAATGCGTGATAATTATGGAAATAGTTATAACTATGATATTAAGTTTTTAAAAAATGAAGATAATTACCTAGTTGTTAGAGGAAGTATTTCTGATAATAACCAAGTTCATTATACATTAAAAAATTATTTTATTGAGCAATCAGAAAATACTATAGAACCAGAACAAGACAAAAGAAAACATTATAAAAGATATAATAAATATTTAAGAGAACATAACGAAATAAAGACTGGATTTATAGATAAAACTCCACGAAGTATGCCAATTATAACTGATAGTGTTGCAAGTTTTATGCAAGCTAACAAAAATCAAATTGAGGCACAAAAACAAACTTTTAATGAAAATGCCGATATGATTAACAAACAAAATAACTTGAATACGCAAAGAACGTTAATGAATAATCAATTTTCATTAGCGAACATTGATTTTCAAAATACACAAAATCTAGTAAACACAGGTTTTGGAGTTGCTAATTCATTATTGGGTATTGGAATGGGAAATATCCTTGGAGGTACTCTTGGGCTTGGTGCTAATTTAATGAGTGGAATTTTTGGGTATGAAAAAGGACAAATGTTAAAAGAGCAACAGTCACAAGTTAACGATATGAATTTAGCAAGTGTTACTTTATCAAATTACAAATCAAAGTTAAATTACCTACAAGGTTTGAGAGGATATAATGCAAGTCTTGGTGATATGTATAACAGACCGAATACGATACAACAATTAGGAAATGATATCGCTTTTCAAGGTGGTTATAAATTAGACGGAATATATTTTGATATAAAAATAAGTAATAAAATAGCATTAAATAATGCTTATAATTATTTTAGACTTTTTGGTGTCAGACTTAATAAACAAATAACTAATTTGTGGAGATTTCTACAAAATGGACGAAGTGAATACAATTTTATTAAGATGAACAAAGTAGTTATAAATAATAACAAAATACCACAACAAAGTTTATCAGTTATAGAAGAATTATTTAAAAGTGGTGTTAGAATATGGAATTATAAACAAGATATGAAATTCAAGGACTTCACGGTAAAAAATTATGATAACTAATTATTATAAACTAGATAAATTATTAAGTTATAATTCTATGTTAAATATGGTTATTGGAGCACGTGGTGTAGGTAAAACTTTTGCAGTTAAAAAATATATGCTTGAACAAGCTATTTACAAAGGAAGTAAAAGTATATATTTAAGACGTAGAGATAGTGAACTTTTAGGAATTGATAAGGAAAAATTTTTCCCTACTGAAATTTTACGACAAGTTTTTAAAAATTTTGAGGAAATAGAAACAAAAAATAGTAGAGCCGAAACCTCAATACGATTTATGGGTAATAATATTGAAAATGAATTAAAAATAAACTCAAAAAGAATTATATTAAATGATAAAGTTATAATTTACTTGAAATCTTTATCAACATCAATTAAACTAAAAGGTAGTGAATATGATGAAGTTGATACAGTTCTATTTGATGAATTTTTGATTGATGAAATGGATAGAAATTTACGTTATTTACCTAACGAAGTTGACCTACTTTTTCAATTTATGAGTTCAGTTTTTAGAAAAAGAGATAAAGTAAAAGTATTTATGTTAGCAAATGCTACAAATACCAACAATCCATATTTTGCATATTTTCGATTTGACTATAACGACAAGAATACAAAAGAATATAATTATCTGAAAAAATACGGAGTTGTTATTCATATAGCACCCAACAAACCGATTGACTTATCACGTGAAAGTTTAGACGATAACCCACTTTTAAAGATTATGCAAGATAGCCAAATTTTTAAAAGTAACGTTGAAAATGAATTCACAGTGAATAATTATTCAAATGTTAAAAAGATAAAAAATGGTAAATTAAAATTGTATCAAATAGATTGTGGAAATAACAACATTTACAGTATATTCCAAACTGGAGATATGATTTATTTTGATAATGGATATGAGAAAAATTTAAATAATATTACATTTGATAAGAATTTGATTAGTGATAAGTCAACATATTTATCACGTAGTCACTTTATATCTAAAATGCTAAGAGATAAATTTTATTTAAATGATATCATTTATTCAAGTTTTGAGGTAAAATATAATGTAATGGAACAACTAAACAATATTATTTGAGGAAGTAAAAATGTATGATAGATAAGATTATAAATATAAATAATATAGTATACGCTATATTTGGTGTTAGTTTATTAAAAGCTATTAAATATCTAATAGATAAAATTAAAAAAGTAATTCACAATCAAGAATTACAGGAACAATGTAACAAAATCATAATTGGTGAATTAGTCGATACACGTATTGACAAAGCACTAGAACGTGGATACACTTATAATGATGAATTAAAAGCTATAAATGTATTATATACTTGTTATAAAGATTTAAATGGAAATGGTCACGTTCAACAAATTTATGAAAAATATATATTATTGGAGGTAAAATAATGGCAAAAATAGGTGTTGATGTATCAAAGTATAACGGAAAAATCAATTGGGAACAAGCCAAAAAGAGTGGTGTCCAATTTGCAATATTAAGATTGGGAAGTGGATACAACGGAGGATATATTGATAAAACATTTGATTATAATTATAGAGAATGTAAAAGAGTAGGAATTCCCGTTGGTTGCTATATTGCAAGTTATTTAAATATTGATACTGAAATAGAGTTAACAAAACAAGCTATAAGAAATAAACAATTTGAATATCCTATATATTTTGATATTGAAGATTTTAGTATTAAAGGTAGAAATCTAACAAAATCACAAATTACATTTTATACTACAAAATATTTAAAAGAAATTGAAAAACTAGGTAATTATGTAGGAATATATACAAATAGAGCTTTTTTAAATAGAAATTTTAATTATAACGACATTAAAAATTACGATATTTGGATTGCTCATTGGTCAAGATATGTAAATTATAAAAGAGTCTATCCTATGCACCAGTTCACAAATGCTATGAGGTGGTACGGCATACCATCAACTAGTGAAGGTGGTGTAGATACAAGTTATTGTTATATTGATTATCCAACAATAATAAAATCTAATGGATTAAATGGATTTAAAAAAGATATAAAAAAAGAGGTTAAAAAAATGGAAATTACAAAAGAAATTAAAGACCAATTGAAAAATACAGTTGTCACATTTACTGATAAGAATTTAGACAAAGCGTTAAAAATAGCAGAAATTCACAAAGCACTTTTAGTACCTTGTAAATTTAATTTAGATTTTGGAAGAATGGTAAAAAGTGGTGATACAATAATTGCTATAGGTGAAGAAAAACTAGGAAAAATTAAGGGTAAAAATTATGGTTTAACAAACTATTCAACATATCATATTAAAGATAGCGACAATATAGATGAATTTATTAAAGATAGATATAAATTTTTAGTAAAGAAATAAAAATATGAGGGATAATTTGTTCCCTCATTCTTTTATTGAAAATGTTGTATTATATATTAATACTCCACCTTTTATTTGTTTACTTGCTTTTTTACCCTCAAAACTTGCACCTAATTTGAAATTATCAAAAGTAACTTGTTTTTTTATTTCTTCCGTCATTCCTGCTCCACGGACTGATAATGTTCCGTCAATTAATTCTTCAATGTAGAGTTTTGCTCTTAAATATTTTCCCCTTGTTGCCTCTTCTTCAATCTTCCAATCTCCAAATCTATATTCATCAATATTTAATTTAATTTTTTGTCCCTCATCTAATAAATGTAGACTATCAGTATCACTATATAAAAAATGATTATAATTATCTTGAGCGTTGTTTATAATCTCCCAACGACCAATACTTGTTACAAACATTGCTAACGGAACGTATACTCCGTTAGTTTCTGATAATTCTAAGTCAGTTTTAAATTTTAGTACATCATCATCAAAAAATACTTCCTTTTCTTGTATCAATTTTTTAGTACCAAATTTACCATACAAAGAATTAAGTTTTAGTTTGGCATCTTGTGTCATTACTGCGTTACCTATTTTTTTACCCTCAATCTTTTTTTCTTTATAATGATTAATATAAGTGTCAAACATACCCTTTTTAGCAGAAAATTCATATTTTATAACCTTTGAATTTGGCATAATTCTGAAATCATATTGTCTTTTTATCAAATCCAAATCATAATTAGTTAAAGATATGTTAAAATAAAAACCTCCACTTGTAGTTAGATAATCTCTTTGTGTCTTATTTAACATAAATAAATTATCTTTATTTGCTAAAATCATATCTTTAAAATATTGATTATCTTTAAAATATTCTTTATTTGCAACTTTAATTTGAATAGATGGTAGGTGATTATCTTTTATATCAAAAGCTATATTTAAATTATAAATATAACAGCAACTATCAAACTCTTTAAATATTATTTCTTCTTTATCTTTAGTATAATCATATTCTAATTTTCTAGGATATCCACAAGGTAAAGGATAATTTAACATAATAGCTGGATACATAGAGTTTTTATCAAAAACCTTTATATTACCCTTGATTTCTTTATTTTGAAATACTGGATTTGCATAAGTCCACCCTCCACGATAACCCATTCTCATTATTTCATCATTTTTTAAAACTGGAAATAACCATCTAAAACTATCAAATCCGATTATCTCTTTATATGTTGCAAGTGCTTGACTACTTGCAGTAAATTTTTCAAAATGTTGTTCAAAAATCATTTTATTCAAAGCTTTTGCTAAAATCTCAACATCACGAATTACATAATCAACATAACCTTTTTGATAACAAATATCTAAAGGTATTTTTTCTTCCGTTAAAGGTGTTACACCCTTTTCAACTGTTTTAAGCATATCTTTACCAATTTGTTTTATAGAAAAATTTAATATTTTCAAACTATCTCTTATTACTATTTTATAATCTTTATAATTATATTCTATTGAATACCATTGTCCCATATCATTAATAAATGTTGAAAATTTTTGCCCAATTGAATTAAAGTAATTTAAAATATAACTTCCGTCAAACTTTAAATTGTGAAAATATATAATTACATCGTGATTATCTTGTTGTTCAATCTGATTATGTACTTGACTAAAAAATTCCTCCGTACTTGTTGAAATTCTGTATTCTTCCATATCGTAACATTTTCTAATATCCACAAAGCAATTTAACCACGTAACAAGTTTTTTATTGTTAATATCTTTATCAAGATTTTTTTCAAAAATTGTAGTTGTTTCAAAATCTGCTGCTAACAAATAAAATTCAGAATTATTTCTTTTTTTACTTTTTCTTGATGTTACTGTTGAAAATTTGCTCATTACTTCCTATCTCCAAAAATTCTATCAGTTTTTGTAAAATCTGATAACTCTTTATCAATATCTACTAATCTATTATTAGCAACTGTTAATAAATCTGCTTGTTCATTATCGTGTGTTACTTTTGTTAACATATTTAATGTTTTTGGTGAGTCTTTGACAAGTTCATCATAGTTAATCTTATCCTCTTTAGTAGAGTAATAAAATTTCAAAAACTGTTCAGGACTTAAAGAGTTAAATTTTTTGACTAATTTATTATATTCTTTTTTCTCTTCAGCACTTGTATGCTTATTATGTTTGATTACATATGTTAAATTCTCAAAAATTTTAGCTTGAAATCTTTTAGCAGTTTCTAATTCTTCCAAATGTATATCACGATTTGTATTATATTTCATCATAATATAATTTTTAGCTTTATTTATAGATACATTTTCTTCAACAGTTGATGTTATACCACGAACACGTTTTTTATAATCTCTATATCTTTGAGCGTTTTCTTCATAAGTAGAAGAACGTATCAATCCATCTTTGCTATCGAGTGAGTAGGGTACATCGTGCATAACCGATAATTTACCATAGCTTTTTATCTCATTATATAAACTTGTTAACTCTTTATCGTTAAGATTAGAAAAACTTGAAGTATTAGACAATCTATAAAGTTTGTTAACTTCGTTTTTATTTGCTCCACCTCTTAAAAGATTTCGTCTTTGAGTAGTCAAGGAGGCAATCATTGCCCCCCTGCTTTTCTTTTTGTTCATCATTAATATCTACCAAATGGTTTGTCTTGTTCTTGTTTTTCTTCTTTTCTAGGATTTGGTAAAAAAGTGAAATTATTTACTAAAACATCAGTAGTATATACTTTATCACCTTTTTTGTTTTCGTAACTTCCAGTATTAATACTTCCAGTAATTCCTATAATATCTCCCTTTTTAGTATATTTTGCTAAATTTTCAGCCGTTTTGTTAAAAGCAACACAATTTATGAAATCTGTTTTATCTCCATATCCATTTACAGCTAAACTAAAATTAGCAACTACTGTTTTTTCATTAACACTTTTAATATCAATATCCCTAACAAATCTACCTATTAATTGTACACTATTCATTATTTATCCTCCATTGTTTTTTAAATTTAAATATGTTATAATAGTTATAGAACAAATTGACGTTTTTAATCTATAAACTGTACAAGATTATACATTAACTTGTAGTATAGTTTATACTGCGACTTAATCTATCGCATTTTAAAAAGCTTTTTGTTCATCATATAGCTAATTATTTTTTATAATTAGCTATTTTTTTTATTATCTTTTCTTCCGTTCTCAAATATTTGATACTATCCCATAACTTGTAATATTCTTCATAGTCGTTAAAGTTACAATTTTTTAAAAATAATTTAACCTTAAAAGATAATACACCATTGAATTTGTTTAGGAAATATACTATAAATTGTTCTTCGAAGTATTGTAAATTATTATTATTTACCATTGCTCTAACTTTAACACTATAATATTTTATCTTATCGTTACAGTATTTATCAATATATTCTAATATTAACTCTATACATCGTGTGTAGTCCTTTTTATCCATAATAATCGACCTTGTTGTCCAAGTTTATTAATATATTGTCTTGTTGATATTCCCGAACAACTTGAAAATGGATAATAAATGTTACCAAATTTATCAAGACCATAAACCAACTTATTATCATCAAATACATAAGATACTAAGTTATCAGAATTTTCATTTTTGATATCATCTAGGTCAAGTTCTTTTATTTCTTGTTTAGTAATTATTTTATATTCCTTTGACACCTTTTTACCTCCCCTCATCTTTTATACTTATATTATACATCAAAATTTATAGTTTGTCAAGTGTTTTTTATAAAAATTTTGATGAAATAACAAGTAAATTTATTAACAATAATAATCTAATAAAATTGTTTATAATTATCAACATTCTATTTATAGTATTATAATTATCTTTTTTTAATTTTACCTTTTTTATTTTTTCTTGGCGTTCTCTTTTTATACCACACCAAACATCATCTTTAAAATCATTTTTATTGTTCATCTCTTAATACCTCTTTTAATAATCTTTTCATATCAAATATTCTAACTTTAAATCTTATCAAATCATCTTCATTTATATTTTTATCAGTTTTAAACATCATAAAATCACTATCTACAATTTCTATAATTTTTACTTTGTAATACCTTCTAATTTGTAAAAAACTATGAAAACTAGAAATATAATAATATTTATCTATCATTTATAACACCGTATATTATAATCTATCTATAAAATCATCAATCATATTATAAAATTCAAATAATTTTATTGTTGGACAATAAGGTAAAAAATATCTGTATCCCTTGTTTTTAATATCATCTAATTCAATAGCATCATCACCAACAGCATTAAATAAATGATTTTTTCTAATAATTTCATAGCCAAACCTAACATTTGTTTGATAATTTGTATTAAAGTAATCAAACATATCATTTTCAAATTTTAGTATTACATCAGCAAAAAATTTTCTACTTAAATCAAGATTTATTGCATTAACTTCTTCCTTATCTTCTCCCTTTTGTAATGATGTTATATCTATTATTCTATAACATTCTGCAATCTTATTTTTAACTACTGTTACCATTCTATCATTTAAATTATTAAACATTCCTATACCTCTTTTCTTTTATTATAACTATATTATATCATCTTTTTGTTAGCTTGTCAACACTTTTTTATTATTTTATTTATGTATTGACAAGCTATTTTATTTTTAATCACAAATTATATTTTTTATTTCTTCCAACTCATCTATTACTTTAACTTTATTATTATAATAATCAATTACTGATATTACTTCATTTTCATTTGAAAATTTATGTTCACATTCTGTATCATTATAATAATAGTTATATTCAGAATTATTTTTTATATAGTTAATCAATTCAGCCTCAACAACTGCTAAAAAATCAGCCCACATAAAGTCTGGACAATCGTATTTATCATAATCAATACCATATATTGATAAATACTCTTTGTATTCTTCAACTTCTATATCGTTCCAATTGTCTGCGTTTTCTACCTTTTTAATAAATTCTAATACTGTCATTTTTTAATACCTCTTTTCTTTTACTGTAACTATATTATAGCACGTATTTTGTAGTTTGTCAAC
>ERZ772969.1252-NODE-1252-length-20163-cov-4.371544_pt1 | contig 20163 bp, 12 predicted proteins | sample MGYA00511676_ERZ772969 | MGnify/ENA primary metagenome ERZ772969 (study PRJEB29015, sample SAMEA2737651) | human gut metagenome | biome: human gut; feature: human-associated habitat; material: faeces | place: China | collected 2012 ... | reverse complement strand
TCGGCACCGGCTACCGCACCCATCCGTCCGAGCTGCAGGTTCTGAACAACTATGCGGACGACAAGGAGCTGCTCGACAAGCTGGGCGAGATCAAGCGCCACAACAAGCAGCGTCTGGCGGATTATATCAAGGCGCACAACGGCATCGAAGTCAACATGGACTCCATCTTTGACGTACAGGTTAAGCGTCTGCACGAGTACAAGCGCCAGATGCTGAACATTCTGCACATCATCAGCCTGTACCACAAGCTGAAGGACAATCCGGATATGGATTTCGTTCCGCGCACCTTCATCTTCGGCTCCAAGGCCGCACCGGGCTATGCAGTTGCGAAAAAGACCATCCAGCTGATCAACTCCATCTCCAAGATGATCGACAACGATCCGGCAGTACGCGACAAGCTGAAGGTCGTATTCCTCGAGGACTACAAGGTATCGCTGGCTGAGATCATCATGCCGGCTGCCGAGGTTTCCGAGCAGATTTCCATCGCCGGCAAGGAAGCATCCGGTACCGGCAACATGAAGTTCATGTTAAACGGTGCGCTGACGCTTGGTACGATGGACGGGGCGAATGTGGAGATGGCGGAGGAGGTAGGCATGGAAAACATGTTTATCTTTGGAATGAGCTCGGATGAGGTTATTGCACATGAGCGCAGCCGTGACTACAACCCAATGGAAATCTTTCAGAACGATCCCAAGATTCATCGTGTGGTGACACAACTGATTGACGGAACGTATGCGCCCAATGACAGGGAATTGTTCCGTGATCTGTATAATTCACTGCTCAATACCCAGTGTACACAGTATGCGGATACCTATTTTATCTTAAAGGATTTCCACTCCTATGCAGAGGCGCAGAAGCGCGTGGAGGAATACTATAAGGACAGGGATGCGTGGGCAGAAAGCGCAATTTTAAATGTGGCTCACAGCGGCAAGTTCTCGTCTGACCGTACGATCCAGGAATATGTGGATGAGATCTGGCATCTGGATAAGATCACTGTCTCCGTATAAAAAGATAAAAAAGCAGGACTATTATATCACAAAACATAATCGCAGCGACCGAATGCTTGAGATTCATTCTACACTCTTTTGAATGACAGAATGAATCGGGTTTCGGCGCTGCGATTTTTATCATGTCTGTGAGAATGGCGTTTTAGAGCGGATAAAAAGTTTAGCGGTTCATCTCCGGCTGGAAGTCCGAGGTATCCTGATGACCTGCGATAATACTGTTGATCTCATCTAAGTCGGTAAAGACCATATCGCCGATCACGCTGTGTTTAATGGCGGCCATTGCGTTGCCGTACTCCAGCATTTTTTTACAGTCCTGATGCTTTAAGTAGCCGTAGAGCGCGCCGGAGACGTAGGCGTCGCCGCTGCCGATGCGGTCAACCACGTCGATGCTGTTATAGGGAGCTTCCCTGTAATAGGCATCATCTTTTGCAGAGTAAATGATTGAGGTGAAATCATGCTTTTTCGGCGTGATGACGGTGCGCTCGGTGGAGGCAACGACAGAAATCGGGTATTCTGCGCAGAAGGATTTTTGGATTTCTTCAATCGTTCCGGTTTTGCCGAAGGTGAGGCGTGCCGTATCTGCCGAACAAAAGAATATGTCTACATAAGGGAGAATGGAAGTGATACATTCCCTTGCCTGTGCTCCGCTCCAGAGGTTTGCACGATAGTTCACATCAAAAGAGATGAGCGCGCCGTGTTCTTTAAATTTTTTGATGCACTGGATCGCAAATTCCTGTGCGTTTCCCCCAAGTCCCAAAGTAATGCCGCTTGTGTGGAACAGGCGTGTGTTATAAAACATTGTTTGAGGTACCTCTTTGATGGAAATACTGTTGATCGAGGAGTGCTTTCTGTCGTATACCACGCGCGGCTTGCGAGGGTAGGAGCCATATTCATAATAATAGATGCCGATTCTGCTGTCGTCTGACGTATCTTCGATGAGATAATTCTCGCTGACGCGGGAGGCATTGAGCTGATTTTTGATAAATGCTCCGAGCAGATTATGGGGAATTTTTGAGATAACGGCAGTCTTTAGCCCAAGCTGACCGATTTCGGATGCAATATTAAATTCTGCGCCGCCTAAGTGCCGCATCAGTGTGTCTCCCTGTGCAAGACGTCCGTTGATCGGTGTGGAAAGGCGCAGTAAAATTTCTCCCAGTGTAATCACATCATATTTTTGATCCATAGATAACCTCCTTCGTATGTAAAAATAAGATAAAAGTTTTGTATTGCAAAACTCTATCTTGTAATATGAACCATAAGCAGTTTTATTATATCCAATTTGCGGGAAATAGAAAAGTAAAAATTCAACTTTTGAAAAAACATATTTGACATTCTTCATTTCAATGGTATAATTTGAGTATAAAAAATGAAACACTATTTCATATTATGGAACACATATTTGAGGAGGATCAAAAATGGCAAAGAAAGTCGTTACATTTGGTGAGATTATGCTGCGCCTTGCGCCGGAAGGCTACTATCGTTTTGCGCAGGCAGAGAATTATGGGGCAACCTACGGCGGGGGAGAAGCGAATGTTGCAGTTTCCTTAGCAAATTATGGTATGGATGCAAGTTTCGTAACAAAGCTTCCGTCTCATGAGATTGGACAGGCAGGCGTGAACGCACTGAGAAAATACGGTGTGGATACATCTGATATTGTGCGCGGCGGCGACAGAGTAGGTATCTATTTCCTGGAGAAGGGTGCAAGCCAGAGACCTTCTAAGGTGATTTATGACCGTGCAGGGTCTTCCATTGCAACGGCGACAACGGCAGATTTTGACTGGAATCAGATTTTTGAGGGAGCGGATTGGTTTCATTTTACCGGGATCACACCGGCGCTCGGTGATAACGTGGCGGCAATCTGTTTAGAGGCATGTAAGGCGGCGAAGGAGCGGAATATCACGGTAAGCTGTGACTTGAACTATCGCAACAAGCTTTGGTCTAAGGAGAGAGCAGGTCAGGTAATGGGCGAGCTTTGTCAGTATGTGGACGTATGTATTTCCAATGAGGAGGATGCAAACGATGTATTCGGTATTAAGTCTGAGGGAACAGAGGTAACGGCAGGCGAGCTGAACAAGGAGGGATATAAGGAGGTTGCCCGCAAGCTCACGGAGCGTTTTGGTTTCAAGAAGGTTGCGATCACACTTCGGACCTCTATTTCAGCCAATGATAACCGTTGGGCGGCAATGCTTTACGAGGACGGAGAGAGTTATTTCTCAAAGGAGTACTTGATGCATATCGTTGACCGTGTGGGCGGCGGTGATTCCTTTGGCGGCGGACTGATCTATGCATGTCTGAATGAGTATCAGCCGCAGGAAACGATTGAGTTTGCAGTAGCGGCAAGCTGCTTAAAGCATTCCATTGAAGGTGACTTTAACATGGTAAGTGTCGACGAGGTGAAGAAGCTAGCCGGCGGAGACGCTTCCGGACGTGTACAGAGATAAAAGAGACAGGTGTTTGGGAACATCATGAGATTCCCGTTTTGCCTTTGAATAAAATAAGAGATAAGGATTTTATCTATTGAGGTGTGCGAAAGAGCGCTGCGGATTGCAGTGCTCTTTCGTTTATTGTGATATAGGTAGCTTCGTCCCCTATCAAGCAAAACCCTCCGGGGGAACGCGCAGCGGCGGAATGGAGCTGTGAGATTCTTTATTCCCATAAGAGGCGGTGTCTTAAAGTGTCTGTATGAAAATGCATAAATTTAGGGATGAAAAATATTTCTTGGAAGATTTCCTGCAATTTTTGTAAAAATTATTGAATAATATTAAATTCACTGATTTTTTTACAGAAAAGGGGATAAAATAAAAATTAACAAATATAGTTAGGAGAAGGAATATGTTTGAGATTGGGGCATATATTATATATGGGACAAAGGGTGTCTGCCGTCTTGAGGATATTACAAAGCTTCATATGAAGGGGGCAGATTGGAATCGTCTTTACTATGTGCTGACCCCGCTGGGAGATCGAAAAGGAAAGATTTATGTGCCGACCGATAACAGTAAGGTGTTGATGCGCAGTATCATGACGAAAAAAGAGGCAGAGTGTCTGTTGGAGGAAATGCCGCAGATCGAAGCACTCGGCATTCCAAGCGAGAAAGAGAGGGAGGCAAAATACAAAGAAGCGCTGCATACCTGTGATTCCCGTGCATGGGTGAGTATTATCAAGACACTTTATCTGCGTGGGCAGGAACGCGCGGCGCAGGGAAAGAAGATCACAGCGTTGGACGAGCGGTATATGCGTACGGCAGAGCATGAGCTTTACAGCGAGTTGGCGCTGACGCTTGGCGTATCGGAGGAGCAGCTTGCGAGAGAGCTGCGGGCGCGGCTGGTGCAGAAGTAAGAGGAATGGGGGCAGAAAAAGCTTTTGCACAATGGAAGCATGAATAACGGAATGAAAAAGCAGGAGGGAGACTATGGGCAGAAAAAAGAAAACAGGCATACTCATTGGGGGCGGTTTACTTGTGTGTTTATGGATGATGGTCAGCGTTGTTTCCGCTTTTACAGGGAATCGTAAAGACAGCGCTGTCATGTGGGTTGGAGAGATCCCTGTTTACGAGGATGAATTTAAGGATTATATGCAGGATGAATATGCTAATACCTGTTCGTATTTTTCAAGGATGTATGGGGCACAGATCGATAAAAATTTCTGGAGTACGGAATTTGACGGAATAACTCCTACAGATTATCTCAAAGAAAAGGCGAAGGAAAAGCTGGTGGAAGAAAAGCTGGTGGAACTGGTAGCGCTTGACATGGGATTAGAGATAGAGACAGATTATGAAAAGAAAAGGAGGGATTGGAAAGAAGCAAACAAACAAAGGAGTATGCTGGCATCTAGGAATCAACCGGTATATGGTCCCATAGAATTGGAGTGGCGTCAATATAAGATGGATGTACAGGGGAATCTGACGCAGGAAATTAAAAATATACTATATGCCAAGAAATCATTTGGTAAAGCAGAAATAGATGCCTACTATGAGATGCAGAAAGAGAGGCTTTTTAAAAAGCCCGGTGAATATCAGGTGGAATATGTCATGATACCGATTTTGTGGGAGGGGGAGGATCGCAAGGATGAAAAGCAGGACAAGCATGTAAAGGAGATTATGGAAAGCTTTGCGTTTGATGTACAAAAAGGGGAGTTTGCAAAGCTGGCAGAGGAGTATGAGCATACATATCAAAATGACGGATTTTCTTATCACAGCGAGCTGATCGATCAAGATTCCTTAACGAGAGGCAATATGCTGTTTCCAAATGTTCTGCAGGAATTAGAACAGATGCCGGAGGGGGAAGTCAGCAGAGTGATCGAGGAAAGAGGCGCGTATTATATCGTAAGGTGCCAGGAGAAAACAGAAGAAACCTATGTCAGCAGGGAGGAGGTGGAAGAAATTATCAAACGATTGCTGATAGAAGATGCCTATAAAAAAATGTTGTCAGAGAAGGAGGCGGATACCAGGATACAGATGAACGAAAAGGTTTATGAGAGCTTGCAGGGCAATACATAAAAAACTGCTATCAAAGGAAAGGAGCAGAGGTATGATGAAAGTAAAAATAACGGCGGCACTGATCATGTTGTTGGCGATTCCTGTTTTCTGTGTACCAGAACATGCTTTGGCGAAGGAAACAGGTACAACCTATTATGTGGATTCTGCGAATGGGGATGATAATAATAACGGAACCAGTGCAGATACCCCGTGGAAAACATCCAAAAAGGTCAATGAGACAGTTTTTGATCCGGGAGATAAAATCCTGCTCAAGGCGGGAAGCGTTTGGAATGGAGAACGGTTTGCGCCCCAGGGAAACGGTGCGGAAGGAATGCCGATCACGATTGATAAATACGGAGAGGGGAATAAGCCGATACTCAACGGAAACGGAGCAGTCAATGAATGTGTCTATTTGAACAATCAGGAATATTGGGATATCCGCAATCTGGAAATTACCAATGATGCAGAGGTAGACGCAGGAGACCGCCGGGGAATTTATGTCCGTGGAGAAAACGGCGGGGAGTTGAACAGCATTCATATCAGCGACTGCGATATTCATGATATTAAGGGAGTTGTCTGGGGAAGTATCAAGGGTCGCGGAGATCAGTATACCTGCGGCGGAATACGCATCTGGATTTATGGAAAGGAATTCTGCAAATTTGACGATTTAAAAATTGAAAATTGTAATTTCTGGCATAGTACGGGAATGGCAATCAATATGCAGTCTGATTATGCTGCAGCAAATTTGAGTGATAATTCCAGAAAATCCACGAACGTAGTGGTTAAAAATGTTTACACAAGCGACATAGGGGCAAGTGCTATTATTATGGGAGACTGTCAGGGTCTTCTGATGGATCATGTGGCAACGATGGACAACGGATTTTATATTGATGATTATGCCATCGGCGTGATGGTGCCCAATTTTGAAATTCGTACTTATGACTGTATTTATCAGTATTGTGAGGTGGCAAGACAGCCGTGGTCCAATGACGGAATGGCATGGGATGTCGATTGGGGAAACGGCGGCACGCATATTTATCAGTATAATTATTCCCATGAGAATCCGAATGGCGTATACATGCTCTGTAATGCACAGGAGGCATCGCAGGGATGTCAGGTCATTTTCCGTTATAATATCAGCCAAAATGACGGAACCGGAAAGTTCCGTCACTCGATCGGCAGCGGAACGAATGATCTGTTCTATAACAACACAATTTACAATGAAGAAGGTGGGGTAGAAATCAGCGGCAGACAAGGCTGGAAATTTTATAACAATATCTTTGACGTCACAGGTCCTGCAATCTATGGCGATTGTGTTTATGATTCTAATTGTTATTATGGAAATGACGGACCTGCGGGGGACGCCAATAAAGTACTGGGAGATCCTAAATTTGCTTATCCGGGTGGGGCAGATGATGGAATTGAGACGGCAGACGCATATAAGCTGCTTGCCGGTTCCCCATGTATTGATGCAGGCGTAGAGGTCGAGAACAATGGCGGGTTTGATTTCTTTGGCAATCCTCTCTACAGCGGCAAACCGGATATTGGTGCGCATGAGACAACACAGGGGGAGAAGGCGCCGGCAGAGCGTGGAAGAATTATTTCTTATGATGATTTTGAGACAGGAAGCGGAAACGGGCAGTTCCAATATAACGGAAATTGGAGCAGAGAGATCAAAGCCTTTGGCTACGAAAACGGGATCCATAAATCAAATACGGCAGGGGATACGGCTGTCTTTACCTTCAGCGGTACGAAAATTCGGCTTTATGCAACTAAAGATACCGATTATGGAATCGGCGCTGTCTCAATAGACGGAGGCAAAGAAGAATTGGTTGATTTCTATAATCCGGGAACTGATGCAGGATGGATTCCATCCCAGGATGGCGTTTTGGTTTATACAAGTCCTGAGCTTTCACCGGGAACGCACACCCTTACGTTACGGGTAACAGGAACAAAGGGAGCTTATGCAAGTGATCATTATGTTTCTGTGGATCGTGTACGCGTGGATAACGGGGAGGAGAAGAAAACGCCTGAAAATATCGCCTTATCCAAGCAGGCGAGCGCAGGGAGCCAACAGGCAGAAAATCCGGCGTCCGGCGGCAATGACGGAAATGCCTCTACCAGATGGTGTGCAGATTCCGGCAAATTTCCACAGACATGGGTGGTGGATTTAGGCAAACCGTATGATCTGACAGGAATTAAGATTTTATGGGAGCAGAGTCAGGCGTATGGTTATAAGATTGACGGCTCCTTAGATAATCAAAGCTGGGAGCAACTGGTTGACCAACGGAATAATACGGCTGTCGCACAGTGCAGTAAAGAAGCGATTTCCGGTAAGGCGAGATATTTAAAGATTACCGTTACGAATGTATCGGGGAATAAGTGGGCGAGCCTGCGGGAGTTTGAGGCTTACGGTGCAGAAGCATCCTAAAGAAAACAGGAAGCAGATTTGCATAGGATAGACGGTCTGTAACGAAGAAAGGAAACGGGGATAACATGAAAGAGAGCATGTTATCCCCGTTTTTGCATCAAAAAACAGAAGTCTTTTACTCCAGACGGAAGCCTTCCGCAAAGAATGCATCCCGCATGGAGAATTGAGAGATGTCGATTTCAATCTGGCTGCCATTCTGGACGAACGGAAGCGTTTCTTTCGTGCGCAGGCTGGTGACAGAGTGAATTGCTTGCTCCGCAGAGAGAACAAATTGTGTGGGCAGAATTGGAAAACGGTCGTATAAATAAAAAGCATAGATATTGTTTTCCTTTTTGGTATAGGCAAGACGACCGTCAAAATAAGGAGCCTGCACGGTGGTCTGATAAATACCTTCACCGAAAATGCTCAGCCATTGTCCAAGTTCTCGCAGCGACTGCACCGCAGGAGCGGGAAGATTGCCGTCCGGCTGCGGCGGTGTATTCAGCGCAAGGTTTCCGCCTTTGGCGACAACCTCAAGAAGAATATGTACCAGTTCCAAACCGGACTTGTAGTGATCCTGATAGTGGAAGGAGAAGTAATCTCCGAGGGTGATGCAGGTTTCCCAAGGGATGGTAAGCACCTGCTCCGGAATCGTTTTTTCCGGCGTAACAATATTTTCAAATTCTCCGCCGACCGTCCGGTCACAAACAATGAGGTGTGGCTGTGAGGAAGAACGTATTTTAGAAACAATCTCACCGAGGCGGATGTCCTGATCAAAATTATCCGGTCTTACCCAACCGCCGTCTAACCACAGGACATCTACTTTTCCGTAGTTGGTACATAGTTCTGTGAGCTGCCGGTGGACATAATCAACGTATGACTCCCAAAGCTTTGGCTGCTTTTTTATCTCATAATTGACATTGCGGGTCGCCTCTCCAAAGGCGGGATTCCAGTATGCAGGACTGTTCCAATCGGGTTTGGAAAAATAGACGGAGATACCCATTCCGCGCTTTTTAAATTCCCTGTATAATGCGCCCGTGATATCGGCGTTTGGATTGCTGTGAAAAGGACAGGACGGATCGGTAATTTTATAATTGGTAGTTTTGGTGTCATACATACAAAAGCCGTCATGATGCTTGGTCGTAAAAAGAAGATACTGGAACCCACAGTCCTTTGCAAGTTCTGCCCATCGGTCGGGGCGGAATTTTACGGGATGAAAGGTCTGATTGGCATTTCGATATTGTGCCTTAAACGTTTCTGCATCTGTCCAGTCTACGTCTTTTCTCGACCAGTGAGAATCTCCGTCAGAAAGCGGCCACGATTCATAGGTGCCAAGCTGACTGGCAGGGGACCAGTGCATCATAAAGCCAAGCTTTAAGCCCCGAAACCATTCGATGTGTTTGGCAACATCCGGGTTTTGGGGGTAAACATAATTGTCTTTTTCCGTGTAGTCATGTACACCGTTTGAAATGAGTTCACGTTTCATGGTAGAACCTCCTAAATTAAAAAGCTGTTTTCTTAATGATAACGAATGGAAAAACAGGAGGAAAGTGGAATCATTTTAACTGGTGTGTATTTTATTTTGGTAAGAAATCATATCCATGGTAAGAATCGCAGCGAAACGCCCCGATGCATGGGTGGTAAAATGCAGCCCGCTGTTTCCGCCGAAATGAAGCTGCAGGCGTTCGTTGACATTGCGGATACCGAACCCGCCGCTGACTGTCAGCTCTACATCCTCATGGGCAAGATAGCGGTTTAAAAGCGTGGGATCGCAGCCGCTTCCGTTATCGCAGACCTCGATCGTGATCGCATGAGGCGTCTGCTGTATGCTTACCGTAATTTGAATGGCAGCGTCAGAAAGATAATTCCCATGAACAATCGAATTTTCCACAAGCGGCTGCACGGTAAATTTCGGAATATAGATTTCTGCCGATGATAGATCGGGGATGACAAGCAGTTCAATGGAATTGCCGTATCGAATCTGCTGAATAGAAATATATTCCTGAATATTCTGCAATTCCTGGCGCAGTGAAACAAGGCTGTCAGGGGCTGTAATGCTATAACGCATTAAATTGGAGATGGAGGAGACGATAGCAGCGATATCCTCCTCATTTTTGGATAAAGCAATCCAATTTACGGTGTCCATGGCATTGTAGATAAAGTGGGGATTGATTTGTGCCTGCAGGGCGCGCAGCCGGTATTCCGTCTGTCGCTCTCCCTGCAGTCGTACATCTTCAATGAGAGCGTTGATCCGGCAGATTAATTTACTGAAATTTTTCTGGAGGATTTCCATTTCCAAATCCTTTGACACATTTAAGGCATCCAAAGGAAAGCTTCTCGTATCATCAATGGAAGCAACCGCCTCGGAAAATTGGATGAGAGGCTTTGTTATTTTTTTGGAGGCGATATACGCAAGCAGGATCGTAAGTGCAATAAAGGACAGAGAAAATGCAACATAGATGCTGGTGATGCTTTCCACCTGGTCCATAATATCCGAGTAAGGTGTAAAAAATACAAGGGAAAGACCGTGGTTCATCGGCTGGTAATAGGTGATATACTCTGTCTGCTCCATGGTAAGCGCAGTGCGAAACGTAGAAGCGCTGTCTGCCGCATCGTCCTGCCCCTGCAGATAGTTCAATAAATCGCCGGATAAGTCTGGATTGCCGCCGTTTTGATACAATACCTCCGAATGGTCGCGAATCAGCATATATCCGCTGTTTGGAGTGATGGGAGGCATGGAGAGGATCTGTTCCAGCCTGTTTCGCGGCACCTGGATCACGATGACTGCGAGACCGTCCTCATAGAAAGGGCCGGTATAATAATTATTTTGAATTTTTCGCGCATAGCAGAACTCGTCGGTGCTTTCATTTACAAACAGATAGGTTTTATCAGCGGAATTTAATGTCTGACGATACCAGTCCTGCCCCCGGATCTGTCGGTTGGAGTACACATTGCTCGAACGTGAGGGGGAGGAGGTGTCTAGGGTTTCCGAAGGAAATGCTTCTGCGATGGGCAGCTCGCTGTTTAAAAACAGCGTATTTTGATAGAAGGAATTTCCGTCTCCGGTCTGTAAGGAAAGATAGTGTGAAAATTGTTTGTAAATGCCGGTACTCATTCTGATTTTTGTCATGCTGTCGGTGAGCTCCTGGCTTAGGTATTTTCCGATTGCCTCATCCCCCACTAACAATATGGCAGTTTGATCCATAGATTTGAGAAAACCCTCGATGACGTTTTGGTTCAGGGAAATCAAAGTGTTTTGCTCATCTTCAATTTTGGAAACGAGAGTCTGATACAATAAGCCGTAGATCACGCCATAGGAGAGAAGTAAAACAGTGACGGTTATGGTAAGCATCGTGACAAAGACCTTCTTTTTGATACTCATGACAATTCTCCTTTGGGCAGCAGCGTATTTTTTTGCAGAGAAAGATTTCGGTACTCGCTGGGGGTCATACCGCATTTACGCTTAAAGAGCCTTGCAAAATACTTTGCGTCCTCGTAACCGGAAAGGATGGCTGCCTCCGCAATGGAATGGGAGGGATCGGCGAGGACCTTTTTTGCATGACTGATGCGCATCGTGCTGATATAGCTGCTTAGGTTGATCCCGGCGGTCTGTTTAAATACCGTGCTCAAATAGGAAAGAGAAACGTTCATTTTATCCGCAAGTGCAGAGATATTAAGGTCCGGCTCGGTATAATGATTTTCTACATACTCCTTGACATAGGAGGAGATGGAATCAAGATTTTTATTTTTTTGTGTATGTATACTTAAGAGCGTGTCATAGTAGGTGCTGATGAGGTAATTTGCCTTCGCGTCCTTGCCCGGAAGATTCCAGTATTCCTCCATCGCCTTTTCCTTTGAGGCGGCTACAATATCGGGATTAATGTTCAATTCACATAAGTAGAGATAGAGAAAATTTAAAAGCTGGATCCCGTAAGCATTGGAATGATCCTTGGCAAGGCGTTCCTGAAAGTGCGGGGAGCTGAAAAAATCATCAAACATTTTGGTGTCCTGACTTCTTAATGCAGTCAGAATGGATTCCTCAAAGGTAGGCTTCCAGTTACTTAAAAATTCTTCCTTATGGTTGTTTCGTTTATGATAAATGCGTTCGAGGATCAGTTGAAGCTCATTGATTTTTTCTTTGGTGATCGGTTTTAGGATATAGTCTGCTACCTGGTATTGAATGGCTTTTTGCGCATACTCGAACTCTCCGTAGCTGGTGAGCAGAATAATCGTAATATCAGGAGCATGTTCATGGATGTGGCGCGCAAGGCTGATGCCATCCATAACAGGCATCTTAATGTCAGAGATTACCACATCCGGTCTGGTACGCAAAAACAGCTCTAACGCTTCGGCGCCATTGCTTGCCGTGGCGGTCAGTCTGCCGTGAAAGGTGTTCCAGTCCAACAGCTTTTTCAATCCTTCCAATACATGTTTGTCATCATCCACAAGCATAATGTTCATCCGAACGCCCTCCGATCCTATTTGATGATTGCAAAAGAGAAAACATAAAACTTCTTTTGTATTATTTTACAACAGACATAATCAATTGAAAATAACAAGATAAAAAAAATAAACCTCAGTTAAAAATTGTCTTCTTGTGACTGGCAGGGACGGAAATTATAATAAGAGTATCAAACAGCAAGCTGACGTGTGACTTGTGAACCACAGAAAGAATAGAAGGGAGAGGAAGTCATTGAGAAAAAATCAAACCCCTATGAAAAAAAAGGGGAAATCAGGAAGAAGGATGACCGCCATAAAAAAGAGTATGCCGCTTACGATGATGGCATTACCGGGCATCGTGTTGATGCTCATCTTTAAGTATTTGCCGCTTGGCGGGATTATACTGGCGTTCAAACGCTTTAATGTACGGCAGGGGATTTTTGGAAGTGAGTTTGTCGGGTGGAAGAACTTTAAGTTTTTGTTTCTGTCCTCCGATGCATGGGTGATCACGCGAAATACACTGCTTTATAATCTTGCTTTTATTGCACTGGACGTCGTTTTTGCAGTGACGTTTGCCATCATTTTAAATGAGCTGTTGCATAAGAAAAGAGCAAAGCTGTTTCAGAGCATTTATATCGCGCCGTATTTTTTGTCATGGGTTGCCGTATCTTTTGTAGCATATGCTTTTTTGAGTGTGGACAATGGACTTCTTAATCGTCTGCTGATCAGTTTTGGAAAAGATCCCGTTAGCTGGTATGCGGAGAGTAAATGGTGGCCGATCATCATTATTGTTTTTGAGGTATGGAAGACAGTAGGATACTCTACGGTAATGTATATGGGTGCCTTAACGGGGATTCCCAATGATTACTATGAGGCAGCCCTGGTGGATGGGGCAACGAAGTGGCAGCAGATCAGGCATATTACGATTCCCTGTTTGAGAACGATGATGCTGGTATTGGTAACACTTGCGATCGGAAGGATTTTCTTTTCTGACTTTGGACTGTTTTACCAGCTGCCAAGAAACTCAGGTTCTCTGTTTCCGGTGACGAATGTCATTGATACATATATTTATCGTGCGTTAAAAGAAACGGGAGATATCGGTATGTCGGCGGCAGCCAATTTATATCAGTCGGTAGTAGGATTTCTTATGGTACTTGGCGTGAATTTCATCATAAGGAAGGTAGACAAAGAGAGCGCTTTGTTCTAGGAAGGGAGGAAATTGAGCATGTGGCACAGAAAAAAAGAGCGGGAGCATGACGATTCTTTCAAGGCGAATCAGATTTCCAAACGCACAAATTTTATTTTGGAGTTGATTATGGGAGTGATCGCATTATGTACCGCGCTTCCGGTGGTTCTTGTAGTTATCATCTCCTTTAGCAGTGAGCAGAGCATCTTTGAAAAAGGCTACTCGTTTATACCGTCTGAATTTAGCTTTAAGGGATATGAATTTTTTCTAAGGCTGGGAGACCAGTTGGTAAAATCCTATGGAATTACGATTTTTGTTACGGTTGTCGGAACAGCGATCAGCTTAACGGTCACGGCGCTGTTTGCGTATGTCATTTCAAGATCGGATTACCTGTTTCGGAAACCGTTGACCTTTCTGATGCTCTTTACGATGCTGTTTAATGGGGGAATGGTTCCTACTTATATGATCAATACACAGCTTCTTCATCTGGGAGACAGTATATGGGCGCTGATTTTGCCGATGACGATCAATGCGTATTATATCATTGTACTGCGCGCTTTTTACCGCGGTATTCCGATGGAAATTATAGAGGCGGCAAGAATTGACGGCGCCAGTGAGTTCTACACTTTTTTGCGGATTGTTTTGCCGCTATCAAAGCCGGGAATTGCAACGATTGGATTATTTACAACGATCACTTACTGGAACGACTGGTTTAGCGGTATGCTATATATGATGGATACCAAGAAATATCCGGTTCAGACATTGTTATGGAGTATGCAAAACAGCCTTGAAGCAATGAAGGCGTCATCCGCAAATGCATTGGAATATGCGGAAATGGCGAAAAATGCGCCAACCGAAAGCGGGAGAATGGCATTGACGGTATTAGTTATTTTACCGATCCTGCTGGCATATCCGTTTTTTCAGAAATATTTTGTAAAAGGACTTACGATAGGAGGTGTTAAGGGTTAAAGCAGTGATGTATGGTAACAGATCAACAACAAAATCATTAAGAAATGGGGGATGAAGAATGAAAAGAAGAATGGTAAGCGCGCTGTTGACTGTCTGCATGATGGGAACATTATTGACCGGATGCGGCGGGAATGAACAAAGTGCAGGAGAGACGTCTGCAAATGCGGCAAGTGAAACCGGTGGGACCGGCGATGAAGAAATCGTGACCTTAAAATGGTATATGTCTCTGCCCAATGTGGCGGCAGATACAGATCAGGTGATCGCGGCACTCAACGAATACACCAGAGAAAAAATCGGCGTAGAGATCGAGTATATGCCGATGGCAGATTCGGAGTATATGGAAAAGATGCCTACCTATATTAACTCAGGTGAAGATTTTGATATTTGTTTTACTGCAAACTGGTCTACAGACTACCTTCAGTTTGCACAAAGGGATGCATTTTTAGATATTTCGCAACTCCTGCCGGAGTATGGAAAGGAAACATGGGAACTGATTCCTGAGCAGCTATGGAAAGCAGTGACTGTCAATGGGGCAATCTATGGAGTTCCTTCCTATAAGGAGATGGGCAGACAGGGCGGCATCTATGTCAACAGTGAAATGGCAGAAGCGTACGGCATCGACCTGACAAAGATCAAAACATTGGATGACTATACGGAAGTGTTAAAGACCGTATCTGAGAAGTCTAAGGCAGAAAACAAAAAAGTAATTGGAATCAGCGGATTATCGAACGGATTTGGCATTATAACTCCGTACGAGGGGCTGGTAGGAAATAGTCCTGGAGTTTCGGCGGTAGCGGAATACGGACTTTTCACGGATCAGCCGGAGGTATTTAATCAGTATGCATCGCAGGAATACATGGATTACTGCAAAACGGTGTATGAATGGAATAAAGCAGGGTATCTTCCGGCAGACCCGATCAACTACGATCAGGATACGGCAAACAGAGACAATGATTTTGCGAATGGAACGCTGTTTTCCCATATCATCTCTTATGCACCGGGTGCGGCAGAATCAGCAGCAGCTTTGTATGGTCATGAAGTAACCTTTGTTCCGCTGATGACGCCTTTGCTTGAAACAAGAAATGGATTGGGCGGTCTTTTGGCTGTTTCCTCCGGTTCTAAGCATCCTGAAAAGGCAGTTGAATTTTTGAACCTGCTGAATACGGATGAGTATGTGGGAACATTGATCCGCCACGGAATTGAGGGAACTCATTACAGTGCGGTAGGAGATACGCAGGTGGATAAGACAATGGGAGGAACACTGGCGGCTGAGGATAACGGGTATGATTATACGTTCGGATGGCAGTTTGGTTCTCCGTTTAACCAGAAGTGGGATATTTCCTATCCTGAAAATATTGAGGATTTATTCCTTGCATATAACGAATCTGCGGTTACAGGACCTCATGTAGGATTTACATTTGATTCTTCTAATGTAAATACAGAGATTTCCGCACTTACGAATATCGTCGAGCAATACGACGCAGCCTTACAGTCAGGCATGGTGAATCCGGAAGAAAAAATACCGGAATTTTTAGAAGCGCTAAAAGCGAATGGTGTAGATAATTTGTTAAAAGAAATACAGACACAGTTGGATGCATGGAAGGCTGACCAGAAGTCGGAAAGTTAGTGTGGTAAGACCTTGCTGACGCTCAGAGTCAAATCTGAACGTCAGCGAGGTTTTTTAAGAATTTCATAAAAACAAAATTTTGTTCACGAGTACGGAAATTCAGGTGGAAAAGCAATCCGGTATTCTGTTAAAATGGGGGATAGAAGAAGCCGTCGGTGTTTCCGGTAACAAGTGTAAATGACCAACAGGAGGAAAACGTATGATCATCCCAAACCACTATGAGAACTTAAATGTTTTGCACGAAAATACGATGCCGGCAAGGGCATATTATATACCTGCCTCAAAAAGGATAGATACCTTGGTCGAGCACAGAGAGGATTCGGACAGGATCCAGATGATTAACGGTAGCTGGAGGTTCCGATATTATGACAGCATATATCAGTTGAAGGAAGCCTTTTATGAGGAGGACTATGACAGCTCGGCCTATGATACGATTCCCGTGCCGGGGGTTTGGCAGATGTACGGTTATGATGTTCCGCAATATACCAATGTCCGCTACCCGTTTGCCTTCGACCCGCCCTATGTTCCCTATGAAAATCCCTGCGGTGCGTATCTGCATGAATTTGATTACCACAGACAGCAGGAGGCGCCGAAGGCTTATCTGAACTTTGAAGGTGTGGATTCCTGCTTTTATGTATGGCTTAATGGGGCGTATGTGGGCTACAGTCAGGTGTCACATGCTATTGCTGAATTTGATATTACCGGATATCTGCGGGAGGGGAAGAATAAGCTGGCGGTTCTGGTGCTCAAATGGTGCGACGGAAGCTATTTAGAGGATCAGGATAAATTCCGCATGAGCGGGATTTTTAGAGATGTCTATTTGCTCAAACGTCCGCATCAGGCGATCAGAGATTATTTTGTAAAAACAACGCTGAAAAAAGACTGCGCCGAATTATTGCTTCAGTTAGAATATTTTGCGCAGGCAGTGCCGACCGTCATCTCGTTGTATGATGCAGACGGAAAGGAGATTGTGCGGAAGGAGCAGCAGGCAGAGGGGGCAGGAGCTTCCTTACAGATAGATGTTACTGTTGACGAGCCCATTCTTTGGAATACGGAATCGCCTTACCTGTATACATTGTATTTGGAAACCGCATACGAAACAATTACCGAGCACGTCGGGTTTCGCGAGATTTCGATTGTTGATAAAGTCGTATATTTTAATGGAGAAAAGGTCAAGTTTCGGGGAGTCAACCGTCATGATTCTGACCCTGTCAGCGGATTTGCCGTCGGTATCGACCAAATGATGCGTGATCTTACTTTAATGAAGCGCTGCAATATCAATGCGGTCAGAACGAGCCATTATCCCAATTCGCCTGTCTTTTATCAGCTTTGCGATAAGTATGGCTTTATGGTCATTGATGAAGCGGATATTGAAAGTCACGGGCCGGCAGAATTTTATTATAAGGATCGGTCCAGTCAAAATATGTGGAATCATTGGAGTGAGGCGATTGCAGATCAGCCGCAGTGGGAGGGCGCGATCGTGGATCGTGTGCGCCTTTGTGTGGAGCGGGATAAAAACCGTCCGTGCGTAGTGATTTGGTCGATGGGGAATGAAAGTGCATACGGCTGTAATTTTGAACAGGCGCTGGCATGGACCAAAGCTTTGGAGGACGGAAGATTGACGCATTATGAAAGCGCCCGTTACCGCAAGGAGGGAAAAACGTATGATTTTTCCAATCTCGACCTTTACAGCAGAATGTATCCATCGTTTGCGGAAATACAAGATTACTGTCAAGGGAAGCCGGATAAGCCGTTGATTTTATGCGAATACAGTCATGCAATGGGAAACGGACCGGGAGATTTGGAGGAATACTTTCAGCTCTTTCATGAAAATGACTGTATGTGCGGCGGCTTTGTATGGGAGTGGTGCGATCATGGCATTTACAAAGGGAAAACGAAAGACGGAAAGGCAAAATATGCTTACGGCGGGGATCATGGGGAGGTCATCCACGACGGAAACTTCTGCATGGATGGATTGGTATATCCGGACAGAACACCGCATACGGGACTGTTGGAATATAAAAACGTAAATCGTCCGGCAAGAGTGGTTTCTTATGAGCAGGAGACGGGTGCGCTTGTCATCAAAAACTATATGGACTTTACCAACTTAGAGGATTATCTGGAGATCAGCTATGAGGTCAGTTGCGACGGACAGGTTGTGGAGACAGGAAAAGTATCTCCTTTCTGTGTCAAACCGCATCAGACAGGAAAAGTGACATTAAACTGCAAAATACCAAAGCGCGGCAGAGCCTATTTGAAGCTGTTTTATTATTTGCGCAAAGAAAATCCATGCGTTCCAAAGGGACATTTGCTGGGAATGGAAGAAATCCGCCTAAAGAATGAGGATGGCAGAAATCAGACAGTGCTTAGATGGATGGAGCGGGCGGGGACGGCAGATGCCGCCCTGCAGATACAGGAAACGGAGGAGAGAGTTCTTTGCAAAGGCGCTAATTTTAGATATAGCTACCATAAGCATACCGGAATGCTGGAGGAAATGGAGTTTGGCGGCAGACGTTATCTGGACGCACCTGTTGAAATAAATATCTGGAGAGCCCCTACGGACAATGACAGATACAGAAAGGCAGAATGGAAGCGGGCATTTTATGACAGGATTTATACCAGAGCGTATGAAACGACAGTCAGCAGGGAAGCGGGCGGTGCAGTCATCAAAGTAAGGATGGCGGTACTGGCAGTAACGATGCAGAAACTGATGGATATTCACGCGGCATGGCACATCAAAAATAGCGGGGCGGTCCGCCTGGAAATGAAGGTGGAGAAAAACAGCGAATTTCCGGAGCTGCCGAGATTCGGGCTGCGGATGTTCTTAGATTCTGCTTTGGAGAATGTTACATATTACGGAATGGGACCGTATGAGAGTTACCGGGATAAATGCCGTGCGTCCAGTCATGGCTGTTATCAGGCAAAGGTCAGACAGCTGCACGAGGACTATATCCGTCCGCAGGAAAACGGCAGCCACTATGATTGTGATTATGTGATGCTGGAGGATCATCCGTTTGGACTTATGGCGGCGTCGGAGCAGCCATTTTCCTTTCAAGCCTCGGTATATACACAGGAGGAGCTGGAAAGTAAGGCGCACAATTATGAATTGGAAGAAGCAGAAAGCGTGATTTTGTGTCTGGATTACGCACAAAACGGAATCGGCTCCGGGAGCTGCGGTCCTGAATTGGCAGAGCAATACAAATTGCAGGAAGAAAGCTTTACATGGAGCATCAGTCTGATGCCTTTTCAAAAAGAATCGTGCAGAAAAAAGTGAGCTTGTGACAGAAGCACAGAGCAAAATGAGGCGCCCGAAAAAATGGCGCCTCATTTTGCGGCAGTACTTCTAAAGTGTGGTGTTCACACCGTTGACAGCGGCATGCTCATCCTCATCCATCGGGATCACAAGGCATTTTTGACCGTCAATCATTTGGGAGTGGATCTGACTTACCTTTTCCGGCTTGACGCGCAGGATGACGTCGTAGGTTTTGACGGCGGGAGTTTCATCATCTGTCTCTTGCTCGGGTGAGACGGGCAGCGCGCGGGTCTCGGCAAGCTGCTGTTTTAGGTTTTCTACCTGCTGCACAAGCTCCAGCTTTTCTTTGCGTTTTCCGTTTGCCTCGACCAGCTTTGGGTCTACTAATTGTCCGACATCCGGCAATTCCTCATGAAATACATCCTCATAAACCTTTTCGATGACGGCAACCTGTTCCTCGGCAACGCCGCTTTCGGAGAGAACCTCTGCAATGACATCCGAGGTCATAACGACAGGCTCAGGCTCCATTGTCTCATCCTCCGCTACGGGAATCATATCGTTTAGATTTCCCTGAATATTTAAAAATAAAGCTTCCCCCTCATGCTCATCCTCGCCGATGACTTCCTTTACGATATTCTGGAATGTGAGCTTTTTCTCGGTAGCGGTCAGCTTCGTGCCGCAGCCAAGACCCGACTCCATAAATTCGGCATGGGGCGTCTTGGTGTCACGGGTATAGAAAAGGACGGAGTGAATGTCGGTACTGCGGTCCGTGAATGCCGGAAAAACAAAGCCTGTGT
>ERZ772969.1247-NODE-1247-length-20265-cov-4.407373_pt1 | contig 20265 bp, 18 predicted proteins | sample MGYA00511676_ERZ772969 | MGnify/ENA primary metagenome ERZ772969 (study PRJEB29015, sample SAMEA2737651) | human gut metagenome | biome: human gut; feature: human-associated habitat; material: faeces | place: China | collected 2012 ... | reverse complement strand
TGTTTTCTTCTCTTTTACATCAATATGAGATTTAAATGATAACAGACTTTCATTATATACATCTTTCCAACGGAGTTTTAAAATGTCAGATATACGCAAAGCAGTATTAAGTCCGCATACAATAAGAAGATAATTCCTTTTGTTTGGCTTAATCTCACAGTAGTATTTCTTTATCTTATCTAATTCAACGATATCACGAATAGGCTGCGTAATTTTCATTTTTGTAATCCATCCTTTCAATTTTTGCAACAGTTCAGACAAAAAAGCTGAACTGTTACCAATTTTCACATAATTTTTAAAAAAAGCTAAAGTATCCAATCTTACTGCCGATAAATAATATGTAAACAAAAAATGTAACACAATATTCACAGTGTTACATTTTTTATTTTCAATAATTATATAATATTCTCTACCTTTTTCATAATAATTATGAGGATGAAATTTAAACTCCTGCCACAAAAAAAGATCCTGCCATATGGCAAGACCTTTTTTCATTCATAAAAATACTGGTTTATTTGCACAATTCACCTTTGTCAAACTTACTTTTTCCCAATAATCTTTCCTATTATAACCGCTATCACAATAGTAACTGCCATATCAGGCAAAGTATTTCCTACAGGTATATCAACAGTCATAAGATAACGGTAAAGTACAAATCCTATCACCCATATAATTGCATTTATCATATCAACCTTCTTACTGCTCTTATCTGCTTTTAAGATAAAGTAATCTGCTATCTGTATAGCTATCATTGGAGCAAATACCGAACCTATAAGATACATAAAATCTGTTATATCATCCATAGGGAATAATATTGCTGCCACTGTTCCTATTACGGTTACTGCTATTGTCACATATTTTCCGTTTAATTTTGATAAAATAGTTTCACTTGATATTCCGGCTGAATATGCATCAAGGAATGTTGTTGTCACTGTTGAAAATACAACAATCAAAAGACCAACAATTCCAAGCCCTGCTTTTACCATTATCTGTGCAACATCACTTTCTCCCGTAAATATAGCTGCACCCATTCCTATAATATACATCCAGCAGCTTACGATTCCATAAACTATCGTGCTTACAAGTGTTGCCTTTACAGGCTCTTTTGCTTCTCTTGTATAATCACTTATAAGTGGAAGCCATGACAACGGCATAGCTACCGCAAGCTCTACTGCTGCTCCAAAGCTCATGCTGTCGCCTGATACTTTTACTCCTGATATATCGCTAAAGAATATAACCTTACACATTATTATAGTAAGAATAAATAATGCAGCCATTGCAACAGTATTTATTTTTCCAAGATTTGTTATTCCAATCACAACCCAGAGAATAATAAGAGCACCGATTACAAGACACCACACCCAGTTTCCTGTATTAAATATTCCATTTGCTGCAAGTGCTCCATCATAGATCATAATAGAAGTCCATCCCACAAGCTGGAGCACATTTAAAAATGCAAAAAATTTGCTTCCATCCGCACCAAAACTCATAGTAACAGTATCCATTGCACTTTTTCTTTCTTTTCCACCTATGATTCCTGCACAAAAAAGCATAAGGCAACCTATAATATGACCGATTATGATAGCAAGTATTCCTTTTCCAAAACCGAGCGGTGCAAACGATGTTCCCGTAAGTATCTCGGCTATCGAAAGTCCGGCTCCAAACCATATAAGTCCGTTTTCAAATAATGATGTTCTTCCCTTGTTTTCCATTTAATTCCTCTTTCTTACTTCTTATTATTTCTTTTCTTCTTATCTTATATAAATATTTGTGAAACTCCCAATAAACTATATTTTGTTTTTGCAACTTTACATATCATAAACAAGGAGCTTATGACATTTAATATAGTATAAACTCTTTCAAATATAACGAATTGCTCCATTGCTACGCAATTTTGACCCTTATTTCATAAATTCATTGTCACACGCAAATGCGTGGTTCATAGGTCCGCTTCCCTTTCCAAGATCAAGCATTGCCGCAAGTGCTCCTGATATATAATCCTTTGCCCTGAGTACCGCCTTATCAAGGTCATATCCTTTTGCAAGATTTGATGCTATGGCACTTGACAAAGTACATCCGGTTCCATGAGTATTAGGATTGTCTATCCTCTTTCCCGTAAACCACTTGTAATCACCATTTCTATATAAAAGGTCATTTGCATCATTTATCTGATGACCGCCTTTCATAAGCACTGCACAGTCAAATTTTTCACTTATAAACTTTGCCGCTTCTACCATGTCATTTTCATTCTCAATCTTCATTCCTGATAAAACTTCACCCTCAGGTATGTTTGGTGTGAGAACTGTTGCTATCGGAAGCAGTTTTTTCTTTAATGTACTTATCGCATCATCCGTTATGAGTTTTGCACCGCTTGTCGCAACCATAACGGGGTCAACAACTATATTTTTTGCCTTATACTCTATGAGTTTATCTGCGATTTTTTCTATAAGTCCGCTTGCCGATACCATTCCTATCTTTACCGCATCAGGGTAAATGTCCGTGAATATCTCGTCAATCTGCTCTCCTAAAAATTCAGGTGTCACATCCATGATAGCAGTCACACCCGTAGTATTCTGTGCCGTAAGTGCAGTTATCGCACTCATCGCATATACACCATTGCTTATCATTGTCTTTATATCAGCCTGTATTCCTGCTCCTCCACTGGAATCACTTCCTGCTATTGTTAATGCTGTTTTCAAATTTATGTCCTCCTTTTTTTATTTATGTACTCTCGGTATCTGCGAAACTATCACCAATCTGCCTGAGTCAAACGGATATTGACAATCCGTTCCACTGCCTGCTCGTAACACTATTAACTGCTATCGCAGAATATCAGTTTCGCAATTTCCTATAATCGTGCTACATCATATAAAAAGCCACAAAAAAAGAATATACATAACTACCATGCATATTCTCAACATAAATCATTGCAAATCTATACCGACAACTTCCTACGCTGGCATTATCCATCAGGTTATAAGGGTTAAGATACGCAATCTACTCTCAGCCTGTTTCACGCACAAGCTCCCCCGCATCGGCTATTATACATTAAGTTTATAATTAGTGCAAGTTGTTTACAGTATTTTTATGGCAGAACTGTTAATCTTCATCAAACTATGGTATAATTATTTTAGAAAGAAATTTTTCAAAGTTATAATCTAAAAACAGACCAATAGGTCAATAGGTCAAAATGAAAAGGAGGGATTTCTATGGATATTGCAGCACTCTCTATGGGCATATCACAGGCAGATGTAATAAATAATGTTGAAACCGCAGTTCTTGTAAAAAGTCTAGATACAATGAAAGAAAGCGGAGCCGGTCTTATCGACATGATGAATCGTTCTGCTATGGAAAGGTCTGTCAATCCGGAACTCGGTGCAAATATTGATATTACGATATAAAACTGTTTTCTAAAAATCTACCCCATCTGTATTATGAATATTTTCATTATACAGATGGGGTAGTTTTTTATTCTTTTTTACTCTATTATTAAATGAGCTGTTGACCTTATAATATCAGTAAAATGCTCAACTTCTTTAGAATATCCATTATTTTCTATCTCATAAGAAGGTAGCTGTCAACACCTAATTTTACATCTATATACAATAATCACTCCATCCACCCTCATCAGTCCCTACACAACTGTTTCGTACCATAAGTTTTCCCTCAAGCTCTGTCCTGACAACACTTTTATGTCCTCCACGCATACGGTCAACTAAAAGATATAATGCAAACTTCCCCATCTCCTCTTTAGGAAGTCTTACTGTTGTAAGCATAGGTCTTGTATATTGTGCTTCTTCTATATCATCACTTGCTATTATAGATGGAATATAATACCTGTTTTTATTTGTTTCAAGGAATTTTAACATCCCGATAGCCGTTATATCGTTTGCACAATATATTCCTGTCGGTCTGTCCTCCGACTGCATAAATTTCTGCATTGCCGCAAACCCCTCCGCTTCTGTCTGCCCGGTCTGTACTATATAATCTGCCTCCGGGTCGATGTCATGTCTGTGCAATGCCTCAAGATACCCACGATACCTCGCTTCATTGTAGCAGTCACCAACATAACCTATACTTGTATGCCCTAGTGATATAAGATATTCTACTGCCATCATGGCAACTTTCTTTCCGTCACACAAAACCTCATCAACCTCATAATTTGTTGAATTACGGTTTACCGAAACGACATTTTTAAATTTGTTATTGAGTTTTTTCAATGCGTCTTTATTACATTTACCAATGATTATAAGACCGTCACATTTCTGCTCAAGCTCATCATACATTTTATCTACCAGCAGATTCAGATCCTCATGACGGCATTTTTTATCATTTGAAAAAACAGGCATATACCAGACCTTTGTCAATATTGCAACCTGTTTATGTATCTCACTTTCTATCACCCGCAGCAGTTCATTAAAAAACGGATCTGCCGTTGCCTTTTCCATTCGTGTCATAAGAACACTGACATAATAGACTTTTTCTTCCTTCTCCTTAACTCCCATCTTTAGATTTCTTGCAGCAGTATTTGGGGTGTAATTAAGCTCTATCGCAATCTTCCAGATTTTGTCACGAAGCTTGGGAGATGAACATTTATAATTTGGATTGTTGAGCACGCGTGAAACAGTCGAAGCCGATACACCTGCTCTCTCTGCTATTTTCTTGATTGACATGATTTTTTCCTTTCTTACTTAAGGATGTACTCTATGAACAACTTTTGTCTTTTCCCACTTACATTATATTCATACTCTTTCCCTAGGACAACAATAATATTTGAAATCGTTTTCACACACTGCAATCCCCTAATATTCAGGTATTTCATGATTATATACATATAATATTTCAGCCAAAAAATCCCCTGACATAGCTAATCAGATATCTGCCCCCTCTCTGCTGCCTGCCTGATAATGTTAAAATTGCCGGGTTTTCCGTATTTTCATCCTGTTTCCACAAACTCTCCCCAATTAACTTTATTTGTTCACATTTATTAACATATATTTCACATTTAAAACATTACAAGTTCACACTTCCACGATAATATAAACCCATCAAATGAAACAAAATCATTTGATAAGTGCTTAAATTTTTTTCATACCTTCTCCAAACAGTTAAGCGAAAGCTTGACTGTTAGAACCGCTTTCTCCAGCGGTTCTTTTTTTTAGGCAAAACAAAAAACGCAGCTTTATGAAACTCAATTCACAAAACTGCGTTTTTTATCTGACACGCTGCCAACAGATAGCAATTTTTATGTAAACATACATTGCTATCTGCTTTTGACCCTTGCATCATGCTATTTAACAACGACACCTTTTTCCCTGTTTCTACAGGAATATATACTTACATACAAACAATACCGCAAGTATATACATTAAAGGTTTAACTTTCTTTGCTTTTCCACAAAATACATTGATAACTACATATGATATAACACCGAGTGCGATTCCCTCTGAAATGCTATACATAAGCGGCATTGCAAGAAGTGCAAGATATGCCGGTACTGACTCTGTAAGGTCTGTAAAATCTACACTTATGATTGATGAAATCATAAGTAAACCTACAAAGATAAGTGCAGGTGCAGTAGCAAATGAAGGAATTGCAGTAAATATAGGTGCGAAAATTATCGCAAGCAGGAACATAATACCCGTTACTGCTGCCGAAAGTCCAGTGCGTCCTCCTGCAAGTACACCGGCTGATGACTCAACATATGTTGTAGTTGTTGATGTTCCAAGAACAGCTCCGACTGATGTTGCGATAGCATCTGCAAGAAGTGCAGGCTTGATTCTTGGAAGTTTTTCGTTTTCATCGAGCATACCCGCTTTTGTTGATACGCCGATAAGTGTTCCAAGTGTATCAAAAATATCTACAAAGAGGAATGCAAAAAGTACAACGATAAAATCAAGGATTCTGATGCTTGAAAAATCTGCTTTAAAGCACTGTCCAAATGTATCTCCGATAGCTGTAATATCTATCATCTTAAGTGTAGGATATAATGAATAAAATCCGGTGTCAGGATTCGGAACATAAATTCCGACAAGCTGGCACAACATTCCAAGTATCCATGTACTTAATATTCCGATAAGAATAGAACCTTTAACATTTTTTGCATAGAGAATAACTGTTATAAACAATCCGACAAGTGCAAGTAATGCTCCAATTCCTACAGTATGAAAATTTTTTGTAAATCTGACATAAGTAAGAAGTGTAGAATCATCAGCTACTACTATCTTTGCACCCTGAAGTCCGATAAATGCAATGAATAAACCGATACCTGCACTTACACCTTTTTTAAGTGAAGACGGAATTGCATTAAATATAGCTTCACGCACATTTGTAAGCGAGAGCACGATAAATATAAGACCTTCTACAAATACCGCAAGAAGTGCTACTTTCCATGAATATCCCATATTTGCACAAACTGTTCCTGCCATATATGCATTAAGTCCCATACCCGGTGCAAGTGCAAATGGATAATTTGCAAGAAGTGCCATAGCCATACAGCCGATAAACGATGCAATAGCTGTCGCAAGAAGTACCGCATCACGGTTCATTCCCGTGCCGCTCAAAATGTTTGGGTTTACGGCAAGTATATATGCCATAGCCATAAATGTAGTAAGACCGGCTATAACTTCGGTCTTTACATTTGTATTATTTTCCTTTAACTTAAATAACTTATTTAACATAAATAATTATGTCTCCTTTTTTGTATTCTACTTTCCCTCATATGTAATCAATGATGTCACATCATACTTAGCAAGTTTTTCTCTTCCTTTAAGACCGGCAAGTTCGAGCAGGAATAAAATCTTAACTACTTCACCGCCGAGTTCCTCGACAAGCCCTGCACAGGCTTCAATAGTTCCGCCTGTTGCGATAAGATCATCCACAAGAAGAACCTTCTGCCCCGACTTTATTGCATCCTTATGAATTTCAATCTCAGCCGTTCCATACTCAAGGGCATACGATGCCGTAACTGTCTCACATGGAAGTTTGCCCTTTTTGCGGCACGGAACAAATCCTTTGCCGAGTGCATATGCAATAGGCATACCGAAAATAAATCCTCTTGATTCAGTACCGACAACAACATCAAAATCAACATCCCTGACAGCCTCTATCATGGAATCAATAGCAAGTTTAAGCCCGTCCGGATCTTGTATCACTGATGTAATATCACGAAACATTATGCCTTTGCTTGGAAAATCCGGAATACATCTTACATAGTCCTCTAATTTCTTCATTTTATCTGTATCCTCCTTTTAAAATAAGCTAATAAGTAATTGCGAAACTAATTTTAGGTTGTGTTAATTACACACATTATATGCATTTCGCAAATGCTTAAAATAAGATAATGTCACCTCTCCTATAAGGGAACAGTAACTGCATTTAACTACGCACAATCTTTTTTATTATAGCAAAAAATCACCATATTATCAATATTGGCAACAGTTCAGCCTTAAAAATAGTAACAGCCCCTCATTTATTACCGATTATATTTTTGTGGCTGAACTGTTACTAAAATTAAAATAATGTAAATTTACAAATATATACAATGACAAATACTATCAGGTACACAACCGGTATGCCACGATACAGTCCTTTAAAGTCCTGTCTGCTCATAGTCATATGTAATATGATTGAAATAAATACATACCACAAAAGTACAGTCTGCCATACCGCTAATGCCGCACCATAAGCAGTAAGATAATAATAAATACCCGCACTTGTCAACGCACCGCAGAATACCGGTGCTATCGAAGCCAATGCCTGCTGAATTGACCTCATTATTATATTTCCCCTTGTCACATACTCGACATATCCGAGCCTGTCACCGTCAGGATGAAAGAATACTATTTTGGTAACTTTCGCTCCCGTAACCGTTGCAAGCAGGGCATGAGACAGTTCATGGTGGAATACTCCTATAAAAGTCAGTCTGTTAAATATAAAATAGGTGAAACTGTCGCCAAGAAAGGCTGCTGTCACCGAATAAAGAAGTTTTACAAACTGCTCTATGACAACTCCCGCACCCGGTATTGCAAAAGTCAATATCAATGCTGTCAAAAGATAGTTTACATATATATTATCCATAAATTTCTCCTGTATATCATAAATTAAATATCTGTTAGACAAAAATTTGAGGTGCGGCACATCCGGTACCGCACCCACATACTTCTAAATTTGCCAAGTTGTTAAGCTATTTTCTTTATTTCAACATCATCACTTGTTTCTCTCTATTTCCTGCGTCTTAATATAAGTGATAAAGCACATATTTCCGCCCCAACAAGGCAGATTATTGTAGGAATAGTCAAGCACAACCCCTTCTTTCACTCATTCTGTTATTTATTTTCGTACTATCAGCTTTCTTATCATATCTACCGGGATAATAAGCACAGCAAGCAACATTGACACAACAAGTGCTTTTACGCTGAGCATCGTTGTATCAAATACCGGACCGCCTATCTGAATGATAATTGTTTGCAATACAAATATTGCTCCCATTACAAGCCCAAAATTTTTATTCTCGCTTATATGCTCAAAGAGATTAAATCTCTCAGATCTTGTATTTAAACTATTTAATATTATCGAATAGATAAAGAAGGCAAACATAAATGTCTTTTCGTAAAGTTCAGGATTTTTACATCCTTCAGGCATTACAAATGATGTTATACCGCCCACATTTTCAAGTATCAGTATTGAACCTAATGTGATAAATATAGCACTGACTCCTATTGCTGACTTGATATACCCGGTGAGGATATTGTCAGTTCTCTTTGCAGGCTTCTCGTCCATATATCTGTTAAGAATAGGTTCACCACCAAATGCCATTGCTGCAAGCGTATCCATTATGAGGTTTATCCACAATATCTGCACGATTGAAAATGGCTCTGTCCAGCCAAGTATAGGTGCAAGAATGTTCATAAGAAGTGTACTTATATTTACCGTAAGCTGGAAAATAAGGAACTTGCCGACTGATTTTGCCATTGTTCTTGAGTTAAGTACGCAGTCTTTTATTGAAGTAAGACTGTTATTAAGAATAACTACATCACCGGCTTCCTGTGCAACTGCAGTTCCGTCACCCATAGCAAATCCTATATCAGCCTGTTTTAACGCAGGTGCATCATTTACACCGTCACCAGTCATACCACAAACATTATCAAGCTGCTGTGCGATAGATACCAAACGTTTCTTGTCAAGCGGCTTTGCACGGCTTACAACTTTAAGATGTGGAAGTTCTTTCTTAAGCTCCTCATCTGACATTTTTTCAAGTTCTTCATGTGTGAGAACAACATCGTTCTTCTCATCCACGAGAATACCAGCTTCTTTTGCGATAGCCGTTGCTGTCTCCTCAGCATCACCTGTCACCATGACAACCTGTATTCCGGCACCGTTAAGCACCTCAACTGTCTCGATTGCATCTTTTCTGACATTATCCCTGAGACACAATACTGCAAGAAGTATTTTCTTTCCATCTGCTATCTTTGCAACAGATAAAAGTTTCATAGTACGCTTAGCCTGTGCTTCCATCTGTTTTATAACCTTTTCTTTGTCAGCAGCAGTAAACTCTTTTATGCTTCCGTCTGCTGTCTCATAGTGGGTAATGTCATCAATTATCTGCTCTGTTGCACCTTTCCAGTAAACTACACCATCGTTAAGTTCCACGATGGCACATTTCTTTTCAGAGTCAAATCCATTATTTTCTTTAACTCTTTTTTCAATTTCATCCTCATCCGGCTTTGCATTGTTGGCAAGAGCATAAGAAAGAAGTGCCCTGTCCATGTTGTTACTTCCGATAGCCTTTCCCTCTGATACTTTAGCAAGGTTATTGACTGTTATCGCATCTATAAAGTCAGCATTTAACAGTTTATCAGCAATCTCACCATCACCTGTGATAAATTCTACCAAAGAGAGATTTCCCTCTGTGATAGTACCTGTTTTATCACTGAACAAAAGGTTCATATAAGCGGAATCTGAAAATGCAGCTTTGTGGCTTACTAAAATATTCTTTTTATACATTGACTCAGTATTCATCGACTGCACAAGACTGTTCATCATCGGAAGTCCCTCCGGAACAGCCATGATAACGATAGAAGCCATAAGCATCACTGCCTCCGCAATAAGCAAAATAACAAATACCGGAGTAATTGCTTCATTCGCTCTTACGATATTTAACACTACCTGTAAAACACCTGCTATGGCTGCTGCTGAGACACCGAGTTTACCGATACCTGCAGCTACTACCTCAAGTTTAAGGCTTGAAGTGTCTTTTCTTTCCTCTTCCTCATTATCTGTAAGTGCCTTATTTATCTTACCAAGCTCTGAAGCATCGCCTATAACAGTTGCCACCATATAAGCCTCACCGCTTGTAACTACAGAACCCATAAACACTTTATTTTCTGATGAATAATCTGTCGACTCTGCATCATCCATATTGTCTGCTGCCACTTTTGACTCATCTCTTGACTCACCGTTTAATGCCGCCTGAGAGACTTTAACATGACCGTCAAAAATAAGTCCGTCAACCGGTACTTTGTCACCAGCCTGTATAAGTATCGTATCACCTTTTACGATTTCATTTGTGGAAATCTTTAAAAGTTTTCCGTCTCTCATTACTTTTGCAAAAGTTTTACTGTACTCCTCCTGCAAAGCTTCACTTCTTGAACTGTTTCTGTACTCCGACAATGTTGAAAAGCCCGTTGCAAGTGCTATTGCAAGAATGATACTCACGATTTCTATTGCATCGTTTCCGCCTGAAATAGCCGGAAATATAACACCAAGTACCGCAAGCACAATTTTAAGCAGAAGTGCAAAACATAAAACTTTTATCCATATATCATCAAATGCTCCTATAAACATTGATAATAATGACTCCTGTTGTTTTTTTGCAAGCTCATTTGTTCCAAACTCTGCTTTACTCTTAGCTGCCTGTTCACCGGACAAGCCTTTTTTAAGGCTGTCCTTTTTCATTATTTCAATCATGATTAGAAAATTTCCTCTCTTTTTTTATTCACGCAATACTTTCTTAAAGCATCACGGAATTACCTGCTATCAATTCTTTCTAAAATAAACTTTTTCTGACTTTCAGCATATGCCCTGTCACTTATAATGTCTGCATAATTCACTGATACTTGTATCCTTTGTCCCCTGACCTATAGCATTGAACTTCCACTCTCCGTTATGTCTGTAGATTTCTCCAAATATCATCGCAGTCATTCCCGAATAGTCCTCAGAAAGGTCGTATTTGCACATTTCCCTGTTTGTTTTTCCGTCAACTATTCTTATAAATGCATTTTTTATCATACCAAATTCCTGTTTTCTCTTTATACAGTCATAAATATTTACCACAATGACTATCCTGTCATACTCAGCAGGAACTTTTGAAAGGTCTATAAGTATCTGCTCATCGTCACCCTCACCGTCACCTGTAAGATTGTCACCCATGTGCCTTACAGTCCCTGATTTATGTTCGAGATTTCCAAAATAAACCACATCATTCTTATCGCAGAACTTTCCGTCCTTTAAAAGGATTGCAGTCGCATCACAATCTATGTCGGCTGCCTGCGTTCCAAATAGTGATGCAAGAAAACCTTTCTTACCCTCCACAGCGTCCCAGCCAAGACCTACAAGTACATTTGAAAGACCGGCACTTTCCTTTGTAAGGCTTACCTTCTGCCCTTTTTTTAAGCTTATTGACATTCCATACCTCCTTTTTAGGCAACCTCAATTCCATAGTGTCCGCAAAGTGCAGCAAGACCACCCTGGAAACCGCTTCCTATCGCATTGAACTTCCACTCTCCGTTGTGTCTGTATATCTCGCCAACTACCACTGCCGTCTCGATTGAAAAATCTTCTCCGAGGTCGTATCTTATAATCTCCTCATTAGTCTCAACATTGACAAGTCTTATATAAGCATTTGACACCTGACCGAAATTCTGTCTCCTTGTCTCCGCATCATAAATTGTTGCTGTAAATGCGATTTTTTCAATATTTGCAGGAATATCAGCAAGATTTACCTCTATCTGCTCATCATCTCCCTCACCGTCACCTGTCCGGTTGTCACCCATATGCTTTATAGCACCTGATGGATGTTCAAGATTTCCATAAAATACAAACTCTTTTTCTGTCGGGCATTTACCATTTGAATCTACCATAAATGCGGCTGCATCAAGATCAAAGTCAGCCCCCGAATCAAATGCATTAACATCCCATCCAAGACCTACCATAACATTTTTAAGTCCAGGATTTCCTTTTGTAAGATCTACTTTCTGTCCTTTTGATAAATTAATTGGCATAACTCATTTCCTCCTCTTTTTAAATGTAAAAATTTCATTAATATAAGTATAACACTAAAAGTATTTATCTAATACTTAAGTTTTTATTAACGCTTAACAGCACCGCCATATGTTTCCATAAACTCTTTCTTAATCTGGTCAAGTCTTGCTGCATCATCAATACGCTGTTTTCTGGCATTTTCCTGAATAGCTCTTGTCTCGTCAATACCGTTTACAATGGTTCTCCATGTCTTCTCAAGCGTATCTATCTTTATTGAACTGCCCGATGCAAGTTTTGCCGTCATCTTTGACTGCTCAACAGTATTCTTTGCATTTTTTATAAGCATCTCATTTGTCTTTTTGTCAAGTTCAGACATTGCCTCTGCCTGTATCTTTTGTCTCTTTAACATAATAGCCTGTGCAAGTGCCTGCTTAAATACAGGTAATGTGACGATAAATGCAGAATTTATCTTTCTGACAAGATTCATGTTGCTGTACTCCATCGTCTTAATCATAGGAATTGACTGCATGGCAATATTCTCCGCAGTCCTTAAATCCTGTGTTCTCTGCTCAAGCATCATCAACGCATTATTAAGGCTTGAAAGTTCAAGCTGAATGGCATTGTCAGCCGTATTTTCATAGTCCTGCTGTCTCTGTGCAATATAATTTTCGAGTTCCTTGCATCCCTGCTCACCGGCAAGAATATATTTGACAAGTTCATGATAATAACCAACATTTGCATCAAACATCTGGTTTAAATTTCTGTTTGACTGTTTTATCTCACTCTCATACTGCTTAAGCTGAACATATATCTTGTCGACCTCATCACCCATTGTATGATATTTCTGTAAGATTTTTTCAAGCTGCTTTCTCAGATTTCCAAATAACTTATTAAAAAGACCCTTGTCCTCCCTAATCTCGTCAATATCAAACTTTGACATTATCTTTGAAAGTGCATTGAGCATCTCGCTCGACTCATCAATCTGGCTCATGCTCATACTGTTAAGAACTATATCAGAAGCCTTTGAAATCTCATCTGCTGCCTCAGCACCAAAAGACACTATCGTTTCAAGGTTGTTTACCTCGATAGTGCTGACAAGTGCATCAACCTCATCTGAACCCACAAGCTCGTTGTTCATCTGCTTTCTGTCCTCGACAATATCATAAACATCGACCGCTTCAATCTCATTCTGAACTGCCGGCTGAACTGCTGCCGGTTCTTTTTTTCCAAAATCAAGTCCCATACTTGTCCTCCTTAATATTTTTTGACTATCAATCTTCTTGACTTTCATTCAAGATGCGTCCCTCGCTTTCAGCTTTTAGTTCTCATCTTAAACTTTTGTTTAGTTAATATCTATTTTTTAACAGTCTGTTTTCACAAACTTCTGCAAACTGCCTGCTCAGAAATAAATATCTGTTTTTATTTTCTCAACCATGCCTGAACAACCTGTCACGCCATGATGTGTGCAAACTTAACGGAATACTTTCCCAGTCCGGTATCTGAATATCATATATATAGTCACCGAGCTGATGTTCTTCCATAAGTTTCAAATTGAAATATTTTTCCATATTGTAACCTGTAGGCACAAATAAAGCAACATCAAAACCGAGCAAATGCAAAAAAGTAAGATAAATCGTATCTTCTAAGGAAATCAGCTCGTCTGATGTATTTATATACAAAAGTTTTGGATTTTTCTTAGTAAAATCAAATGCCTGCAAAAGCCTTGTCACTTCCTTAGGCAGATTAAGAGCCACTGAAACTATAGTATATTCAGTCCCATTTTCAAAAGTCCCCTTAATATATTTTTGTGCTATCAAAAATTCCAGCTTGTCAAGAATATAATCCTGCATCTCATCACGCAAAAAACCATACCGGTATGCCCTGCTTTTTTTTATCTTGTCCCTGTGCAGCCTGCCATTCTTAAAAAATTCTGTAGCATATTCTTTAATCGGATTTGCATCTGTCGAAAGAATATTAGGAACTTTGTCTACAACAACCGTTTCAGGTGTCATAAGCTTTTTTAACATTATCATATATTCTCTGACGTTTCCGTCTTTTACACCCGAAAACTTAGAAAAGATAACAGGAATATTTACAGAACCGTCAACAGTCGAAAATCCCGGTCTGTACTTAATCTCAGTCTCCCACAAAATCTTGATTTCCCTGTCCATAGTCTGCAATGAAACAGTCCGTGCTTTATCATACTGTTTATCCCTGAATATGGTATCATCGTTATACATAAGCGTGTCAAGCTCTCTCTCCGCATGGTATGCCGCCGTACCTATGTGCAGCCCCGAATTTTGTATAGGAAATTTATCTATGGCAAGCTGTTCCTCATAGTTTATATCATACAGAATATTATCCTCAAGTCGGCATCTCTCTGCCCTGTTTGGACATAAAATAAGCACATCAATCGGTGTCCTTGCAAGAAAATGCATAAACATAGCTTCATTTTCATCATTGCAGCCACCCATATAAATAAAACACGGTATGTTGTCATAGCTGAAATTCTTAAAAAACTGCGTCTGATATCTGTTAATAAAACAAAGAAGATATACGGCTTTATTCAAAATTTTATTTATATTTGCACCTGTCCCAAGCCTGTCCGCCTCTCCATAAACAGTATCCTCAAAAGAATTGATAAGAAACTCACTAACTATCGGATTTTCGGTAAAATTGATATTTAATTCAAGTCCCTTTACAAGCTGAAAAACATCACGGTAATTTCCTCTCCTTATCTTTGCAATCTCATCAACATCAGGCTTAGGTATCAGCTCACTAATGACAACAACATTTCGTTTCATAGCCTTAAGCGAAAGATAAAATTGATAAAGTTCATTTTCATATGTAAGTTTGTCCCAGACACCGTTTATCCTTACATAACAGTTTAAAAATATTTTATCTTTATCTGCCCCATAACCATGTGCATTATCAGCAGAAAACATCCCATTTCCCAGATTATTTTCTATATTTCTTATATTATGCAAATTCTGTGCATTTTCTACATTGTTTACTTTTTCTGCATTTCTTATATGCAAATTCTGTACATTTTCTACATTGTTTACTTTTTCTGTATTTCTTATATTATGCAAATTCTGTACATTTTCTACATTGTTTACTTTTTCTGTTCTTCTTTCGTTTTCATATAATTTCCTAAATCTGTCTTTTCTGACCCCTGCCGGCTGCAAAAAATCGTCAAGCCCATTGCCCTCTATCCAGACATTAGTGCAATTACGAGTAGAAACATTATACGACATTTTTGGCTGTGAACCACCTCTGTCTGCCATACTATTTATATTGTCTGCTTCTGTACTCTGAACTTTTATATTTAAACTTTTTTTGTTCTGTAAAGATTTCGTACTCTTTTCTTCTGCCTGCGGTATTCCACTTTCTTGTCTTTGTATGTTCTGCACATCTACTTGCGAACCTCCCATTCCATGACTTTTCACTCTCTGTATTTCTGCCTGCGAACTTACCGTTCCTTGACCGTTTTCTCTCTGTGCCTTAAAATCATGGTTTTCAAGCATACTTTTTATACTAAAATCTGCCGCAAACTCTCTCACCATATTTTGCTCTGCCGCACCGTTTTCTCCCACATACTCAAAAGACTTTTCTAAATTTTCGTCAACCTTAAGATAAGACACATCTCCGTGTGGCTGCACAAAAACAACATCGCATCCCGCATCAGCAAGTATATTTATAAGCATAAATTCATAGCCGACAATATCTCCCACGAAAAAAATCTTTGGGATATTCTCACCGTTCATCTGCTCCACGACACCCTCAAATTTATAATAAAGCCAGCACATAAATTTAATATACGCATTTTTAAGCATATTTTCATTCTTACCGCTTCTTCGCAGTCCGTCAAGAACATCATATATCGCCCCTGCAATATTTTCACGCTGAATCGCCCTCATGCGTGGCAGCCATTTTTTCAAAGAATCAGAAATAAATCCCATGCTCATCTGAAAATCCATCCCCATAATCTCCTGATAATACGAAAGATTACTTTCAGTCGGATTTCCTATCTTCCCGTCAATTACAACACCGGATTTTCTCGCCGCATTATAATATTTATAAATAAATTCATCTATTTTATCAGATGTTTTGTTAAAACGATAAAAATAAATTCCTTTTTCACTCCGTCCGCTAAGCGGGACAAAGAAATCGTCAAGGCTTTGAATTTTCATATGCTTAAATGACACTTTTACCACCTCAATATCCGTCGGTATTTGTATTTTTATTTAATGATATAATTGCAATCTCAATATTTTTGCCGTAATCATTTATCAATGTCATGATTTGATAATCTCAATATTTCCTCACCCTGTATTTATTCATAGCAAATCCAAATACAGAACCGACAATTCCTCCGATTATATGTGTCAGATTTGATACATCATCTTTTACCAGAATTCCATCCCGTATCTGACCGCCTATATAGATAACTGCGACAAGAATAAAAGTAAGCGGAATTTTGCCATCTTCTATACTCGTCATACTTGCAAGCAATATAAACGCAAAAACAATACCACTCGCCCCTAAAAGAGCAACATTTGGAAAAAATATAAAATGAATAAGTCCGGTGACAAATGCTGTCGTCAATATAACAATCAGTGTATCTGTCGAGCCATACTTTTCTTCAAGAAGCGGACCTACAACAAGAATCATCATAATATTACTAAGAAAATGTTCCCAGTTTGCATGACCAAGAACATGACCGAAAAATCTGAAATATGTCAAAGGATCTGACAAAGACGATCTATATACGCAAAATAATAACCTGTCTGAAACACCTCCGGTCATATAGCTAAGTCCTAATACCAAAAGACTCGCTATTGAAAAAATCAAAATAACCGGTGAATTAAATGAAATTCTTATACCTTTATTTTCTCTACCCATTTCTATCCCCTAAATAATTCTAATACTTTATCAAGTCAAATGCCTGATAGTATTACTATTTTAAGTATCTTATATTTATAATAACACTTATATACAATTTTCTCAAGAAGCAAACATCTTTAACGATACTAATCCCCATAAATTTAACTAATACTTATCACACTTTAGATTTTGCCATATAAATTTTTCATTCTATCTTGGTCCAATAAATCGATCACCATTTAAATGTATCATAAGTATCCCTCCAATATCAAATTACAATTTGCCTCTGAATAATCCTTACTTTCAAGCACTTTTCTTCCCATTTCCTGAATATCCTCTAAATCCGGTACAGGCATTGCATTAATCTCTGTTGAATTAACCTGTGTAGATCCATTCAAAATCCGATAATATTCGTCATAAAGTGTAGAATTAAATAATACATACAACCCATACACTAGGTATTCTGACATTTCCGTTAATACACCGTCTACAAAATTAATTTTATTCTGTGTACTTATCTTTTGGTATTGCGGAAATTTTTTGGCTAAATATACTCCACACTGTAATCTCCGAGGTTCTTCCTTTGCTGTAAAGTGCTTTACAAATAGATAGTTTTTGTTATCTTGCATCAATCCCTTTTGTTCTGTCACTACATATTCATGTTCTTTCCGGATTGGAAATTCTACCTTTCCTTGCCTTATATGTTGTGAATAAAATAAAGGTATTACCCCTTCTTCTGCTTCATCCCTCAAAATCTCACGATTACGGAAGTCTACGTTCAATCCTGTTTTCATTTTTACACCAATTGCCGGAAGTGTCTTATCAAATTTATGCAATTTCTTTAATACTTCCACTTCATTTTCATCTGTTACAAGATAAACATAATAGTCCGATCCTGCTACAACCAGATCATACGGAGCCGTCAATGATGTCAGCTCTCCAAAATCACTGTTTGATTTCGATGATGTAATCGTAACAGTTTCTGGCTTATCACCTGTTTTCCTTACTTTAATAATAATTGTTTCCTGTAACACACTTTCCTTGTCAAAAACCTTATTTCTGCTAACAAAAAGGTGAATATGTTCCAATTTTCCTTACAGGTAAGTTCAATCTCCTTAATAGAATCTATCGTTTCCAATCGCTCAATAAAGGCACATGACAATATACCTGAACCAGCCCCTGCATCAAGGACACTTACTTTGCTTATTTTTTCATTAACATTATATAACCCAGCCATAAAACGGGCAGTTTCCTTACTGGTAAAAAATTGTCCATATTTTTTACGTTCTTTTTTGGGCATACTGTCTATATATTCGTTTGTAAGTTCTATAATTTTTTCTAGCATATTCCACCTGCCTACAAGTCTTCTCATTATTGCTATTATAATATAATTCATCACCTTTTTCAACGCTTTTTACAAACATATGTTTCTCACCCAAAATATTGATTAAGTCTACTAATTATTGTGTTTTCGTGGTATAATAAATTTGTCGTACAGGGTCACTTTCTTTCTTATGTTTTTGTCAAATTCATTATACCACTGAAAGTCCTGTGATTTCTTTTTTTTAATTGTAAAGTGGTGGTATTAATAATTATATTGAAAAAACACATTAAAGTTAGGAGAAAATTATGACTGAATATTATGTATTTGAAATAGAAAATACCAAGTATAAATTAATGTTAGATAAATTGTGTAATTTAAGTGATAGGTTTTGTTTAGTAGAACCTATTGCGGACACAAAAGATTTTCCAGACATCCTTCCAGAACCTAAAGGAGAATTGGAAAAGTTTCTAATTGAAAGAAAAAGAACATGTGTCTGGCCGGGAACAAAGATTAAATTAAGAAGCAAAAACAAAGAGGCAATTCAACATTTTTATAAATGCTCAAAGGCTAGTATAGATATATTGAAAAGGTATTCAGATTTCTTTCAGTATGAAGATCAGATGGACATTGCCTTCTTTGCAAAAGAAAACTGTATTTTATATACAATATCACATGAAAAAATTATAGTGGTGGATATGAAATATTGGAATGATTTTTTCAAAAAAATAGAATGTAAATTAATTAAGAAAAATATGTAATTGTGTTTAAGTCTTTAAAGAATAGATTAGTTGGAGGTATAGTAATGGATAATCTAGAAGTAAAATTTTATGATACAGTTAATGACGAATTATTAAAATTTGCAGTAATTATTTCACAGAGTAACGGCAAGTGGGTTTTCTGCAAACACAAAGAAAGAGATACATACGAAGTGCCTGGAGGGCATAGAGAAGCTGGGGAGAATATTCTTGAAACTGCTAAAAGAGAGTTGCAGGAAGAAACAGGAGCAGTCGAATTTGAGGTAAAGCCAATATGTGTTTACTCAGTAACAGGCAAGACCAGAGTAAATGATACAGGTGAGGAAACATTTGGACTGCTTTGTTTTGCAGAGATAACAGAGTTTGCGAAAGAATTACATAGCGAAATGGATAAAGTTGTGCTTATGGATAAGTTGCCTGAGAACTGGACATATCCTTTGATACAGCCGAAATTGATAGAGAAGTATTTGCAAGTGAAATTATAGCCATTATTCGGAGAAAAGATGATATAGATGAAACTTGGACGATATGTAGCGGATTTAAGAATTATCATACTAATTCCTACACTTGCGGAAAGTAATGCTATAAAGCATGGAACATTGACTGATACTGAAAAGAATATGTATAGAGCAATTTTTATAGCAGGACGGCAATTGTAACAATGATAAATGAAACTCCTGTATTTAATTTATATGCCTTTAACATCCACTGTCACCCTCTTTCTCAACCCTGATTTTCTATATATTTTTTTAGCATTTTTTCTGATGCATTTCCTACACTACAGGCAAAATACCCATCTGTCCAAAAAGTATGTTCTTTCATATCAAAAAAACTTCCAACATATAACCATATTGGAAGTTTTTCTAAATAAAAATGCCGCAGACCGGAATCGAACCGGTACGGGTATCACTACCCACAGGATTTTAAGTCCTGGGCGTCTGCCAGTTCCGCCACTGCGGCATACAACAATATTAAATTGTTATAATGGGACCTACAGGGCTCGAACCTGTGACCCTCTGCTTGTAAGGCAGATGCTCT
>ERZ772969.1244-NODE-1244-length-20305-cov-9.307704_pt1 | contig 20305 bp, 19 predicted proteins | sample MGYA00511676_ERZ772969 | MGnify/ENA primary metagenome ERZ772969 (study PRJEB29015, sample SAMEA2737651) | human gut metagenome | biome: human gut; feature: human-associated habitat; material: faeces | place: China | collected 2012 ... | reverse complement strand
GGCTCCACCAAGTCCGACGCGCTGCTGATCGTCACCAACATGCTGGAGGACCTGTCCAAGGCCGCCGAAGGCGGTCGCGTGGCCGCTGACCGCGATCCGGAATCCATCGACCGTCTGCTGGCCTCCCGTGGAGTCAAGCCGATCGACTTCGCCGGCTGGAAGAAGGTCGACGCGTTCGAACGTGCCGAAGGCGCGAAGGAAGGCCGCGAGCACAAGAAGGTCATCGACCCGGAGCAGATGCGCGCGCTGGCGCATGCCTGAATCGGGCCGGCTGGAATTAGGGTGGGAGTGCTGACTTCCTGACACCCTAACTCCAAGCCTTTTAACGCAATCTAGTAACGCCCTGCACGTCCGATTCCTCTGAATCGGACGTGCAGGGCGTTAGTTTTTGCCGCTTTAGTGGTCGATTTTCGGCGGACTGGTCGCGTAGCGTGCGTTTTCAATCGCACAACCGCCCGTTTCTCCAGAATCGGACATACGCGGTCGTTTTGACCTATTACCCCCGAAGTTCGGGTCCATGCGCTAGACTGACCCCAGTGAAACGCGGTGCGCAATATCATCGCAAACGGATGCGGGCATTGAAATCTAAGGTTGTGAAGTCGGCATGAACTTTGGAAAACACGTCAAGCGCAAGGCACTGTAATGCTGTTCCGCGTCCGTCGTGGGCCTGCTGATCGCCTGCCTGATCGGCTTCGCCATGGGCGTGGGTCTTGTCGATGTGCATCTCGAAGAGGAAGCCCACGCAGCGGCGTCCTCGGGAACGTCTTCGGAAACATCCTCCACGTCGGGCGCGCTTAAGAAAAACAGCGCGCCGCAATCGCAGACACAAGCCGTCTCGTCGCCGACGCAGGTCGCGCTGGACGGCATTTCCGCAGTCGAGGGCAGCGCCACGATCACAACGCAGGGCTTCACGATAAGCGCCGATTCGCAGGCCGCCGTGCAGTCTCAAATCGCCACTTTCGAAGCCGACGGATATACCGCATCATTCGTGCTCGCCGACATCACGACCGGCCGCACGATCGCATACAACGCCGATGCACAGATCTATTCGGCCTCGTCGGCGAAGGCGCCATACCTGATATCGCTGTTCTCAACGGGCACCGTCGACCTGAACAGCGTGGCCCAATCCGCTGACGCGCAGTCCGCCACCGTCCACCAGAAGGTCGACGCCGTCCTGCGCAATTCCGACAACGCGTCTTACGACTGGCTGTACAAAACGTATGGCCTCGACTGCTTCAACACGTGGGCCGAACAGGCGGGCGCGGCTTCCAGAATGGGTGATCGCGGCGGGTACCTGTTCACCTCCGCGCGCGACATGGCCAAACTGTGGACCGCCGGATACGGTTTCCTGTTCGCCGGGCAAACGGCGGGGGTGCAGAACATCACGCCCGAATCGCTGCAATGGCTGTCCGGAGACATGACGAATTCGCTGAACTCCTGCATCCACGCGGCCCTTGGCGATGCGGACACCGTGTACACGAAGGCCGGATGGATCAACGGCGAAGGCGGTTTGTACGCGCTGAACGATGCCGGACTGGTGATGTCGCAGTCGGGCACGTACGTGTTGGCGGTGCTGACGAACGCGTGCGGCCGCAACGATTTGCTGACCAGCATGATCGGCACGCTCGACGCAGTGCATTCGGGGGATATGCGAGGGTAATACGTTTCAAGTTGGGGTGACTCTCGCCGTGCCGCAGATAGGTCTATGGCCGATGCTGTAGCGTCGTTGCGTGGCATGTTTCTAGATGTTGCAAATCCACCCTTCAGCTTGTATACAGCAAAATCCCAGCCTGAATTCCTAGGCTGGTGGCCATGAACGGCAAATTGCAGGTGCACGGCCATTGCAATGGCTTGAAAACAACGCTTTTGTTCGCGTTGATGTGGGGCGTCATCATGCTCATCTGGTGGGCGACCGGCGCCAGTCAAAGCACGCTCGGCTACTACATTCTCATCGGCCTGGGCTCCACGTTCGTCTCCTACTGGTTTTCCGACAAACTGGCGATCGCCAGCATGCACGCTCGACAGGTGAGCGAGCAGGAAGCCCCCGTACTATACAAGATCGTCCGCGAGCTATCGGCGAAGGCAGGCAAGCCGATGCCGCGCATCTACATCGCCCCCACCATGAGCCCCAACGCGTTCGCGACGGGGCGCAACGAACGACACGCGGCGGTCTGCTGCACGCAAGGCATCCTACAGACGCTTAACGAACGTGAGATTCGCGGCGTGCTCGGACACGAACTCATGCACGTCTACAACCATGACATTCTGACGTCCGCAATCGCCTCCGCCATGGCCACCGTCATCTCGTACCTCGGCTACTCGCTCATGTATTTCGGCGGCGGCCGTTCGCGTGACGACCGCGACGATTCGGCGTCCGGCGGCTTGGGATTGCTGGGTGTGCTGCTGAGCACGATTCTGGCGCCGATCGCAGCGTCGCTGATACAGATGGCAATCTCCCGCACACGCGAATACGACGCCGACGAAGACGGTTCCAAGTTGACGGAGGATCCGGAAGCGCTCGCTTCCGCGTTGAGCAAGATTTCCGGCGGCGCAGCCGCGATGCCGATGGAGAAGACCGCCGGCACGCAGTCGGTGGCTGCGATGATGATCGCCAGTCCGTTCTCCGCGGAGGGCTTCTCGCGCCTGTTTTCCACGCATCCGCCGATTCAGGACCGCATTGCGCGGCTCATGCAGATGGGTCAGGAGATGCGGCAGCAGGGCGTGCAGTCGGGCTACCTGGCCGGCGGATACGCAACGACCGGCGTTGCCGCGATCGACATTCGACAGGGCGGTTATGACGGGCCGCAGTTCGGCTCGCAGTATGGTTCCGCTTACGATTCGTACGGTTCGGGTCCGGCGGGTTCGACCGGTGGATATTCGCGCGACTATTCGCAACGCCCCATGCGCAGAAGAGGGTCGCGCTGACGCCCGCACAGCCTCCCGCGCCGCTGGTTCCTGCCCCGACTTTCAGCCTTTTCCGGTACTGATGTTGCTGCGGACGCATACTTGCTGTGCTGACGACTCCCAAAATCGCTATATGTGGCAGATAAGAGACTGCCGAGAAAGTGATTTCCGCTATATGTGGCACTTTCCTTCGCGAAGATGCCCCCATACCTTCGATTTCGTACCCTCTAACAGCTCTTGCCCGCGGAGAACTGCCACATATAGCGCAAATCGATTTTGCGGAACCGGACAATCTGCCACATATAGCGGGAATGGCGTGCTAGACTAATGGCTCGTGCCCAAAAGGCACACCTTGCGGATGTAGTTCATCGGTAGAACGAAAGCTTCCCAAGCTTTAAAGGCGGGTTCGACTCCCGTCATCCGCTCCATTCAAAACCCTTGAAATTCCAGTCTTTTCAGCCGATTTTAGACATTCCCACAACCCTGCGAGGTAACTCTGAGGTAACAACTTCTGGGGAATGTCGTTCTTGCAATGGACTGAAATGACTGGCTGTTACCTTCCGTTACCTCGCGCGCAGATCGGGCCATGGTGTCGGCAGCAGTTCGTCGATGGACACGTCGAGTACCGTGGCCAAGGCGATGAGCGTTTTGGCCGTGGGGTTCGCCGGACGGTCTTTTGATGAGCCGCCGCCCTCGAGCCGCTGGTATTGCAATCGTGACATTCCGGCGTCGTAGGCTACGCGCTCCTGACTGTAGCCGCGTTGCGCGCGGATGCGCCGGAGGTTCATTTCGAACTCACGGGTGTACTGAGTCCAATCCATGTCTGCGTTGATGCGTTCAGCCATGGTTTCAGCCAACAACTGTGCTACATTTATGTGGCTACATATATGTAGCTGTATGATTTGGGGTAGAATACGAGGGGTAGTAAAGGGGAGAGAGATGACCGAAGAGGAAAAGAAAGTTCCTGCCGCGGGTGAAAAAGGCAGCAGGAAGCGTACTGTCGTGATTGCCGCTGCTATCGCCGCGATTGTCGTCCTTGGTGGTGCTGGCGGCGGTTATGCCTATGCCGCGAATGAGGCGTATGAGTCTTATGGGTCTCAGGTTGAGTCTGCGAAGGCGATTGACGCAAAGCTCGTCAAGAAAATCGAAGACGCTCAGAGCCTTGCCAAGGCGACGAAGGATACGGACGTTCTTGACAAGACCGTGCTGGATTCGTTGAATGCGAGTGTCAAGTCCGGCGAGGCTCAGAAGGGTAGTCCGAAGGCGGAAGATGTGAACAGGTGGATGCTGTGGGACGTGAGCAAGGCGAAGACCACGGTTGCCGATGACATCAGCGCCGCAACCAAGGCCATCAGTTCCATTGACGCCGCCATGGGCAAGGTGGACGCGTCCAAGACGGCGAAGCAGGTCAAGGATGCGAAGGACGCGCTCAACAAGACCATTACTGATGCGGAAACCCTGTACAAGAATTCCGAAGGCAAAGTGCAGGATGATAAGACGCGTGAAAGCCTGAAAACCGCCATCGACACGGCAAAGAAAACCGTTGACGACAAGAAGTCTGACGTGAAAACCCTGAACTCGCAGAAAGACGCCGTGTCCAAGGCTGTCAAAAGCGTAAACGACTCCAAGACGGCGAAGGAACAGGCCGACGCGGAAGCCGAAGCCGAGGAAGCCGCACGCCAAGCCGCACAACAGCAGTCGCAAGTCCAGACCCAAACCTACTCGAACACGAACTACAGTCGTGCGAACAGTGGCACCAGCACCTACAGTGCTCCGACACAACAAGCCCAGACCCACCAGTCTGCGCCACAGCAAAGCCAGAACCAGAATAATAGTTCCAACAATTCTGGATACATTAAGCTCTGTAGCTCTGGTGACACCAGCGGTAAAGAGTTTCCCTACGTTCCCTGCAACTAGAAGTTAAGGATACAGGTCTAACTGAATTCGCGAACATTATTTACGGTATTTTATAACTAAATAGACTTATTCGTCCTTTTCAGATATGTGCGTCAGCGCGGACAGTGCGAATGATGTTCTCGGGATGATTGGCGTAATTGGTCATCCACTCGCTGGGGGAGATGTAGCCGATGACTTCGCCGACGCCTGTTCGTTTGCTAACGGTGTCGGCATCGTTGGCCTCGAGGCCATGGCTGTTGTGCAGGAATGCCGACCATGCACGATCGAGCTGCGAGTCTTGCGTACGTGGCTTGTTACTGACGCGATACGGTCGCATTCCTTTCATGACGGCTTCCAGCTCGTGAATGACCCGCCATAGTTGGTTTTTCCCGTACATGGACCGTTCGGCGATGATTTCGCCTGTGGTCTGATTGCTTACGATGAGATGGTCGGGTCTGTCCCATGTGACGATCTCGCCTTTGCGCAGCGGGAACCATTGCTTGTTGGTTGATGTGTCCGTGCATAGGGCAGTGAGAAGTTCGAAATAGCTCCAGCTGCGTTTGGTGTGCCCGGTTTTCCGGGTTTCCATGGTCATCTCCTTGGCTACGTTCCAAGGCGCGGTTTTATTGAGATATTGCGACAAAAGCACTTGCGAGGCATCGTCGAAATCATCCACGGGCCGGATGTCGCTTTGCCGGATGTCGGCCTCAACGCCCTCTTTGGCGAGGGCTTTCCTCCAACGGCGATGGAATCGTGCCTGTAAATTGACCAAATCGGATGCGGTGAGCGGCCTATCGATCATGAGCAGCAGGTGCAGATGAAAATGATAGCCATGCCGTTGACTCCACGTCACCTCGATTCGGCTGATGATTCCCGCAATCTGAAAGTTATACCGGTCGCCTCTTTTCCGATCGCGGTACTCTCCGCCGGTGGTCAGGGCCGTGCGGGCTTTTGAAATGGCGTGGGCGAGTCCTTCGGCGCTATCGGTAGGGTTGTGCCCCATGGTCAGCGTCATGAAGGCTATGCCTCGGTTCTGGCCTTGTTCATTGTTGGAAGACAGCCAGTATCGGATGCCTTGCTCCATCTGTTTTGCGCGGCGGATGGCAAGAATCTGCGAGCAGCGGGGGCATTGTCCGGATTTGCAACGGTGCAGACCTCCGAATTGGAGTTTGCGGCTTCCGTTCTGTTGCGGGATTGCCCGCAATACGGCCATTCCACCGTATACGATGTTCCCGCTCACGAATTTGGAACATGATCTGATGGAAGATTGTGATGACATGCGCCATGTGACTCGCTGTAATTGCCATAGCAGTTCCGGAAATGCCATGTACGGGATGTGAAAATCCGATTTGGTGAAAGTCGGTGTCGGCGTCTTTTTTCTTGCGGATGGCATGGGGTTCCTTTCTTTCTGTTGCCTTGGTGGGTTTTGATGGGTTTTGCGGGATTTATGGTTGGTTTTCTTTGTCTTGCTGGTGGGTGAAAGGCTTCAGAATGCCGGACATGATATGGATTTCATCCGCTTGCATCGGTGGAACCTGAAAGCGGATTGCCTCGTGCTTGAGGTCGTCGTAATACCATCCGCGACCTGGCGTTGAATGCGAGATGAGCCATGGCGCGGCACCTCGGGAGACGGCTTCGTCTCCTAGCGCCATTTTCGCTTCATCCTTGGAATTGAGCGCTAGGGCTATGCGTTCCGGGTAGTGATCGCGGGATTTGAAAAACTCCTTGCGGGGGTCCTGCACGGCGGCGATGACCATGATTCCTGCACTGCGCCCGGTCAGCAACAGGGTATCCAGAGCTTCTTGTGCCTGAGCTTGTAGCTTCTTCTGTTCGGGGCTGGTAGCTCCATATAGCTGGAGCGCTTCGTCGATGAGCATGACGATGAGCGGGGTCTGCACGGACCATCTGATTTCCGTCTCATGCCTTGATTTGAGCCATGCGTTGCGCTGTTTTACCAGCTCGACGGTTTCATGAAGCAGGTTTACGGCTTCCGGCAGAGTGGAAGCGATCTTTGTGTAGAATCCGGCGTATGCGTTGGCACTTACGCCATCCTTGAGGTCGATCGCCAGAAGTCGGACGCTGCCCTCGCGGAGGAATTCGTCGAAGGCCAGAAGAATATTCGCCAACAACGTGGTCTTGCCGCTGCCGGTGGTGCCGGCAATGAGCAGATGTAGGCCGAGCGGAAGGTGGAAATCATCTTCACTTAGTTGGTTGGGAATGGCAAGAGCCGGTCGGCTGGTCGTAGCTTTCCGGCTCTTGTGTCTGATGGGGAATGGCATCATCGGGTGAACTTCCAGCTCCAGATACGCCGGTGTAGTGTCGGTGGCTCGGCGTCATCCATCTCCAGAACGTCCATGAGCTGCCCGGCCACGTCGGTGGCATCCTCAAAATTCCTAATTGTCGGAACTGTGCGCACGGGCACACGAACGGACATGGCTATGGTGCCGGGCACCCAGAACGGGAACGGTCCCCACGTGATCCGGATGTCGTTGATGTCGGACTCGCTGACATGGAAAATGGCAGCGACGGTCTTAACGGTATCGCGTGTTTCATGGGTTATGACGCCGATAAGGGTCGCGAGGATGGCTATGAGTAGGCCAATGGCCGGGAGTAGGATGCCCGGCCATTGCAGAATCCATGGAAGACTCATTTTGGCTACTCTCCCGGTTTTGCCGGAATCGCGTTGCCGACGATGCGCATGCCGGAGGCTTGGAAAACGACGCTGGAGCCGCCTTCGCGACGGGTGCGCAGCACGGCAGCGAAATCATCGTCGAAACGAACCTGCGTACCGAGCTTGACGCGTTCCAACTCCGGACATTCAGGAATCTGGACGGTGAAGCATTCGGTGCTCACGCGGCCGAAACGCTCGTAATCGGCCAGGACTTCGACGGTGTGGAGAATCTTGCCGTCCTCGGTGCGCTGCTCCGGCGCGAGCTGGCCGGGGGCGAGTTTGGCACGCTCCTCGTCGGTGAGGTACTGGCGTACGATGTCGGTATGGCCGGTCAGAATCTGCGGCTTCGTCGACATGTCATGGAAATTGAATATGCCGTTTACCATGGCTGTGTCCTTTCTGCATGTTGCTTTCACAACAAGAGTGCGGCATACCGGAGTGGTGAAAAATGGGCGGAAAAATGCAATGCCGGAACTGCGATGCAGTACCGGCAACGAATGTTGAAAGCAGGTGGGGTTTATCGTTTTTGAAAACGCCGGTCCAGTTCGTCGATGCGATAGAGGCGGTGCCGGCCTAAGGTCATGGTCGTTAAGGGTCTTCCGCATGCGGGCTGTGCGTGATCGTACAGTCCATGTTCACTGACACGGTAGGTGAGGGTGGCTTGGGCCTTTGGTATCCAGCAGGTTTCCGGCATGGTCGAGCATTCCATGAACTCATCCCAAAAACGGTAGGGTATCCACGCGGCCCCAAACGTTTCGCCTTGTGTGTGGCCAGCTGGGATATCATTCAGCTCGGGGTCGGTCCACTCGAGCTCGTCCGCGATCTCATACAACTTAACGAGTTCGTCGATTGCATCGGTTGGCAGGCCTCGGGATGTCAAGTAGTGGCCACGGTCTGCCGAGGCGTTCGCTCTGATGAAGGCGGCGTCATGGGATGGTAACCGTTCGGCAAGGGATTGTACGCAACCGTTGATGTTGGAACGAATCCGTTCTTGAAGGCAGTCGAGACGGCTATAACGACGGACACTGTCTTGGGAAACGCCGAGATAGTGTGCGATGTAGGAGTATCGCAGCGGGTGACTATGAGAGCTTCGCGTGGTGCCGCCGTCACTCTCGATGAAGTCGGTGGACTCGTACGGGTCGAGGAACGGATTGAACGGGTCCCGTGATTGCGGATTGCCCGTGAGTCCGTCGCGCAGCGGAAGCGGAGCGACGGACTCAAAACTGGGGGTGTGCCGTAGAGGTCTGCTCATTGGCGTCCATCCAATCGTCCACATCACCCTTGCGATACAGCACGGTGCGTGCCGTCGGCTTCAGGAATTTCGGGCCTTTTCCGGTGTATCGCAATTGTGCGAGAGCTTGCTTACTGAGATTGCAGTATGCCGAGGTCTCTGCGATTGACATGTGAATCTGGCTTGGGTCCGGTGAGGCGATGACTTTGCGCATGAGATTCTCGTACAGTGCCGTGGGGTCTCCCAATTGCTTCATCCTTTCGAATCGTAACTGTGTGTTCTGATTTCAGATGATAACGGTCGGCGCAATGAATGCAAATCAAATCACAACGGCGTGTTTCGATTCAAATGATTATAATTCTAACTATGAGTTCCATTGATGATAAGATGATTGGCAGAAACGTAAGGAATCTCCGTGGAAACATGACCATGGAGATGTTGGCCGCGAAGATGCGTGATTTGGGCCATAAGTGGACGAAGATCACCGTGCACAACATCGAAACCGGTGATCGCCAGTTGCGTATGAAGGAGGCCGTGGACCTTGCCGAATGCGTCGGGGCCGACGCGGCTTCGGTCGTAAGCAATCTCGTGGTTTCCCAGAACGCCGTTGCGATGAACCGCGCGCTTACGGAGGCCGTGCGGGCCAGACGCACTTTCCTGCAGGGGAGCCGCATACTGCTCAATGCCAACGAGAAGTTACGCAAGGTCGGGACCGAATGCGATGCCATGGATGAGAACGAGAAGATCATCCGGCAACGATGCGAAGACGAATTGCAGCTTGAAAAACAACTGGTCGAAATCGCCGAGAAGTTGGACGAACTGGCGAAGGCCCTCCGTATCGATGAGGACTCGGAGACTCTGGCATTCAACCCATTCTGATTTTTGCCATTAACGATTGAGGGGAAAGAAACCGATGGCATCGATTCACAAAAGAACACTGAAAGACGGGTCCGTCAGGTACTACGTGATGTGGCGAGACCCGGCGCACAAACAGAGGAAATTCGGCAACTGGCGTCGGAAAAGCGGGGCGGCCGCCTACAAAATCCAAGTCGAACAAGGCCTGCACGCAGGAACCTATGTGGACCCCAAGGCGGGAGAGATCACGGTGGATGAACTCGCCTCGACATGGCTCACGGGCAAGGCCGGAGCCGTGAAACGCAAATATTACATGGATTTGCAGACCGCGTATCGGCTCCATGTGCAACCGGTATGGGGTCTTCGGCCGATTAACGGCATCCGCCACTCCGAAGTCCAAACGTGGGTCTCGCAGATGAGCCAAGGTGATACGGCCGCCATGAATAATGCGAAGTCGGCGTCCGAGAAATGCAAGTTCAAGCCCAAAAGCGCTTCCGTCGTACAGCGCGCGTTCGGAGTCCTCAAAGGCATCCTCGAAATGGCCCGGGACGACGGCCTGATCGTCAGACTCCCCACGGAGAAGATTATGCTTCCCCGGAAGGTTCCAAAAAAACGCACATACTTAACGGCCGCGCAGCTGGTGGCCCTTTCCAAAGCGTCCGGCCGCCACGGGGTACTGGTCTTGACGCTCGGGTTTTGCGGGCTGCGATGGGGAGAGGCCGCCGCACTTCGCGTAGAAGACGTTTCCGTCGACGAACGAAGACTGCGGATTCGGCGCAATTGGGTTCGCGCGGGCCGGGAACTGATCGAAACGGAGCCAAAGACATGGGAACGGCGTGATGTGCCGGTGCCGGAATACGTAATGGTCGCAATCCAAAAAGAGATACAGGGGAAAGGGCCGGACGATCTGGTCTTCACGGATGCCGGTGGAGGTCGCATCCATGAGCAATCCGCCTCCGTGCATCCGAAGGACGCGGATGCCCAGCAGTGGTTTGGCAATGCGTTGCGCGATGCTGGTGTGCCGGTCCTGACGTGTCATGATCTAAGGCACACGGCGGCAAGCATCGCGGTGCATTCGGGAGCCAACGTGAAGGCTCTCCAGCGAATGCTCGGGCATAAGAGCGCGGCGATGACCCTCGACCGATACGCCGATCTCTTCGACAAAGATTTGGACACCGTTTCCGACGCTGTCGGACGGGAAATCGCCAAAGCTCTGAGGTAACACTGAGGTAACACCTTCAGAAAAACAACATGATCGAAGCCTTCTTCGATGACCGTAAAAGGCTGGAATTTCAAGCTTTCTGGTATTGAAGGCGCATGGTGTCAAGGGGGAGTATAGGGTTCGACTCCCGTCATCCGCTCCATTCGAAACCCTTGGAATTCCAACGATTCCAAGGGTTTTTAACTTAGTTAAGATACCTGCGTGGACACACGGTGACCACAATCGTAGAAAACGTACGCCACCGATTTGATGCCGGGCCGATGTCAGTTCACGCCATGTGCTTGCCGCTCCGATGCCGCACGGCCGGCGGATGGTGCGTGATGGGTGGCGGGTAGGCTGGGGTTGTGAATACAGACCAGAAGCTTCCCGCCGAATCCGCTGATTCAGCGTCTCGCAATGCCCGAGACTCACGAGACATCCGTAACGCCAGTGACACCCACGATTCCCAAACCGCCAGCAGCCAGCGCGCCTCTCACAATCCGCTGCTCGGCCACGCCACATCGCACGCCGCAACCATTGTCGGCCTTGCCGCAATCGTGCTGTGGGGCTTCATGGCGGGCCTCGTGCGACTCGTCTCCGAATCGTTCGGCGCCACGCTCGGGTCGGCGCTCATCTACACCGTCGGCGGCGCGCTGCTGTTCATCGTGCGCCGGCCGAAGCCGATCAGCCAAGCGCCACGCAAGTATCTCATCGCAGGCGGCGTCATGTTTATCGCGTACGAAGCGTCGATTTCGCTGTCGATCGGCCTGGCCACCACGAACGCGCAATCCGTGGAAGTCAGCCTCGTCAATTACCTGTGGCCGACGTTGCTGGTGCTGATGACGGCCGCCGTATCGCGCAAACATGGTGCCGTCGTCAAAGCGATTCCGGGCGCGATCGTAGCCACTATCGGCGTGGCGATGGCGGTCGGCGGCGAAAGCCTTAGCGTGCAGGAGGCGGTAAGCAACATCGCCAGCAACCCCCTACCGTTCGCGCTTGCGCTCGCCGGCGCCTTTATTTGGGCGATTTACGCGACTTTCACACCGTTGCTGTCCGAAGGCTACGACGGTACGACGATTTTCTTCTGCTGCGTCGCCGTCGTGCTGTGGACCATCCACTTCGCTTCGGGCGACGGCCTGCCCGCCACGGCTCCCGGCATCGGCGGTTATGCCGCGCTGCTTGCGTGCGCTATTTCGATTTCCGGCGGCTACGCATGCTGGGGGTACGGCATGCTGCACGGCAATATGGAAACGTTGGCGATCGGCTCGTACGCGACCCCGTTGTTCTCCACGGTTTCCAGCACGCTGCTGTTGGGCGTGGCGCTCGGAGCGTCGTTCTGGATTGGCGTGGCGCTTGTGGTGGGCGGCACGCTTGTCAACGTGTGGCTCGGCAAACCCGCCCCCAGTGTGTCCGTTTCTGGTGAATCGGACGTCTGAGGTGTAATGCGCCCATCTTGGTTGTCCGTTTCTCCCGAATCGGACTTCCAGGCCGTGTGCCAGCCGAAACCGATCTAAACCGGCTCAAACCAGCCCGTTCAAATCCGCCTCGTCACATCACCTTGGTGGACTCCAGATTGCGGCTCACCCAGTTGTTCAACCGGATCACCGGCTTGCGCAACACCAATCCCAGCAGCAGCGAAGGAATCAGGAACAAGGCGAGATACACCATGTCAAGCAGGTACTCATTGCCGTACGATCCGGCCATCGCGGCGTGCATGGCATCGATGGCGTGCGGGAACGGCAGGAACGGGTAGAGCATTTGGAAGAACTTCGGCAGCGTCTCGATCGGGAACGTACCGCCCGAACCTGCGACCTGCATCACCAGCAGCACCACGGCCACGGCCTTGCCGATATCGCCGAACGACACGGTCAGCGTATACACGATATTCGAGAACACGAGCGCGGCAAGCCACCCCACGGCAAGGAACTGCAGCGCATGATTCGCCTGCACGCCAAGGAAATACATGTCACCCAGGCAAACCAGTGTGCCCTGCAGCAACGCGAGCAGTGCGAAGATCGCGTACCGTCCGAAATACTCGTGGTCGAGGCGCAGTCCCCAACGTGAGGCGTTCCCCGGGCCGGACGGGCCGGCGACGCGCGGCAGCGTGTCGCCCAAGCCCAGCACATGCGCCTTCTCGCGGTCCGAAATTGTCACTTTCAGCATGGCGCACAGGATGATCGCACCCACCCAGATTGACAGGATCGTATAGAACGGCGCCATGGCCGAACCGTAGTTCGCGATCGGGTACACTGAGACGCGATGCAGTGCGACGGGCGCGGAAATCAGCGTGGACAGTGTGGACGCGTTGGCGGTGGCCAGTGCACGTAGTTCGTCCGATTCACCCGAATCGGACGAACTGGCGTCGTTGTCACCGTCGCCACCATCGCTGTTGCCGTCACCGGCGTTCCCGCCCGTCTCCAGCTTCGTGATCAGCTCCTTCACCGTCGCTGCCGACGAGTCGAGTTTCTTCGCGATCGCGCCGAGCGTGGAACGGATGGATGTCACATTCGTCCCCACATCGCCCGTCACATCGTCCAGATCGTCGGCGGTGCCGCTCAGCTGGGTGATCATGCTGTCGGTTTGGGAGATCAGCGTGCTGACTGTGGAGGCGAGCGCGTCGATTTTCGGCTTGACGTTCGTGGCGTAATCGTCGCGCACATTGCTGATCGACTGCTTCGCGGAGGTGATGCGGTTCAGGATCTCCTTGCGGGAGCGTTCCGCGGCTGCGGTATCCTGCGTGACCTGCGTGGAAGCGTCTTTCAGCTGCTGCGCGAGCTTCTGCGAATCGCCTTTGGCGGCTTCCAGCAGCGTGATCTCCCGGTCGATGGCTTCCAGCAGTGCCTGTTTCGCGGAATCACTGTCCGGTAGTTGTTCCACCGATTCGTGCATGTGGTTGAGGCTTGTGATGTACGTGTCGTACAGCGATTCGCTGCTGGAGACTTGTTCGCTCAACGTTGTCAACTGGCTGGCTGCGGTGTCTGAGTCCTTGCCGATCGCGTCGAACGCCTTGTTCACCTTGGCAGCTACTTGGTCGAACGCGCCTGACACCTGGTCGAGCGCGGTGTTCACTGAGGAGGTGACGTTCGCACCTGCCGAAGTGAACGACGTGGCACCTGATTTGCCTTGCTTCAACGCGTTCTGGGCCTGTTTGCCCGCCTTGGTCGCCGAGGCGAGCAGTTTGCCCGTGGAATCCACGATGTCGTTCGCCGAGCCGAGCAGCTGCGAATACGACGTTACCTGCTGCGATGCGCCGCTCAGCGTATCCGCCATGGTGGTGAGATTGCCGTTGAGGTTGCGCATGTATTCGGCCATTTGCGGGCTTTGCGAATAGTGTAGGATGCTTGAGGCCAGGTCGAGTCCGACTTGCGCGATCGTTTTGGCGAAGGTTTTGTCGATTGTGTTGACCACGGTTGTCGCGCCCTGATCGGTGATATGCGGGGCGATCGGGTTGATTTTCTCGTTCAGATAGTACTTGAGCTGCGCGTGTTTGATGTCGGGGGAGAACAGCGTCATCATGTCGGCGCTGAAACCTTTCGGAATTACGATCGCCGCATAGTATTCGCCGGATTTCACCCCGTCGATTGCCTTGTCGCTTTTCACGAACTGCCAGTCCAGCTGGTCGTTGGCGTGCAGTGTGCTGATGATGGTTTCGCCCACGTTGACGCGCACCGGTATGAGATCCGACTTGTAACCCTTGTCGTTATTGGCCACGGCGACCTTCAATGCCTTGGTGTTGCCGTAGGGGTTCCAGCTGGCCGCGATGTTGAACCAGGCGTACAGCGCCGGTACCACCACCAGGCCCATCGAGACGATCACGGCGATCACGTTGCGGGTGGCGTGGCACATGTCCCGCTTGAAGATGCCCCAGATCATTTTCACTGTTCGTTCCCCTCCTCACGCAGACTCCTGCCAGCATTTCCGTCCGTGTTTCCAGCCGCATGTTCAGCCGCATGTTCAGTCGCATGTCCGTCCGAACCACCATGCGCAGCCTCATACAGCCTCGTACGTACGGCATGCATCGGCTTGTAATGCATGCCCGGCCGGAATAGCAGGTTCTCGTGCAGGATCGCGCTGCGGAACTCTTCCGCACTCATCGCTTCCTCGCCCAGATAATTCGCATACCGTTCGCGCAGATACTCCACCATGATGAGATACGTGTCGATGGCGATGATCGAAATGATCCAACCGAGCAGCATGGCGAGCTTCATGCGCGTGATGAATAGCAACAGCAGGAACACGAACGGCAGTACCGCCAGCGCGAGGAATCCCCAACGCACCAGGCGCGGGTACAGGCGGAAGAAATGAATCGCCCGTCTGCGGGCGAGTTCGGGGAACTCCTCGGAGATCTGCTGCGCGGTCTCGGTGAGCCGCAACGGTTCCACCGTGCCTTCGTTATGTTCGGTGATCATCAGATCAGTGTCCGCCAGACGGTTGTCGAACAGGCGGTTGAGGTTCAACGCCAGCTTGCGGACGACCAAGCCGATGAACAGCGCCACAGGCAGATACCAGAACAGCGAGAGCATGTCGATCCAATAATGGTTGGCATACATGCCGCCGATCGGCCCGCGCATCGCGTTGATGCCGTAGGTGAACGGTAGGAACGGTTTCAGACGGCGGAAGAATTCCGGCATCATCTCGATGGGGTAGAGGCCTGCCGCGCCCGGAATCTGGATGATCACCAGAATCACGGCGACGGCCTTGCCGATATGCCGGAACGCCACGGCGAGCGCGTAAATGATGTTCACGTAGACGAACGAGGCGAAAATGCCGGCGAGGATGAACAGGAACGGATGCTCGCATTGGATGCCCAGCGCGAGATCGCCGATCGTGGCGATGATCGCCTGCAGGAATCCGACCGTGACGAACAGCAGCCAACGGCCCATATAGCCTTGGCGTGGCGTGTACATGCGGATCTTCTCATCGCGGTCCACTTCAAGCTTGTAGATCGCGACGAGCACGAATCCGCCGACCCACAGCGCAAGATTCGTGTAGAACGGCGTGACCGCGGAACCATAGTTTTTGACCGGGTAGAGGACCTGTTCGTCCAAATGCACCGGCTCGCCCACGAACGAGCCGACCTCGCTCGCGTCAAGTCCGAGCGCTTGGGAAAGCTGCTGGAACATCGCCGAACTGCTCAACGCGGCCACATCGGTGCGCGTGGTGTTGAGCTGTTTGGCGAGATTGGCGAGCTGCGTCTGCGTGCCAGCAATGGTGGCGTTCGTCTGGGTAACGGTGCGCGACAACTGGTCGAGCAGCCCGTTGCCCTGTTCCAGTGTGCTTTGCAGCGTGGTAAGCGTGCCGGACAGCGACCCATTGGCCAGGCTGAGTGTATCGAGCCCGGTGTTGAGATTCGGCATGACCGTGCCGGTGATGGTCGTGCGTGCGCTCGCCATCGACGCCGTGCCGTTTTTCGCCAACGTGGTGACATCGTCGTTGAACCCGTTCGCGGTGTTCTTCCCCGCGTTGATCGCAGCCGTGGTGTCCTGATCGAAGGCGTCGATGCGCTGCTGCTGGAACGTCAGCTGTTTGCGGGCTTCGGCGAGCTGCGCGGAAAGATCCTTATACGTTTGGCTGTTCGGATCCAGCTGGCTGGCCTGCAACGCCTTCTCCACGCCGTCGAGCACATTGCCGGTGGTGGTGTTGACGTGATGCATGGTGCTGGACACTTGGTCGAGCGCGTCCTGCGTGGTGTTCAGTCCGCTGAGCACGGTGCCGGTGGCATTGCTCACGTTGACCTGCAGACCGGACAGTTGCGTGCTGCCGTTGTCGAGCGCTCCGACCAGCGTGTTCGAGAATCGTTCGGTTTGTGTGCGCGTCTCGCTCAGCAAGTCGGACGCCTTGCCGACGGTGTCAAGCGAGTTGGTGATTTCCGAGGCGAGCGCGATGTTGGACTGTTTGGCCGAATCGATGGTGGTGAGGGCCTTGTCGAACGTGGAACGCGTGCCGCGCAGCTGCTGTTGGACGGTTTCGAGCTGGTTGATGGTGTCGGTCAGATCGTTGATGACGTCGCTTTGCGCGCTTTTCATGCTGCCGGTGGTTTCTCCCGCTGCCTCCTTCACTTCCTTCGCCACGGCGTCGGCCACGCTGGAAACGAAAGTGGTGTTGATCTGCTCGTCGATCGTGGTCGCACCCGTATCGGTGATTTTCGGCGCGATCGCGTTCAGCTTTTCGTTGATGTAGTACGTGATCGACGGTCGGTCGCCTTTACCAGTGACGGTGCCGATGAGTCTGGAGCTGAAGTCTTCCGGCAGTACGATCGCCGCATAGTATTTGCCGGATTCCACGCCTTCGATGGCTTGCTGCTCGGGAACGAAACGCCAGCCGAGCTGATGGTTCTTCTTAAGCTGGTTGACGGTTTGCTGGCCAGCGTCGAGATGACCGACCAGCGTGGAGGTTGTGCCCTTGTCCTCGTTCGCCACAGCGACCTGGATGTTGCCCGTGTTCGCGTACGGGTCCCAGTTGGCGAGGATGTTGCACCATGCGTACAGTGATGGGATGATGGCCACACCCAGCGTGACGACGAGCGCCACTGGGTTCTTCAGAATGCGTTTCACGTCTCGAAGGAAGATGGCGAAAACCTGGTACATCAAGCCTCCTCGCGGGTATTGGTCGCAACATCTACGTGCGGCGGCATGCCCGTGCGGGAATACCCGGTTGGGCTCTTCGTCGCGCGATCCGGTGGATATTCTATGACTTCCGATGGAACGATCGCAATGGTTTCGCCCTGTTTAATGGTCGGTCCCGCAAATGTCGGGATATGAGACGAAAACGCTCGGCATATGGCCCTAGTGGGGCGGGCGGCCTGGATATGGAGCGGACGGTCGGGAAAACGGAAAGGAAAGATGGCGAATGTTGTCACATGATAAGTGGGATAGGGTCGGGCGATAATGGAGGCATGACTATTGCAACGCCGGAACGTTATGCGCAAATGCTGGACGCCGCACGCCGCGGCGGTTACGCCTATCCCGCGATCAATGTGACCAGCACACAGACCCTGAACGCCGCACTCCAGGGTTTCGCCGAGGCGGAATCCGATGGCATCATCCAGGTCTCCGTAGGCGGCGCCGCCTACTTCTCCGGGCAACGCGTCAACGACCGCGTCACCGGCTCGCTTGCCTTCGCAGCCTTCGCGCACGAAGTCGCGGCGAAATACCCCAACATCACCATCGCCCTGCACACCGACCACTGCGCCAAACAGTATCTGGACGAATGGGTGCGCCCCCTGCTCGACCATGAAGCCGAACAGGTGAAGCACGGTCAGGAACCGACCTTCCAGTCACACATGTGGGACGGTTCCACAGTGCCGCTGGGTGAAAACCTCGACATCGCAGAAGAACTGCTCGACAAATCCCAAGCCGCGCACACCGTGCTGGAAATCGAAATCGGCGCGGTCGGCGGCGAAGAAGACGGGCACAGCGCCGAAATCAACGACAAACTGTATTCCACGCCCGCGCAAGGCATCGCCGTCGCGCAACGACTCGGCCTTGGCGAGCGCGGACGCTACATGGCCGCCTTCACCTTCGGCAACGTGCACGGCGCATACAAACCGGGCGTGGTGAAACTGCGCCCCGAACTGCTCGACGAAATCCAGACCACGGTCGCGCTCGCGATTAAGGCCGGCGAAATGCCCGACCCCGCGCACTCGCTGGATGTCGCTCCCGGTAAGCCGTTCGCCCTGGTGTTCCACGGTGGTTCCGGCTCCGCGCCGGAGGAGATCGCGCAGGCCGTGAGCTACGGCGTGGTGAAGATGAACATCGACACCGATACGCAGTACGCATTCAGCCGTGCGGTGGCCGGTCACATGTTCTCCAACTATGATTCGGTGCTCAAAATCGATGGCGAGGTGGGCAACAAGAAGATGTACGACCCGCGTTCGTGGGGGCGCGAAGCGGAAAGCGCCATGGCCGCACGCGTGGTGGAGGCTTGCAGGCAGCTTGGCAGCGCGGGCAAGGCGTTGAAGTAGTGTGATGCCGCACGCGCCGCGTAATGCATGCGGCGTGTGGCGGCACGGTGGGTGTGTCGCGTTGTATGAGACGAAAACGATGGAACTGACTAGTTTCAACGGCCGATCGGTGCATATCCGGCAGATATCCGGTAGAGGGCGCAGGATAGTCTTTGTAAGGCCTTGGTAAGGCTTTGAGGCGAAATCGCATACGCGCGGAGGTGCAACAACATGCCTGGAATTGTTTTGATCGGTGCCCAGTGGGGAGACGAAGGCAAGGGTAAGGCGACCGACCTGATCGGCACGAAGGTCGACTATGTTGCCCGCTTCAACGGCGGCAACAATGCGGGCCATACCGTGGTGGTCGGCGACGAATCGTATGCGCTGCACCTGCTGCCCTCCGGCATCATCAGCCCGACCGCGACTCCGGTTATCGGCAACGGTGTTGTTGTTGATCCTGAAGTGCTTTTCGAAGAGATCGACGGCTTGGAAAGCCGCGGTGTGGACTGCTCCCGACTGCTGGTGAGTGAGGGTGCGCACATTATTGCGCCGTATCATCGTGTGCTTGATAAGGTGACGGAACGTTTCCTGGGTAAGCACAAGATCGGTACCACCGGTCGCGGCATTGGACCTGCGTATGCCGACAAGATTAATCGCGTGGGCATCCGCGTGCACGACCTGTTCAATGCTGAGCATTTGCACGACAAGGTTGAGGCAAGCCTGCATCAGAAGAACCAGATGCTGGTGAAGCTGTACAATCGTCGTCCGATTGATGTGAACGAAACCACGGATGAGCTGCTTCGTCTTGGCGAGCGCCTGAAGCCGTATGTTGCCAATACTTCGCTGGTGTTGAACAAGGCGCTTGATGAGGGTAAGACCGTGCTGTTCGAGGGTGGTCAGGCGACCATGCTTGATGTGGATCACGGCACATATCCGTTTGTCACGTCCTCCAACCCGACTGCCGGCGGCGCATGCACCGGTACCGGTGTCGGCCCGACCAAGATCACCCGCGTGATCGGCGTTTCCAAAGCGTACGTGACCCGCGTGGGCGAAGGACCGTTCCCGACCGAGCTGTTCGGCGAGGAGGGCGAATGGCTGCGAGCCCAGGGCCACGAGTACGGCGTGACCACCGGCCGTCCGCGTCGTTGTGGCTGGTTCGATGCGGTCGTCAATCGTTATGCGGCTCAGGTCAACGGCCTGACCGACATCGTGCTCACCAAGCTCGACGTGCTTACCGGCCTGAAGGAAATCCCATTGTGCGTGGCCTATGATGTCAACGGCGAACGCCGCGACGATATGCCTACTGATCAGTCCGAATTCGCGGCAGCGAAGCCGATCTACGAATCCATGCCGGGTTGGGACGAGGATATTTCCCAAATCCACGACTTCAATGATCTGCCGAAGACCTGTCAGGATTACGTCAAGCGTCTTGAGGAACTGTCCGGCTGCCGTATCTCCGTGATCGGCACCGGCCCGCAGCGCGACCATATCATCCAGATCAATTCGCTGGTCGACTGACCGTCGGCAACGAGTTTCCCGGCTTGACTGGCAACGACGCGGCACATGATATCCGCCGGCTGATTCCGCGATTCGACCACTTGAAGT
>ERZ772969.1222-NODE-1222-length-20647-cov-7.416812_pt1 | contig 20647 bp, 17 predicted proteins | sample MGYA00511676_ERZ772969 | MGnify/ENA primary metagenome ERZ772969 (study PRJEB29015, sample SAMEA2737651) | human gut metagenome | biome: human gut; feature: human-associated habitat; material: faeces | place: China | collected 2012 ... | reverse complement strand
CTAATTAAACAGAAAGCACCCACTCCAAAGGTGGATGCTCCGAGTTTAGGTTAATTAATGTCCTTAAGGACACCGCCTATCCTGTTGGCAGACAGGATAGGCATTTTTATTTTCGCTTCCGGCATAGATAACTCTTCTCATACTTAGCTTCCCATCTTCCACGTTCATTTAACGGCCGCATGGTTACCAGGATGTGTGCATGTGGGTTTCGGAAAGTCATTTGCTCTGGGTCATTCGTGGGTTTGCCATTACGGTCTATAGGCTGACCGTAACCGTTTCGGACTGGTGGATTATGGATTGCAAGATCCGCACACATGCCTTTCTCCACACAGTTTTCTTTGACGAACTCCCGGACTAAAGCAATTTGGGCTTCGCGGCTCAGTTCCAAAGGAAGGGCAATTTCAATCTCGCGTGCCAACTGTGCGTTCGCGGATTTCTCTGCCATCTCAACCTGATTCCATAGGTGCTGACGCTTCTTGAAACTTTCTGGTGCGTACTCCGGCAGAAGAATTTCGGTATGTTCCACCCATCCTTTTCTTGTGTAATCGTAGGTGATTCCATCCCACTCGCTGGTAAGGCTGGTGCCGCTTCGATAAGCTGCGGCTGCTACTGCGGAACGTCCTTCGCTCCGCTTTATGATCTGTACTGATAGATGATAGATTGCCATAGATGTGACTCCTTTTAGATATGAAAATACGCCGATAATGAATGGGATGAGTTTCCATTTTCATCAATCAGCGCTTGAATTTCCGGCTCCTGCCGGTTGTCCGAAGGGCCGCACACCGTCCCGCCAGGGTCGGTAATAAGTGTGCCCTTCTTCCTGAAAATTAGAAGGGATTTTCGCGTCCCTTCTCGATAATAAATGCAATCGTCTCCGGGTTCTGGATCGCAAAATAGATGATCTGCTCCATCTGCTTATCTGTTAAGGATTCTGGTGGACAGATATCTTTTATGGCACTCTCAAGCATGGCTCCACGCTCGATCAGTCTGTGTGCTCTCCTTTTCCGTTCCTTAAACTGTTCTCTTCTTGCAGCCGCATCTTTCCGATGCTTCTGTTGTAGTAATTCAAGTTCTGTCATATGTTATCTCCTACTGTGGTGAATTTCCTGGGTATTTTGAATTTCAGTTCCGATTGTCTCTGGCTGCCGCTGAATCTCCATATGTCTCTGGATCTGTTCGTCCATCCGGTCGATGAGATCATGGGCCGTTGTCTGAATCGTTTTTAAAGGTGCTCGAAGCTCTGGAAGTTCTTTCGAACTGCTCCAACTGGCGAGATATGCAAAAGAATAATCGGATGTGTCGATTCCGAAATGATTACAGACGATGAATGCCACGCTCTCCGCCTCGATTTCCTTTGTGGCTGGATCCTTTGGATTTTTCTTGTCTGCATGGAGAATGCTGTGGGCGGTTTCATGGAGAGCGGTCTTTAGTGTCTGGCTCTCGGACATCCCGTCTTTGATAACGATTTCATCACTCGTACGGTTATAGTATCCCTTAGCCAATCCTTCCCAGGATTCAAAGCGGATCGGGACGGGCGAGGTGCTTTTGATGATGTTCATGAGAAGTGGATAGTTTAGGGCTTTCTTTTTCAGTTCTGTAACAAGTTCAGGAAGTGGCTCTCCCTCGGTCTGGGAAACATCAAAAATCGTAATCGGACGAAAAGATGCATAGGTGATCTGCTTCTGCTCCGTCATCTGCTTTCCGTCTGCGTCAAGCTTTGGCTGCCCGGTCTCTGGGTTAATGACCGTGACTTCTTTCGTCAGCCTATGTGGGTTGGGTGCCAGGATCGTGATTCCCTTCTCACCTTTTTTTACATGGCGGTTCAGGGATTCCCAGGTCCGATACCCGGCTACATACCTTGCATCGGGTTTCTGCATGAGGATTAGAATAGAATTGTTGAAGCTGTAGGAATGGAACTTAGACATGACGGTGAGGTATTCCCGGTATTTACTGGACGCGAACACAGACTTGATTCCTTCTTCCAGTTTTTCGGTGAGTTCTTTGATCTTTTCATCCTTGGTCTGCTTCTGGTGCTACTCCATGGTACACCTCCACGATCAGGGCATCTTTCCCATTTCCGGCCGGGAAACGGCAGTCGATCCGCATCTCCTTGTGTCTCAATAGTTCCAGTGCGATTCTGTAATTTTCTATAAAGTCAAGTTTTCTCTGTAAGTCCATAGTGACCTCCGTATTATAAATTTTTATGGGATCCGGCATCCTATCGGATATGCCGGGATTCCCTTGATATGCCTGGCAGCTTCTCCCGTTCCTCGGTGATAGTGCCGGCGATTTTAAGATTCCTGCCATCAAACTCATAAACATTATCAGAAAGACGGTCGATGGGCTCAACCGATTCTTCATTGATCTGACGTACTGTTTTCTGCATATCTTCAAGCAGCAACGGGATATGTTTCGGTACTATAAGGACTTCATGGACCGATGACGGAAGAATATAATAATCATCACCCATAAGCTCATGAACCGTCTGTAATACCTCAGGGCATGCGATCATGGCCGCACCATCATGTCTCTCTTTATTTGTAAGAACAAACATCGGCGATTCAGTGGATGAGGGCATAAGAGCACTGGTGATTTCCGGATCACCGTCCCGCTCAACGACATCGCTAAACAGTATTTCCTCCAAATTTTTGAACACCATATTCTTAGCCGTATTCTTCTTGGCCTCTTTTAATACCTCTTCTTTTGTCATGTGGATCTCAGAAAGAAGACTTGAGGTGATCCTGATCGATGCGTCAGGCGCTACATACATTTTCGGGTAAATTGCCAGGTCCTCAATTCGTTCGTATGGAAGGTCTTTCAGCCATTCCTTGTTCGCCTCATAAGAAACCACTGCCGCACCCAACGGGAAATCTTTTTCCCGTCTCATTAGGCTGCTGAACTGTTTCGCAACGATTTCATTCTCACGGTAAATCTCTTTTCCAATGTCGTCCGCAAGTCGTTCTGCCAGTGATCTTATGGATTCGTCTGGTCTTCTTAGATCATACATACGGTTCGGGCTGATGATCGGTGCCACGGTACACTTAGGTACATGGATCTCGATTCCTTCCCATATTCCATTGTTTTTCGGTATTTCCCGCTCCACGAAGCTTGCTCCCTCAAATAGAGGATTTTCATGCATCGCTTCTAATAATTCATCATAAAATAACTCTTGGTCTGTCATAATTTTTATCTCCTCTGATTAAACTCCCTGACCTGCTCCGCCAGGGATGAAATTTTTCTGTCTTTGAAGTAATAACACTTCTTCGACCGCAGATAGCCGATACCGGAAATGATGAAGATCACTTCCTCTTTCTTTACCAGGGTTATCAGATCTCCCTGTTCCACGATTGGTTTCTCCTCATAGGTATAGGACTTGCTTCGGTTCTTCCCACCGTTTAATGTCTCTTTTTTATTCTGATAGTTTCCGCACCAGGCTGAGATGTCCTTTGCCGTACTGGGATCGGAGCATTCACAGATAACCTTTACGCGGCAGTTATCCGCAATGACTCTCGCCTCTTCCTTAGAATAGATGACTTCCATCTGTGCCATGGATTGGAAGGCCAGCATGACCATCGTTTTCTTACTCCTTAGGGTTGCCAGTGCGTTGAAGATGGTTTCCACGCGTCCAAGTCTGGCAAATTCATCAATCAGGACCAGAATCGGTTTTGCGGCCGCATCTGCATCTGGTCTCCGCTGTAGATCCTGTAAGACTTGTGCTGTACATAAACGCATAATAGCCTGGTAACTTCCAAGTAAATGTTCTGAGATCGCTAAGAAAATAGATTTATTCTCTTTGAATGCTGAGGGACTTGCCTTGACTGCGTTGTCCCGGAAACAGAATTTCACATCAGACTTGCTGAAGACGGAGAGATTCGTCGTCATCTCCACCATGCAGTCCTCCACGGACTCCGCCTTCTTTCCGGCAAACTTGGCAAGGTACTGATACCATAGATCACTCTTTACGCTTTCTTCGATGATTTCAGCGATCAGCGTTTTTGCGTCTGCCTCCAGGATGTGGTTGACGGCATCTATAAAGCTCTCGCCTTTTTTGAAATAGTAGACTAGCAGTCCCGTAAACATAGAACGGGCATTTACTACAAAGAACATGTCCTTCGGATTTGTGCTGACGATCAACGCTTCTGCGATTTCTTCCATGCTCTCTACAATAAGGTCATCCGTGGGATTACCGTGTAATCGATACCATGCATCCCATCCGGTAGTTCTCCGATCCGAGGGATCCACGACATAAATAGCAGGGTCATCCTTTTTCGTGGCTTTTTCATGAAGTTCTCCTTTGATGTCAATACAAAAAGTCAACATTTCAGGTTCAGGCGCAGAATAATTTGCAAGAAGCGTATCTAAGATCACCGTTGACGTTTTACCGGATCCGGATCCGCCAACGATGCACGAATGTAAGATTTGATTTTTAATTCTGACATACTGACTTTTGTCACATCCCAAGATGATTCCCTCTGGATTTTTCGACAGTAACTCTCCAGGGATCTTAGGATAGGTTGCTGCGCGCTTTTGTGGCGAGTCCTTTTTCAAGCCAGTGTCTGGAATCAGTCCATCTCCAACTTGAAACTCTGAGAATTTTTTCCCTTCACATGCAATACTCCACAAATTATTTAACAGAATCCAACCAACCAGAGCGACTATCACATAGAATGCCAGCTTTGTTGTGACTGGAAAAATCTGATATTTTGATAAGAAGTATATGGGAAGTGCTGTCCATAGGCCTGTGAATCCTATGAGATTACTCAGAAATTTCAGCGTCTTTTTCATCCGACTTCCACTCCAGTTCAGATAAGATTTTATATTTGTGATACCAATCCAGGGTGTAGCGGATCTCATCCATTTCCTTTTCAGACAGGATATAGTGCTTCAATATTTTTTTCATGGTGTGCCTCCTCTTTCCTCTAAAAATATTATGTAAGAAGTGCTTGGGAAAAAGTGGAATTTTTACCCTTATGACCAACTTTTTATCCATATAAATCCTGATGACTATCCGACCTTCTCTTACATTACCATTGAAAATAAGCAAGGCGAAAATGCACTGCCTATCCATACATACAGAGAAAGAAAAAAGCGCAAGCTTCTCGCCTGCGCCTTTTCTAATAAAAACTAATCATCATTCTATTTTTCTCGTTTTGCTTGCCAGGAACCGTCTCATGATATCTATCATCTTTTTCCCGTCCATCGGTTTCACCAGATGAGCGTTCAGACCGGCCTCTATGCTTCCTCTTATATCCTTCTCAAACGCATTCGCACTCATAGCAATAATCGGTATCGTTGCGGCACCCGCCCGGCATCTTTTTTATCATCCGATCTGAAGTATATATTTTCTTTTCCAGGTCATCCTTTCGCCTGATAAATTCTGCCATATCCGAGCACATACTGATAAGGACCATTTTTCCGGATTGTATTTTGATGACCTTCCCTTCATCAATTGTCCATATCCAGGTCCCATCCTTTTTTCGCATTCGATGGACGCTGTGATATATAGAACCTTCACGAGAATCGCATTCGATATCCTGCAATACCTGAGCTTTATCATCCGGATGAATGATATCAAGGATTTTTTCAGAAATACCCTCTATCAGGTCATTCGTATCATCATATCCCAGCATATGCGCCATTTTTTTATTTGCGCAGTAAAGTGGATATCCGTCTTCGTAATAGATACCAATCACGCCATATTTTTCTTCATCATATGCAAAATCCGCAAATAGCAACCCGATTTCTTTCTCTGATATTATACACACGCGCTTGATCCCTCCTCCCATTTTATCTTTATTCCGTACACCTCACTGCCACTCGCGCTCTTCCGCCTTTTGTGCAAGTAAAAAGTGTTAAATCCCATTCTCCTGTTTCCATTGCTCCAATATTATGTTCATCGATAGTCTCTATTTCAGAGACCTCATATAAAAACATATTCCCAACTGTGTCGCTGAATCTCACCTCATCACCCAATTTTAAATGTTTAATCCCCGAAAAATGAGTTCGATAATTGTGTCCGGCAATAATAAGATTATTCAGGTACGCAGAGCCACTATAACGACACGGTGCCTTTTTTAGCTTTTCATCACTCCATTCACTAATAACTGGAAATTTCAATCCTAATGATGGAATTTCAAGCGTTCCAATACACTCTTGACCATTTATTTCTACTGTTGGCATTTCCATCTCTGGGTTCTTCTTTTATTCCGGAACAAGTTCCTCACTTTCTGAAGTGAGCCGTTCTGGCAGTTCTGCTTCCAATGACTCCATCTGAATCACCATATTTTCTGCCGTCTCTCCAGCTTTCCTTTCTTCCCTTACGTTACATATCATGAGAAACACCGCCGCCGCAATCATAATTAGGCCAGTTCCTACTAAAAATTTGCTTTTCATGATAGCCTCTTTTATGTTTCATTTTTTTAAAAGGGAGACCGCATAGTATCTCAAATATACGATCTCCCTATCTGCATTTTATTTACTTCTCACGTTTCTTAAATGACCGTCCTGCGAAAATCAACGCACCGCCAGCCATCATTAAAAGCCATACCGGCCACCAGGTCTGACCAGTCTGCGGAAGTTTTGTTTCATCCGTTTCTACGTTCTCAGAGGTTGCTTCAGTATTTTCAGTTGTTGTCTCTGTAGCCTTCGTTTCTTCTGTATTATCTGCTGTTTGATCTGTCTCCGTTGTATTCGTTGATGTAGTGTTTGTTATTACAGTCTGACTCTTCTTTGTTGAGCTTGAAGAACCTGAGTCATCAGAATCATCAGAAGAATCGGATCTGCCGGCATTACTTGGCGTCTGCTTTTCTGCATTACTTGGAAACTGAACAGGAGTTGTTGGCTTGTCCGGAGTGCTTGGAGTTCCTGGATTATCCGGTTTTCCAGGGTTTACCGGCTGATCCGGAGATCCAGATCCACCTTTTTCGTACAATAACGCAAATGGAGAGAATGATTCAACCGAGAACTTGATAAAGTCTACCCCATCAATCGTAACTTTTTCGCATTCCAGTTCTTCTGGAATGTTCGTTGTCAGCAGATCATTGATATCCGCATCACTTTCACGATCGAGTCCCTTAAAATGAATGATGTGGAACTCAGAGTCTGCTTTCGCATCATCCGGAACCGGCCAGTATAAGTTTACTTTCTGTCCATTCTCCATCGTAACATACGTATTACCATTATGGGTATCTACCAGATCAAGATAGCGGAACTGATATGTATATTTTCCATCCGCATTTATATTCTGGTTGATATAAGCAGTCAGCAGCGAATCATCCAGACTGTGATCCACCAGTAAACGTACACCTGCCGGATCTGCGCTCACGTTTAAATCATTGACATAATACTGTGTGTTGTCCTGTGCTGTACCTGCAAGCATATAGCCCTTGTTCGCGGGATCTACCGTCGGAACAGTATTGGAAATTTCACGGTAAGTCTGGTCTGTATTACCACGGACCTTCAAGGTTCCTGTTCCTAACTTAATTGGGCGTGTCAATGTTCTTCCATCTGTCGTCGTAAACGTTGCCTTGTAAATTGCCTCATCAAGCTGTCCCGGATAAAAGCTGATTTTATAATTACGGAACTGATCTGTCAGCAATGCTTTAAAATCCGAATCTACCATAACAGAACCATCCGCACCTGTAAACTGCACACGGGCCGGAACAGTATCCTGCGTATCATTGATCTTACTGGAAAGCAGCTTGTAGATATAAACTCTTCGTCCGTTCTCCATGATATGGCTCATCGTTTCATCGCCATACTGTTCGAGTTTCCAGCTTCTGGTCGTTCCGTTTTCATCATCGTATGTCAAACTCAGTTTATCGCTCAAATCCACTGGATCATCCAGAGTACTGCCAAGCATTGTATTCACATCATCCGGCAATGTCAGGTAAAATCCGATCTCTGGCAGGTCATTATCGGCAAATTCGCCATCTTCTCCTATTACTCCATGATAACCGTCACCACCAACATAGATCGTGATATCCATTGGTGAAATTGTAACGGAATAGGCTTCATCTGTTTTCCACTGCGCATATACGGTCATGGTCTTTGTAACGTCTGTTGTTGCAGTAAACGCATCACCTGTGCCGTCAGCTTTCGTGTTCCATCCCTCAAAGGTATAGCCCTCACGGGTCGGCTCTATTGCTGGTAAGTCAAAGTGATTAACAACACCAGCCTGTTTTTCCTGGGATTCAATACGCGGTGCAGCTTCGGTATCACCGCCATTTTTATCGAAAATCACAGAAACTCCCGTAGCTACCTGCCACATATAGTGATCATCTGTATTGGCCGCATCTTTCGTGCGAAGAAGGAACAATTCATTCTGTAAAGCATCTTCATTTCCAAGTAAGAATACACTCTGCGCTGGAATATCATTATCCTTTTTTGTCAGAATGTAGTTATCACCAAGAATCGGTGCCTGTAAACTGCTCCAGTCATCACGTTTTACCGTATTTACAATAGTGCTTCCTTCGGCAAGTTTACTGATCCGCAGCGGAATTGTTCCAATATTATAGTTCTTGCCGCTCTGTACTACCGGCAGGCGAAGCTCCGCATTATTTCCGGTGTATGTGCCCTTAAACCATGCAGGTTTCATTAAGACCATCAGACCAGAAGATGAAACATCACCTGTGACTCTTGTAGTTCCATGGGAAATATACTGTCCGTCAGATCCAATTTCCATTGTGCCTGTGACATCGGTATCATAGTTTCCACCATCAGCTTCATCATAAAACTGTTCCCATGTGCCATTGATGACTGCGTTACCTTCCAGTTCAACGATATCGTCTTCTGTCTTGAGACTACTTCCGGCATCGACCGTCAGATCACCAGCAAACCATAGGCCATGCAGGGTGACATCAGAATTATCTGTTACTGAAACTTCTGTTGCTGACTGAATAAATGGGATTTCTGCGTTGCACGCAGTTAATGTAACGTTCGGTGCATTGGTAGGTGCCGAAGTGTAATTGGTAGTAGAAAGTACACCTGTACGAATCTTTGGACTTCCCGTAATTGTAATCTGCGAGTTATCATTAAGTTCCTTGTAATTCGTCAATCGGATGATATTCACGTCACCGCCATCTACGTTGACTACACACGAACCATCTACCGTACTTTTATAATTTGCTAAAATATCACCTTCATCGTAATCAGGATCTTCATAATAACTATTTTTCAGTTCGACATTTGTAGCATTGATGGTAACATTGCCTTTAACATCAGAAGAATTCGATGCCCCAGTGATATTTTCAATATGAGAGCCATGGACATTAATTGTGATATCTCCTCCTACATTTCCACGAAGAGCACCATAAATTTCAGGAATATCATATGATGTAGGATCAGTGCCTCTATCCCATCCCCAAACATTTTCGTAAGTATCGATTGTAATATTTCCGTCAACTGCGTAATTGCCAACTGCACTAGGTGCCGTCGCAAATCGGTTTCCCGCGCCTACGATCGGCCAGTTTCCATTTAATCTTAAAGTGCGGTCTGTATTCTCATACTCCTTTGCTCCGGCAATAATATGCAGATCACCACGAATGATCGACTTGTCAACAAATTCCTGTGTACCACAGATTTCATTGGCTCTGCCGGAACGAATGTCCAGAGTCACATTTCCTTTCATCTCACAGCCATAAGTACCCTCAATCGCCGGAGTGGTTTCTGCATTTTGGTTATCGTAAATTAATGTCGCATTACCACCAACATATACTTCCGGACTGTTCTTTGCATCACCACTGGTGCCATCCCCCTTTACACATCCCGGATTAAGGTGATTTCCTCCCTGCATCTCAATATTGCCAGTGATCTCCAGATAGGTGTCACCTTCAACGGACCCCTGATAAGAGCCTCCAATCACATTGTGCAAGCCATTTGTGGCATTCGGGTTGATATATCCGCTTGCGGCAACAACAACATGTGTACTGGATACCGTAGTCTTATAACCGCCGCCATACAGTGTGCCCGTTAAATGGATTTCGCCATCTTCGGTGAAAATCGTGCTGTAACCGCTACAATACAATTCATACCCAGTTACGTTTACATTATCAAATGTACATTCACCAGTCAGGATACCTCTGTTTAGAAAATCGAGTTTATATTTTGTCTCTCCATCACTGCATACTGTAATATGCTTCCCATCTACACCAAATTCCGTAATATACGAATCTTCTGATGTATGAGGTACTGTGACATCGCTCGTTAATTCAATCACCGCTTCCGTATTCCCACTATCCGCCGCGATCTGGTTCAATGCCTCAGCAAGTCCATCCGTCGTTCCAACCTCATAAACCTCCCCACTGTTCTCCGCATACGTCGATATCTCCGTCTTTGCCGCCGCGAAATTCACAGCTGGTTTTCCATTACTTCCCGTAGCCACGATCTGATCCGCATCACTCGGCGTCGAGACCTCCTGTTTTTCCTGCGCTTCTTCAATTTTTTCCTGTCCACCGCCTTCTGCGGCCACAGCACTTCCATACATCAAAGTAAATACCATGCTGACAGACATCAAACATGCCAACAATCTTTTTTTCATAATTCACGCTCTTCTTTCTTTTGTCTGTTTAAGGATGCAGACCTGCATCCTTACTTTTCTCCATGCTCCCTATTTTTAGTGTCTCCTGGCTCTCTTTCCTCCTTTCGCGTTCCCGTTCTCTGTTTAACCGTGTTTTATGGTGTCACTTCTTTTCCTTCCCTTGCTTTTCCCGTTTTTTCATCAGCCGTCCCGCAAAAATCAGCGCACCGCCAGCCATCATCAACAGCCATACCGGCCACCAGGTCTGTCCTGTCTGCGGAAGCTTTGTTTCATCGGTTTCTACCGTCTCAGAGGTAGACTTGTTGTTTTCACCCGTAGTCCCCGGAAGATTTGTCTCATCCGTGCCGCCGGTTGTCTGATCCGTTTCCGTTGTATTCGTCGATGTGGTGGTATTGGCAATTACCGTCTGCTTCTATAGATACCATCAGGCAGATTAACCTTCTGTTCCGTCTTTTTTGCGGAAAAAAGTGTGGGATCAGAAGCGCTTGCTATGCGTTCTTTGTCATCCAACGGGTATTCCCGTATATCGGATGCCTCTGAATCTGTTGCCTTTATCGGCAGTATCTCTTCTGTTTCATCTGTAGTGGTCGTTCTGGTATTTCGCTATACCTTCACCGGGTATATTTCGCATATGAAAATGGACTTGCCGAGGCCATGATCATACTAATTGCCAATACCAACGATAAGTATCGTTGTTTCATGTGGAGTCTCTCCTTCTTTTTATTTGCAAATTAGTATTAGATTCTCTTATCGAGCGGTCATGCCAGAGTAAGTCCATATCATTTCCGTTTAACTTAAGAATTTCTTAAAAATTTACATGATATATACATTATATCACTGTATTTTAATAAAGCAAGTGATTACAATGGTTTGCAAAACTTTATTAAATAAACAGCATGATTTTCCTTGAAATAAAAAAGAGCACATTTTTTATATGCACTCTTTCCTTATATAAAATACGTTGCTGCTTCAAATCAGCTAAATTGGTTCTTCTTCTCAAGCTACTCTCCGTGAAGCATCCGCAAATTCAGCCAATACATCCACAGCTGTCAAAAATGTATACTCACCAACAAAATCTGTGAGGAACTTTATATTATCCCCAGAATAAACATAATCGCCTCTCTTTTTTGCGGCATTGTCACAATAATGGTAATAACCATCTCGGCCGACAAAGAAAGTCATTGATGGTTTTTTACTATACGCAAAACTTCCGTCTTTTCTTTCTAATATGGTATCCGGATGATTCTTCTTTAAAAATTCAACAATGTTGACTTTCTTAGCTTTTTCTTTCTTTTCATTCTGATACATGTTTTTTCTCCTTTTCGTATAAATTAATATAATCATTGAAGGTAACTGCCAGCAACCCAAATTTTTCATTGTTGCCTTGAAGCATGAGTGCTGGGTTTAGCATGTAATGAGACTTAGAGATTTTTACAATTGCTCTTGTCTCTTGAAGTGTTTTTATTGTATTGGCCACGGTTCGTTTATTTCCGATCGAGCAGTCCTGCATGATGTCTTCGTAGGTACAGTAGATCATATTATTGGTGTCGGCGTTATATATAAAATATAAAAGCACCATAGTTGGCTGATTCGCAAATAAACTCAGTACAGGGATCGTCTGGTTTAAAAATACTCTTCGGAAATTTTTCTGGTTACACAAATTTGTCATGACTTCTTTTAAGCTGTTATCTGTCCGTCGCATTGACGGAATTTCTCTTGGTATTTTCATCTCTTCTCTCTCCTTCGTAGATATTATGTAAGATTTGGGAAAAACGAAGAACTTTTTTTGCAAATTTTTCAAAAAATTTTTTGAGTGGGATTTGCGGCAGAGATGGCATGAATGGAATTACTGATTTTGAAACACTGAAATGATACTTTACGGTGGCAAATCTGATACCCGGTAAAATTCTGGAAAGCCTTACCAGTTCTGGGTTTTCTTGTGATTTCCAATATTTGTCCTTTTATTTTATATATATCTTCTGTCTCAAAATTAGTTCTTGGAAGTACACTGATATCATTAAAATACTGGAACATTACTCTCCATCTATTATTCCCTGAGTTAGTAAACCAATAAACTTATTACTCATTAACAGAAGGAAGATTATATGAATGTTATACTTAGTGTTCCACCTTGGATGAAGGATCTTAGCTGCTTAGTTTATGTGCTTGGATACTTAGATTTCATTCCTTAGATGATGCTTAGGAATTGCGGTGAGTTACACAAAACTGGACGCATGAACAACCCAAGGGATCTTTCCAAGCATGGATACTCAGTTCTTGGTTATTCCTGAGGAGCTTGGTTTTGTTCGCGTCAAGTATCCCTTGCCTGCTCACCGCTTGGATACTCTAAGAGTTGAAAGCTAAGTACCTCAGTTCTAAGTGTCTCAGCCGGTACACTAAGGTATCTGTTCTAAGATGGAATCTCTAAGATATTTCTCCTTCTAAGGTGGAATCTCTAAGGTATTCCTCTTTCTAAGGGAATCCTCTTCTAAGTGGTTCACTCTCAGTTGGTTACTCTCAGTATCATACATTCCATCATAAGATGGTGTACTGTTCTATATGGTACTCTCAGTAGTATAGCTTTATTATTCTTGAAAAATATTTTTACTTTTTTGTAATTTTATGGCACTTTTTTTCTCAGATCTTACATAATATCTATAAGAAAATCTTTCCTCTACCTTCTCAAATACAAAAATGATTGGAGCTTATTTATGAGTTCATACATAAAATTTACAGAAAACGATATGCGGCTTGCAAAGCAGGCCGACTTAATTCAATATATGTTGGCAGAACATCCGGATCGGGTCATCTATCATACCGGAATCCTCCGCGACTGTAATCACAACAGTCTGGTAATCTATCATGACAGTTACTTTCGCTACTCTCTCCATGAAGCCGGCGACAGCATCTCATACCTGACGAAATACCAGGGATACGGTTGGGCGGATGCCGTCTCCTCGCTGCTTGAATTTTCACTTGGTCATGATGTCACTCACAAATATAAAAAGCCGCGGCACCTCTGAAACCGTACATCCACACTTTCCGTGTTCCGCCGGACACTGGCGACATCAGTGCCCTTCAGAACTATATCATCCACGAGCGTAACATCAGCAACCGGATCTTCCGAAATTTGATATACATGAAAAAGTTATATGCCACGGCAGTCCCTGGAGTGGGACGTCACTATGCCTGCTTCGCAAATGCTGATCAAAATTACTACCTCCTCCGATACCTTTCTTTCCATCAATCACGTTTTCTCCATGATGGAAACTAACATCGAAACCTATGAAGATGACTATCCACTCTTCATCTGCGAGTCACCTCTGGATGCCATAAGCCTCTATGAACTTACAAAGGAACCGGGAATCTACGTTGCTCTCTCGTCCCTGGATCCGAAGAACCTGGACTATGCGGTTCATTCCTTCCCAACAGAAAATCTTATGTCGCGTCCAGTAATCCTTTCACTCTCCAAGGCTCCGGCCGCCAATCCTTTTTGTTCGAATCTCCCTTATCAGCGGATCCTGCCAATGGGAAACAGCTGGAGCGAAGATCTCCGCAAGATTCACCGCTCGCCCATGTCTATGCGGGAAGTCGATGACGGCGATAATTCTTTTGTATGTGCATTGCTTGATTCAAAGGGAAACGTGACTTCATACTCCACATACCAGGATTCCAAGAATGTAAAATTGATCGACATAAAAATCCCAACATATGGGTAAAGAAAAAGAGTCAGGGAAACTGTTACGACTCCTGACTCTTATAACACTATTTAGTTGCCCTCTATCTGTCCAGATACTCTTAATACCATACGGATCAGTAATCCCGTCTGGTATAATAAAAATTCTAACAGACGTGCATCAATCTTATCGTTATGCTTAACTGTTTTATCATTGATGTCTTTATACGTGGAAATTATAGACTTATACATTCCACCTATGCTTGGATCGGCACCCTGTGATGTCAAATATTTGCAGATTTCACCTTTGTTATTATCCAAGTTCTTATCATTTTGTAAAAACTCTTGCAGAAAAGTTTCCAATGCTTTTCTAAGGTTATCAGCAGCATCCCTTATATATATGCCATCCGCATACTGTTTCAATGCATTGACATATGTTTTCTTAGCACCTGGGTATTTATCTAACCATGACAATACATCGGAAACCAGATTCTTGTCCATCATCGGATCACCCGCCGGAAATACAAAATATCCGTCCTGGTCCTCTAATACTTCATGCTGGATATGTGCTTCTCTTAAACCAGTAACTAATAAATTTTTAAAATTGTCACGAGAATAATATCTTTCAATTGTATTGTCTTGGCAATTCAAAAATGCAATATAAAAAGCTAAAAATTCATTCAGCGATTTCATGTGATTAAACAAGACCTTAACTATCTCTCCAAATTCATCGACAAAATAGACTCCATCAACTCCACTCATGTTCATAACAGTTCCTGTCATGTTACAAAATTTGATGTATTCATCTGCGGTAAGCATACATACTCCGCGTCCATGCAAATCGCGCAATACATTAGAAATTTTGTTATAAAAATATTTTACTTTTCCTTTATCGTTAAATCCTATCCCTAGTTTTTCCCGATAGTCTAACCAATCCATACATTTCACCTCTTCACCATTTCATTCTGTACGCTTCTATTTTCATTTTATACAGAATCGAACTGGTTTTCAATCATTTATTATGAAATGCATGTTTTCCCTGTCCCGATACTGTCCCACGCAGAACCGGATGAACGCAGACGAACTTTGAAACCCATATTTCGAAACCGAGTCTTGAACATACGCCCATTCATCCTCCGTAAAACATACATACCCTCTGTACTCCTTCGCTCTCTCTGCGTCTGGCTTCTGCTCCCAGAATGGGACCACGTTCAGATTGTGTGCCAGGATATCCAAGTGCTTTTCCTTCATTTCCAGGGATCTCGCAACATACTTTTTGGATCGGATCATCGGTTCTTTGCTCATCCGCAGAAACAGGCTGACCGTCTTATTTTCTAAGCGCTCTTCCGAAAAAGTAATCTCTGGGTCCTGATGGATCAGCGTGGACAGGATCGCATATCTTTCTGGAAGTTTATAGTTCCAGTTGCGGATATTTCCGAAGATTGCGGCCCGCATGACGGGAGTTCCAAAATGTTCCTCTATGAAGTCCTTTCCGAAGCGTTCCAGGAGATCCGTCTCCACGCTCTTGTAATCAATGGAAAAGTTCTTGTCCTTCCGGGCGATCCCATAGTCGGAGTTCAATAATCCCTCGTAAAGGTTATTGTGGGTTTCCATAGGTCCTTTTTCTATTGGAAGTTCCTGATATTTCACAAGAATACCGGAGAGTTCTGCTTCTGTCTCCGTAATGTCCAAGTCTGCCTCTATCTCCTCTTTATCCATCGGAAGGAACAGATTATCGTTGAGTGTCCATTTTTTCATGCCATCCTTCATCCTTAGTCTGCACCTGTGTTTCGTGCATATGGTCACATAAGGAATCTGATGGGTAACATGCCAGTAAGCCTCTCCATAGCGCTCCCTGTCCTCTCTCATGCAGAGCGGACAGTATTTCAGTACCGTGGATGTGTATGGCTTAGGCAGCTTGATTGGAAATTTCACTTTTTCGTTTAACGCCTGTTCCAGTAGTTTTTCTTTCGTTGATAAGTCCTGGAAACGGAAGGTATACAGAAACAGTGTGTGATGCAAGGCAATATCTCTCTCATCTAAGACTCCCTCCGGCAGTTTCTCAGCCACTCGTCGGATCCCGCAGTTTGGCAGGAAGTTTCCCATTCCTCCGACGCTCTCCGCTCCAAATAGTTCCCTGAGTGTCGTTGCGCTGTTCGGATTGCCGGATCTGACATGATATCTTCCTAAGACGCTGTACCAAAGTTCGTCCGGGTAAGGCGTTGGAAAATATTGAAGCATCAGAAGCACCTCCTTTCTAACATATAGAATTGTTCAAGATTCAGAAGCAGCGCATCCGCAGACGGGTTCTCCGCCCAAAGTTCCAGAAGATCCGAGTCATCGCGCTCGGATTTTTTGCGGCCGCGTTTCACTGCATAGAATCGCTTTGAAGAGGTCTTTTCTGCGATCCCTGGTATCTCTTCGTCCATGATATTTTCTGCATCCAGTTTATCCCTTCTACCATCCACGGAATCTAAGGAAATCTCTTCCTGGCAGTCTCCCTCCAGGGATGTTTCTTCAGTAGTCTGCACTTCTATCTCCACGGATTCCACCGCTTCTTCATTCACGGTTACTTCCTGCACCGTAAAGTCAGAAATGGAAGTTCCACTCCATCCATATGTTTTCGGCACTTCGATTCCAAGACACATGACGGCCTGTTTCAGCACCTCATAGGAAAGTTTCTCCTTCCCTGTGAGAATTGCCTGGACCTGTGCCTCCTGGAAGATCTTCACGATGTAGGACGGGATCCCGGCCGAGAGGTCATAGATCTGTTTCATCAATTTTTCGGTGAGTTCCGTCTTTTGAAGTACCACCTGGGAATCCCAGAGTTCTGTGATGAACTTCCGATATGTCACATCATATTTTAATGGCAGAAGCCGAAATCCTCTGGTTCTCCGCTTCAAGTGTTCCTGACTCATGAAGAGGTCTTCCGCCTCCATTGTTCCGCAGAAGCAGATCCCTGTTGATGTCTCGTTCGTAAGTTCCACCAGAAACTTTACTAAGGGCTTAAGCTGCCGGTTCTTGACCGCCGTCTGGATTGCGTTCTGGATCTCATCAATGACGATCAGTCCAATGTGATGATTCATGCAGATAATCTTCAGCTTTGTTGTCGTGGCACTGGCTGCCACCGCCCTCTGATAGGTTGCCTGTTTTAAGTAGTCGGAACCGATTGCGCGGTCGATTGCTGAGAAAATATTGAATGCCAGGGTTCTCACGGAACAATCAGACGGGCACTCCACGAACAGATAGTTGATCTGCTTGGTATACATGGGTTTCCCACCATAATTCTTGTGGACAATGACTTGTGGCATCAGAGAAAGACATCTCTGGACCGTCGATGTCTTTCCGATTCCCGGGACACCTAAGACAGCTCCGGTGTATGCCTGGGTCGCATACTGAAACTCCCGTTCCCGGCCGGTGCGGAAATCCATATACAGGTCATTCATCTGGCGGATATGGTCCACGATGTTCTTTGTCTGGTAGGTTGCTGACATCGCACGATAAAGCATATCATAGATCGTATACATGTAATCCATGGGATAAAACCACTTGGAGATCTCCATGACTTCTCTTCTCCGTTCCTCCGGTGACATCTTCTGAATGTCTTTTGGATAAGGGATCTGATTTCTAAGCCGCTTCATCACCTCATCTTTTCCAAGGATCTCCGGCAATGCCTCAAAGAAGGGATTTCCCTGTTCTTCTCCATATTCTGCGTCCACGGTCATTCCACTCTGTTTCTGATACTTTTTCATACCCGTTCCATCTCCTTCGCCTGCTCCATGCGTTTCGTTGAAATCTTATTCTTATCCCGGTACTCTGCCTGTTTCACCACGGACTCAATATCCTTTAAAAGCCGGATCCGTCCTTCGGTATCCCTAAGTTCCGATTCCTTCCGGCTGTCCCGCTCTGCCTTACGCTTCATCTGATATTCACTTTCGGTTGCTCCGGCATATTGCTTGGAATGTCTGGAAAGCTCAAATGGAATGTAATTCATCCCATTCAGCAGAAACAGACGCGATACATCTTCTGGGTCATAGCAGATCCTCACGATCTCGCCTATGTTATGGCTCTCTAAGAACTCCTTATAATTCTCACTCACATACCAGAGTCCCTGATAACAGATTCCGCGCCGGTTCAATGTAGCTGAGGTCCTTGGAAGTCCAAACCGATACAGTTCTTCACTGTTGATCGGGATAACCAGGGATCTCTTTTCTTTTTCGCATTTCATCCACATCGCGGCCGCCACAGGGTCTGCGTCCTTGCAGAAACGGTTCTCTATCACACGGTAGCTGTTCAGGTACAGGATACAGGAGAGGATGACCTTCGTAAACTCTTCCAAGGTCAGAACCGCCTGACTCCGATAGTCCACCGCCCATCGCTCCTGCGCGTCCGCCTCAATGACTCCTTTTCCTCTGAGTGCCGGTTTATACCGCTGTTGGATCAGATCAAAGGATTTCTCTACCAGACCTTTTCCATCCGGTCGGAATGGCGGCAGGGATTCAAACTCAATTCCGTACTTCATTGCAAGCTCGTTCATCCGGGTGCCAATAAACTCTCTTCCCTTATCTGTAATGATTTCTCCCGGAAGTCCCGTGTTTGGCCACTCTTCTTTTTTGATGTCCAGTCCATACCGTTTACAGAAGGAAACCTTATCCGCAGCCGCATTAGAAAGACAGTTAATGACCGCCTGCTCTCCGGCATCCATTCCCACATAAACTCCGGCGATCAGCTGAGTTGCCGTGTCCACAGCTAAGTAAATATAGGGTCTTCCAAGCACTTCAGAGCGGTCCAGGCGTGACACCAGGTAGATGTCAGCCTGCGTTGCATCCATCTGAAAGACTCCTATCTGTTCTTTCCAAGCTGATGCACTTCCAAACAACGGACGCTTATTTCTCTGATAATCAGTTAGTCCATTTCTGGCAATCAGGTTTCTGGATTTCTTATGGAAGTTCTTATCATAGAAATAATGGCGGAAAGTATTCCAGGAAGGATAGACATCCAGTAGATGTCCGTCTGGATCCGTGTATCTGGAAAGCAGCAGCATATCATACGCACTCCGCAGGGAAAACTTCTTCGCTGTATAGTAGAACGTGTCGATTGCCCATAGGAAGTCCTTTTCTTCCTTCGTCTCTTCTTTCTCCGCCTTTTTTCTTTCTTCCACTAAGGCTCTTCCGGCCAACGCCCGGAAATACAGTTCCCGGATTCTCCGTTCACTCGTCTTCTCCCTGGCTGCAATCTCCCGGATCTTTGTGTTGCGTTCAGTACGATCCCACACATAGGATTCCTCTTCCAAGAGATCCGAAATCAGCTCCTGCCGCTTCTTCTGTCCCGGTGTCTGCTCCTGTGTCATCCTCATCTGAAAATCTTTTGGTGGCTCTATGCGTTCCATGGTTCTTAGGTCATCCCTAAGTACAAACTTCGGTGTGCATGGGTTATCATAGGAGATCACCCAGTTCCCTTCTTCGTTTCCGCATAATACCCGAATTACTTCTCCACAGCTTTCTAAGAACATCTCAGCACTCTCCCTTCTCCATGACAACGATCTTCCACTCTGCAACTTTTGTGGTACTCCAATACCGTCTGGAAAATTCCAGTTTTTCGATGGCTGCCCGTTTGGAAAGTCCATCTTTGTTTGTCAGTTCCCGGATTCCTATCCTTCCATCTGTAAAATGAATCACAAAGTCTGACGTCCACTGAGTGTCAAAGTATTCTTTTCGGATCCCGATTGTATTTATGAATGGGTACTTGTCTGGATTCAATACGGTTCCAGCCTCATAAGAAGCAACATCCGCAGACGCTTCCAAGTACCTTGCATACTCCCGGGCTTCCCTTGAGTGTACGCACACCACGATTCCATTTTTATCACTCCTAAAATGGATATCCCTACGTTTCGTTCCCGCTTTTTCCATGTTCAGTTCTCCTTATGGTTTATTCAGATTGAATTGATTCAAACCATTCGGACGCTAATTTTCAGAGACAAACGCAGACGGTCCTTGAATTATTTCGAGTTTTTGCGATTTACATCGAAATTCCCGGCATATTTATTCCGAGTTTTTGGATTTATTCTGAGTTTCTGGTCGCTATTTCTCCCAGAATTCGGATATTCATCGAATTTCCAGGCATAATTATTCCGAGAAATTGGATGTCCAGCAAATTCCCATCATATTTATTCCGAGAATTTGGATTTAATCCTAGTTTTTGGTATTTATTCCGAGTTTCTGGTTGCTATTTCTTCCAGAAATTGGCTTTACAGCGAATTTCCGGTCATATTTATTCCCAGAATTTGGTTCTCCACCAAGCCCGAAAAGCCAAAATCTCGATTTAATTCCAAGCCCAAAAGCCATTTTCTCGAAATAATTCCAATTATTTCGAGATACTATGTTCTCGTCCCACCAAGAATCACCCTCTTGTCCACCCGAAAATCGACCTTCCGG
>ERZ772969.1211-NODE-1211-length-20764-cov-4.702545_pt1 | contig 20764 bp, 19 predicted proteins | sample MGYA00511676_ERZ772969 | MGnify/ENA primary metagenome ERZ772969 (study PRJEB29015, sample SAMEA2737651) | human gut metagenome | biome: human gut; feature: human-associated habitat; material: faeces | place: China | collected 2012 ... | reverse complement strand
GCAATCATGCTCGGCGCGGCAAAAGTGTGCTTCCTTTGCAGTTTATTACAACGCGGGAGTGTGCGAAGCACACTTTTGTTCTTACAGGAAGCATCGTTCCCTGCAAAATAAAATGTTCCGGAGAAATCGCAGTATACGGTTTATGGTGGATGAGGGGAACAGTCACGCTTCGGCGCAGATAAGCTTCCGTTGTATCAGTTTAGGAAAAACGATGATTTCTAAAAAAACTGTAAATTCATAGATCAGGTTCTTGCATTTTAAAGGGAAGCGCGTAAACTTTAAAGTGTTAGTCGTTCAGAGGGACAAAACGGGAGGATAAAAACTTGATTGCAAAATTTAGTGTAAAAAAACCATATACGGTACTGGTGGGAGTCGTTTTGGTCATTGTGCTTGGGATCGTTTCGTTTTCGCGCATGACAGCAGACCTGCTGCCGGCGATGGAGCTGCCATACGCGATGATTTTGACTACAGATATGGGGGCGGGACCGGAAAAGGTGGAGACAGAGGTGACAGCGCCCATTGAGGCGGCGATGGCGACAACCTCAAATATCAAAAATATCAGTTCTACATCTTATGCAGGTTATTCTATGGTACTTTTAGAATATGAACAAAATGCAAATATGGATTCTGTTTTGATCGAGATGCAGCAGAAGCTTGACCAACTAAAGGGCAGCTGGGAGACGGGCGTCGGGACGCCGATGATTATGCAGATAGACCCGGAGATGATGCCGATCATGGTTGTTTCAGCAGATGTTGCAGGAATGACGCAGTCAGAAATATCCTCTTATGTGGTAAACGAGCTGGTATCGGGACTGGAGAGCGTAGAGGGAATTGCTTCCGTGTCAGCAACCGGCGTGTTGGAGGAGCGGATTCAGGTTACTTTAGACGAGCAGAAGATTGCTGCGGTCAATGAAGATATCTTAGAGAAGATTGAGGAGCAATTTGCGCAGGCGCAGGAGGAGCTGGATAGTGCAAAGGCAGAGATTGCACAGGGGAAAAAAGAACTCTCGCAGGGAAAAGACCAGCTTGCGGACCAGCTTGCGGACGCGCAGAATCAGCTTACCAACGGAAAGCTTCAGGTGTATGTGGGGGAGTCGGAAATCAGGACAAATCTTACACTGCTGACACAGATGAAGCCAATCATTGAGAAAGCGATCCCTGTGTTACAGTCTGCCTATGAGAGCGGAATGGAGCTGAAGCGTCAGATTGAGCAGCTGGAGGCGGCTCAGACGCCGGAGCAGCAGGAGAAGCTTGAGGAATTAAAGAGGCAGCTTGCAGAAATCTGGGATCAGATTTCGGAACAGAGCAAGCTCCTTGCACAGATAGGAATTATCATAGAAAAATTTGAGGATATTCCGAAGGCAGTCGCAGATATGACACAGCTGCTTGCACAGGCAAATACAAATATTGCGCTGCTGCAGACGGCGCAGGGGCAGATTGCCGGAGGAAAGGGAGAACTTGACGAAGCGCAGGCAGCGCTGACAAAGGGGCAGATTGATGGAATTTTAAAGCTTAGTGAGGCGGCTGCGCGGCTCGCCGATGCAGAGGCACAGCTTGCACAGGGGCAGCAGCAGTTGGATGCGGCAGAGACGGAAGCAAAGGAACGTGCAGATTTGGAAACGATTTTGACTGCTGATATGATTGGAAATCTTTTGGCGGCGCAGAATTTTTCTATGCCGGCCGGCTATGTCGGAGAGAAGGAAACACAGTATGCCATTCATGTCGGAGACAGGATCGGTTCGGTGGAGGAGCTGAAAAATGTGGTTTTGCTGGATATGGGCTTTGAGGGGATGGAGCCGATCCGGCTGTCTGATGTAGCAAAGGTGGAGCTGCTTGATAATTCGGCAGAATCCTACTCAAAGGTCAACGGGAATCCTGCGATCATGCTTTCCATTGAAAAGCAGACCGGGTATTCGACCGGGGAGGTGTCAGAGCGGGCAAAGGAACGGTTTGCGGCGCTGGAACAGGAAAACGGGGACCTTCGTATCGCGGTGCTGATGGATCAGGGCGTCTACATAGATATGATCATAAATTCTGTTCTTCAGAATATGCTTGTGGGAGCGGCGCTTGCGATTCTTGTTTTGCTTGTATTCTTAAAGGATTTTAAGCCGACGGTCATCATTGCATGCTCGATTCCGTTAAGCGTTATTTTTGCAGTTGTACTGATGTATTTTACGAAGATTTCCTTCAACATTATCTCGCTGTCCGGACTGGCGCTGGGAATCGGTATGCTGGTGGATAACTCGATTGTAGTCATTGAGAATATCTATCGTTTCAGGAAGGAGGGTTATTCAATCCGCAAGGCGGCGGTGGAGGGCACGAGTCAGGTGACGGGGGCGATCATTGCATCGACGCTCACGACAGTCTGTGTGTTTGCGCCGATCATTTTTACGGAGGGAATTACACGGCAGCTTTTGTGGATATTGCGCTTACGATCGCCTTTACCTTAACGGCAAGCCTTGTTGTGGCGCTCACCTTTGTGCCAATGATGGCGGCGGGTGTGCTAAAGACGACAAAAGAGGTGAAGGATACATTTTTTGAGCGGCTGCAGGAGGCATATGGTCAAGCGCTGGAATTTTCGCTCCGCCATAAAGTAGTTGTGCTTCTTGGGGTGCTTGCTTTATTGGTGATCAGCGCTGTGGCAGCGTTTTCCAGAGGCTTTTCATTTATGGATATGAATATGGAAACAAACCAGCTGACGGTCACGGTTGGACCAAAGGAGGAACAGACGCTTACCTTTGAGGAATTGACGGAATTGTCCGATGAGGTGGTAGAGAAGCTTTCTGGGATTGAGGGCGTAAAAACGATCGGGGCAATGTCGGGCGGCGGGATGGCAGCATCTGTCGGAGGAAAGAACGAGACGGTTACTATGTATGTCCTGCTTGATGAAAAGACAGATGCTTCCTCATCATCAGTTGCACGGCAGATTGAGCAGATGACGGATGAGATGGACTGTGCGGTGTCGGTGGATTCCTCATCGTCCGATATGACGGCTCTGTTTGGAAGCGGGCTGACAATCCAGATTCGCGGAAATGATCTGGATCAGCTGCAGGCGCTTGCCAAAGAGGTTGCGGCACTTGTCGAGGACGAGGAGGGCACTGTCGGCGTTGATGATGGTCTTGATGATACTACGCCGTCATTTACAGTGCATGTCGACAAGGCAAAAGCGGCGGAACACGGGCTGACGACAGCACAGGTATTTCAGATGGTGTACGCGAATATGGCGGCAGAGACCTCTCCAACGACAATCTCTACTGACCTAAAGGACTATAAGGTGTATATCCAGACAGAAGAACAGACAGAGACGACGCTGGACGATATTAAAAATCTTAAGCTGAGCTATACGGACAGGGAAGGCAGCAAACAGGAGGTATGGCTCCGTGATATTGCAGAGTTTGAGGAGGGAAACAGCCTAAATGCGATCAACAGGGATGCGCAGACACGTTATATTAGTGTGACGGCAGGAATTGACGAGGCGCACAATGTTTCTTTGGTCAGTGACAGTCTGCAAAAGAAGCTGCAGCAGATTTCACTGCCGCAGGGATACTCCATTGAGATGACCGGAGAGGATGAGATGATCGATGAAGCGATGCAGCAGTTATATCTCATGCTTCTGCTGGCGGTGATTTTTATCTATCTGGTCATGGTTGCACAGTTTCAGTCATTGCTGTCGCCGTTTATTATTATGTTTACGATACCGCTTGCGTTCACCGGGGGGCTGTTTGCGCTCTTTATCACGGGAAATGAGGTCAGCGTGATCGCGATGATCGGCTTTGTCATGCTCGCGGGCATTATTGTAAATAACGGTATCGTGATGGTGGACTACATCAACCAGCTGCGCAGGGAGGGGCTGGATAAGCATGAGGCGATCGTTGTGTCCGAAAAAACGAGACTCCGTCCGATCCTTATGACGGCGCTGACGACGATCTTATCGATGCTTACGATGGCGCTCGGTATGGGAGACGGTTCGGAAATGATGCAGCCGATGGCAATCGTTACCGAGGGAGGAATGATTTATGGGACGCTTCTGACGCTCTTTGTTGTGCCGTGTATCTATGATTTGTTCAACCGAAATAGGAGTATGGCAGAGGAGGAGCTGTAGCGGAGTAAAGGAACAGGTCATCATAGCGGGAGCAAAGCAAAAACTTCCTTGACAAAAGGCAGGTCTGCAAGTATCATAAAAGCAAATGATCAAAGGTAGTGAGAAAGAGGAGTACATGCAGATTCACCGCAGAGAGAGAAATCCGTTGGCTGTGAGATTTCTTGGAGGGAGCTGTATGGAAGGTAGCTTTTGAACCGGAGCGCCGAGAACGCGGCTTGTCTGCAATAAGCGCTCACGCGTAGTTTCCGTTAGAGAACTGTCAGTGCGATGTGAAAACAGCAGCGTACTGTATAAAGGCTGCCCAAAGGGGCGGTGAATAAAGGTGGTACCGCGATAGCTTCGCCCTTTGCATCCAAGGATGCAGAGGGCGTTTTTTATGACATAGGAACTTGCGGTGCAAATCCTATGTCATAAAAAAACCTCCGGGGGATCGCACTGCGGCGGAATGGGAAAATCAGGAAGGAGAATGATTATGTGTGAGAATTGCAGCAAGGAACTTGCAAAGACTTACGATCCAAAGGGAATTGAGGAGCGTCTCTACAAAAAATGGGAGGACAACGGCTATTTTCACGCCGAGGCAGACCGCAACAAAAAGCCGTTTACGATCGTGATGCCGCCGCCAAACATTACGGGGCAGCTCCACATGGGACACGCACTCGACAACACGATGCAGGATATTTTGATCCGCTACAAGAGAATGCAGGGCTACAATGCGCTGTGGCAGCCGGGAACAGACCACGCGTCGATCGCGACCGAGGTCAAGGTGATCGAGAATTTAAAGGCGCAGGGCATTGACAAGCGCGACCTCGGGCGCGAGGGCTTCCTTGAGAAATGCTGGGAGTGGAAGGACGAGTACGGCAGCCGCATCGTCAACCAGTTAAAGAAGATCGGTTCCTCTGCAGACTGGGAGAGGGAACGCTTTACGATGGATCAGGGCTGCTCGGACGCGGTGCTCGAGGTGTTTGTCAAGCTGTACGAAAAAGGCATGATCTACAAGGGCAGCCGCATCGTCAACTGGTGTCCGGTATGTAAGACCTCGATCTCGGATGCCGAGGTGGAGCACGAGGAGCAGGACAGCTTCTTCTGGCACATCAATTATCCGGTTGTTGGCGAGGAGGGCAGATTTGTGGAGATCGCCACGACAAGACCGGAGACGCTGTTTGGCGATACCGCCGTTGCGGTAAATCCGGAGGACGAGCGCTATCAGGACATCATCGGAAAGATGTTGAAACTCCCGCTGACAGACCGTGAGATTCCGGTGATCGCGGACGCTTATGTGGACAAGGAATTTGGAACAGGCTGCGTGAAGATCACGCCGGCGCACGACCCGAACGACTTTGAGGTCGGAAAACGCCATGAGCTTGCGGAGATCACGGTCATCAACGACGATGCGACGATGAATGAGCTTGCCGGAAAATATGCAGGGATGGACCGCTACGAGTGCCGCAAGGCAATGTTAAAGGATCTGGAGGAGCAGGGGCTGCTTGTTGAGACAGAGCCGCACGCGCACAACGTCGGCACACATGACCGCTGCGGCACGACCGTGGAGCCGATGGTGAAGCAGCAGTGGTTCGTCCGCATGGACGAGCTGATCCGCCCGGCGGTTGAGGCGGTGAAAAATGGTGAGATCAAGCTGCTTCCGAAGCGCATGGAAAAGACCTACTTCAACTGGACGGACAACATCCGCGACTGGTGCATCAGCCGCCAGCTCTGGTGGGGACACCGCATTCCGGCATATTACTGTGCAGAGTGCGGCGGGATGGTTGTGGCAAAGGCAGCGCCGGAAAAATGCCCAAAGTGCGGCTGCGCGCATATGGAGCAGGATCCTGACACGCTTGACACATGGTTTTCCTCCGCGCTCTGGCCATTCTCCACGCTTGGCTGGCCGGAAAAAACCGAGGATCTGGACTATTTCTTCCCGACAGATGTGCTTGTGACAGGGTATGACATCATTTTCTTCTGGGTCATCCGCATGATCTTTTCCGGCTATGAGCAGATGGGAAAGGCGCCGTTCCACACGGTACTGTTCCACGGACTTGTCAGGGATTCCCAGGGGCGTAAGATGAGCAAATCGCTCGGAAACGGCATCGATCCGCTGGAGGTCATCGACAAGTACGGCGCAGACGCTTTGAGACTGACGCTGATCACCGGAAACGCGCCGGGAAACGATATGCGTTTCTACTGGGAGCGTGTGGAGGCGTCGAGAAATTTTGCCAACAAGGTGTGGAATGCGTCCCGCTTTATCATGATGAATCTGGAAGGCGCAGATGTGACAGAGCCGGTGCTTGACGAATTAAAGCCTGCAGACAAGTGGATCCTCTCAAAGGTGAACACACTTGCCAAGGATGTGACCGAGAACATGGATAAGTACGAGATGGGCATCGCGGTACAGAAGGTCTATGATTTTATCTGGGATGAATTCTGCGACTGGTACATCGAGATCACAAAGGTGCGCACCTACAATAAGGAGAGCGATCCGGCGTCCGCGAACGCGGCGTTCTGGACGTTAAAGACCGTGCTCACCGAGGCGTTAAAGCTGCTCCATCCGTTTATGCCGTTTATCACGGAGGAGATTTTCTGCACGCTCCATCCGGAGGCTGATACGATCATGCTCGCACAGTGGCCGGAATATAAGGCAGAGTGGAGCTTTACGGCAGAGGAGGAGATGCTCGAGCACTGCAAGGATCTGGTCAAGGGCATCCGCAACGTGCGCACCGATATGGACGTTCCGCCGTCAAGAAAGGCAAAGGTGTACATCGTGTCAGACGACGCTGCGCTGCGCGATACATTTGCCGTAAATATAGAAGCTTACCGCAATCTCGCCGCAGCGAGCGAGGTGTTCGTGCAGGCGGACAGGGACGGCATCGGCGAGGACGCGGTATCGGTTGTGATCCCGGGCGCAACGGTGCATCTGCCGCTTGAGGACCTGGTTGATTTTGAGAAGGAAAAGGAACGTCTGTTAAAAGAGAAGGAGCGTCTGTCAAAGGAACTTGCGCGCTCTCGTGGCATGCTCTCGAACGAGAAGTTCTTAAGCAAGGCGCCGCAGGAGAAGGTGCAGGAGGAAAAGGATAAGCTCGCAGGCTATGAGCAGATGATGGCGCAGGTGGAAGAACGTCTGGCGCAGATGGGGAAATAGACAGGCAAAAGAGGAACAAAGAGAGTTTTTGTCGCTCTTTACGAAAGATATACTTGAAAAAGCTTTCCAGGACTAATATAATAGTAGTAAGAGGGTATTATAGTTGACAATGTTTTTAACGAAAGATTGGGGAACTGACTTATGCTGACGCTTACAGAACAAAAACCGATGGTACGTATTGCTTATGATGAGATGGAAGCTTATATGATGCTTCCGGAGCTTGCTTTTGGCGAGGCCTATGATGTGGCGGAGCTAAGAGCGGCTCTGGAGGAGAGCGGCGTACGGGAAGGGATTATGGAGGATAAGCTCTCACAGCTTATCCGTGATAGAATCTATAACAGTGAGGTTGTAATTGCCCGCGGACGGCAGGCAGTTGACGGGATTGACGGATACTATGAATATCATTTCAATCCTTCCTTAAACCGAAAGCCAAAGCTGCTGCCGAACGGAACGGTGGACTATTGGTCGGTGCATCTGATCGAGGAGGTAACGCAGGGACAGGTGATCGCGACATATCACCCGGCGGTAGGAGGCACGGATGGAGTCACCGTCACGGGAAGAACGCTTTCGGCAAGGCTTGGCAGGGAGAAGCTGCCGCTAAAGGGCAAGGGCTTTGAGCGGACGCCGGATAATCTTATCTATACAGCTGCCATTGACGGAAAGATTGAGATGCAGAACGACAGGCTTGTCATCCTTCCGGTTTATGAGCTGACCGGAAATGCAGAGCTTGTAAACGGCAATATTGATTTTCGCGGAGATATTATCATACATGGTAAGGTGGAGAGCGGCTTAACGATCCGTGCGACAGGCTCGATCACGATTGACGGTATCGTCGAGGCATGTACGCTGGAGGCTGGCAAGGATATTATCCTAAGAAGCGGAATGCTGGGCGGAAGTAAGGGAAAGGTCAGGACAAAGGCAGGTATTTCTGCAAAGTTCTTTGAATTTACCGACATCATGTGTGAGGGCGATTTAAGAGCTGACGTACTTATGGACTGCACCGTAGAGTGTCATGGAAAGGTGATCTTAAACGGCACGCGCGGCAGCATTATCGGCGGAAGGGTTCATGCGATCCGCGGAATGGTTGTCTCAACGCTTGGAAATAATGCAGAGAAGCAGACCGAGATTTATGCAGGCGCTGGGATTGAGATTTACAGCAGAATGCAGGTGCTTGAGAAGAAGATCGCGGCAGCGCAGGAAGAGCTGGTAAAGATCGAGGAAAGCCTAAAGCGGTTTGACGTGATGCAAAAGGAGCGGGGCGTTGATTATACGAGAGACCCAAGACGTATGGTGATGCTTCGTGCCAAGATCAAGGATACGGCGGCGATTGCGGCAGACAGCGAGGAGGTGCGCAAGCTGCGCATACTCACCGAGGAATCCAAGGGCGCATGCGTATCTGTGATCAGGCAGGTTTATCCCGGTGTTGTCATCAATATTGATGAACTGAAATATACGCTGAAAAATATTGGAAAATGCATTGAATTTTTCAAAGCATCAGAAAAAATTTCGACACGCACCTGCTATGTGAATGTCGAATAGGAAGTTTATTTGCGATAAAGAAAATCTTAATAGAAAATTACTTGATTCTCGTCACCACTATATTATAATGGAAAAGGAAATAATATAGTGGTGATTTTCTTAGCTTGAGGGGGGCACGTTGTTTTCCTAAGGGAATCTCGTTATTTATTAGCATATGGGGATGTTTATGATAAATTTTGAAGAAGAATTAAAAAATTTTAAACCGAGCCTCGAGGTAGAGGAGGCAGAGCAGGCAATCTATAATCATGAATTGACGGATATGACAGACGTATTGCAGGAAATGATCCGTGAATTGAAGCACAGCATGTAGGTCGGCGCACAGATCAATTTATGAAATGAGGTTATAGATGGAGTGTTATAATTGTGGGGCAGATATTGGGAAACGGGATATTTGTCCAAATTGCGGAACAGATGTGAAACTGTATAAAAAGATCCGGATGGCATCCAATGCATATTATAATGATGCGCTGGAAAAGGCTGGCGTGAGAAATCTTTCGGGGGCGATTGAGAGCTTAAAGATCAGTCTGCGTTTTAATAAGCTTAATATCAATGCGCGTAACCTTCTCGGCCTTGTCTATTTTGAGATGGGGGAGGTTGTGGCAGCGCTTACCGAGTGGGTGATCAGTAAAAACTATCAGCCGAAAGGAAATATTGCAAGCAGGTATCTTGGTGAGATACAGAGCAATTCGACGCGTTTGGAGACGATCAATCAGACGATCAAGAAGTACAATCAGGCGCTGCTGTACTGCAGGCAGGACAGCAGGGACTTGGCGATCATTCAGCTTAAGAAGGTGCTTTCCCTGAATCCGAAGCTGGTGAGAGGGCATCAGCTGTTAGCTTTGCTTTATATGCAGGAACAAAAGTATGATCTTGCAAAGAAGGCGCTGAGGAATGCCGGGAAAATTGATGCGGATAATACGACGACGCTCCGTTATCTAAAGGAAGTCAATATAGAGATCCGGGAGAACAGCCCGAACAAGAAGCAAAAGAACGAGGAGCTGATTTCTTATCAGAGCGGGAATGAGACGATTATCCAGCCGCGCTATCTGAAGGATAATTCTGCGTTTGGAACGATCATTAATATGGTGATCGGAATTGCTATCGGAATTGCCATTACGGCGTTTCTGATTGTGCCGGGAGTAAGGAGAGAGATGCAGAATACAGCGAAGGAGGAGGTTGTTGAGGCGAACAACACCGTAGCCTCAAAGAATCAGACGATCAGCTCGTTAGAGGCGCAGATTGAGGAGATGACAGCGCAGATCAATGACGCTAAGACAAACGAGGAGGGGTATCAAAGCCGTATCAGCAGCTATGAACAGCTGCTTGTTGCCTATGTGGCATATGCGGCGAAGGATACGCAGACAGCGGGAACGGCGCTTGATAACGTAAATCCTGATTATCTGACGGAGCAGTCCAAACAGATTTATGATACGATTCACACAGAGGTCAATGCGGAATATATCAGTACGCTTTACCGGGAGGGCACGAGCGCTTATTCGGCACAGGAATATGAGCAGGCGATTGAGAAGCTTGGTAAGGTCGTTGAGATGAATGAGACCTATGAGGATGGAAACGCGCTGTATTATCTGGCGCAGGCTTATCGGAGAAACGATGATCTTGCTTCTGCTAAAATTTATTATCAAAAGGTAGTAGACCTTTATCCGGGAACACAGCGGGCGGCAACCTCCCAGAATTATCTGGATGCCGAGCAATAACAGAATAGAAACAAATACAAAAGACGTCAGGGAGAAGCTTCCCATGACGTCTTTTTTTTTCACTGGACGTGAAACTCTGTTTCCCGTCCAGTGAAAAACTTCCGCGGGATCGCCCCGCGGCGGAATGGAACTGTGTTGCAGAAGCAGAGAGCGAAATCGTTTGAAATAGGTAAAATAAAAAGATGCAAAAAGGAAGGAGCATGTATGGAAAAGTATTGCAAAATGCAGGAAGGGAAGCTGATCATCTATGTGCCGAAGGAATTGGATCATCATGAGGCAGGCAGCGTAAAGCAGGAAGCGGATTTTATGATTGACGCATATCATGTGAAAAGCGTGGTCTTTGATTTTTCGGGAACAGAGTTTATGGACAGCTCCGGTATCGGGATGATCATCGGCAGATGCCGTAATATGGGATATTATGGAGGCAGCGTGACGGCACGCAATTTAAACGAGCGTATCAGGAAAATTTTCCGCGTATCGGGGCTGCATACGCTGATTCAGACGGATGAGACGGAAAAAAGCAGGAAAGGAAATGGGAGCGTGTGATGAACAGAATAAATAGTATGAGTGTGCGCTTTGATGCGCGTTCGGCAAATGAGGCATTTGCACGGGTAACGGTAGCAGCATTTATTACGGAGTTGAATCCGACGATGGATGAGGTGGAGGATGTTAAGACGGCAGTTTCTGAGGCAGTGACCAATGCGATCATTCACGCTTATGACGATCCGACAGAGCAGGTACAGCTTTGCTGCCGCATCGATGGAAACAGAGTGGAGCTTGAGGTCAAGGACACCGGCAAAGGAATCGGAGATTTAAAAAAAGCGATGGAGCCTTTCTATACAACAAAGCCGGAGCTTGAGCGTTCCGGTATGGGCTTTGCGTTTATGGAGGCTTTTATGGATGAGGTCAGGGTAGCATCTACACCGGGAGAGGGGACAAGCGTGTGGATGTGCAAAAAGCTTGGTGCGCGGGAAGGTTAATACATATGGAGCATTTTTCGGAATTGATAGAACAGGCGCACGCAGGAGATAAAAAAGCGCGCGATACACTGGTCGCTAATAATCTGGGGCTGGTACATGCCGTCGCGCGGAGGTTTGTCAACAGGGGACATGACAGAGAGGAAATATTTCAGATTGGCTGTATCGGATTGATGAAGGCGATCGACAAATTTGACGTTACGTTACAGCTTGCGTTTTCCACCTATGCGGTTCCGATGATCGCTGGAGAAATCCGTCGTTTTTTGCGGGATGACGGGATGGTAAAGGTCAGCCGTACGCTTAAGGAAAACGGCTATAAGATCAGCCGGGCGAGGGAGATACTGGTGCGAAGGCTTGGCAGAGAGCCGGGCATGGAGGAGATTTCCAAAGAGACGGAGCTGTCGGTGGAGGATATTGTGCTTGCGCTTGAGGCGAATAAGGAGGTGGAATCTATTTACCAGCCGGTGTATGAGCGTGACGGGGATGAGCTTTTGCTGATCGATCAGATTGGAGGGAATACCGGGGGATATGGAGTCTGTGAGGAGCCGGAAAAGGAGGCGGTACTAAATAAAATGGTAATTGCGCAGCTTTTGGAAACGCTCGACGAGAAGGAACGACGTCTGATTGAATTGCGCTATTTTGAAAGCCGTACGCAGTGTGAGGCTGCCGCAGAGCTTGGGATGAATCAGGTGCAGGTCAGCAGAACGGAAAAGAAAATCCTAAAAAGACTGCGGGAGAGGCTTTTGTGACGCGCAGAACATAAAGTTTTTCAGTGATTCCTCCGATATATATAGAAAACAGGGGAGGAGCGGATGTTATGAATTTGACGATCAAAGCATTTGGGGCAGAGAATTTATATGGAGCAAAGCCGGAAGAAGGAACGGATAGGAATGCAGGAAAGAAGCATATTTTTGGCGGTAATTTGCATTTGGCAGACGATCCGGTCGAGCAGCGGAGAAAAGAGGCAAGAGAACAGGCGTGGGATATCGTGAAAAATGCTTGGGATAATGATAATTCCGTGGATAAAATGATAGACGACCGCAAGGGGCATTATGCGGATATGATGGAGCAGATGGGGGAGGCAACGAAAAAGCTTTCTGAGGTGCATAAGGAGAGGAAGGCTTTGGAGGAGCAGTATGGCAAGGATTCCACTGCGAAGGAATACACAGATAGGCTTTGGGAGTTGAATGCGAAGGAAGAGACATGGCAGACCGAGGTATGGAAGATTCAAAAAGAGATGCGTGCCGATATGGCAGGCGTTCGGGGCATTCAGCAGGAACGCCTGAAATCAGCGCCAATGCAGGAGGCACAGGAGGCTTCGGAGCAGATCATGGAGAATGCCAATGAGGAAATTATCGGAACACTTATTTCCGAATCGAAGGAGCATATCGATGAGAAGCAGGAGGAAATGAAGGAAGAAGCCAAAGAGGCAATGGAGGAGAAGGAAGAACGCGAGGAGGCGCTGGAGGAAAGAAGGCTGGAGCGCGCAATGCAGGAAGCGCTTGTGGACGAGACAGGAGAGGCTGCGAGAAAGGTGAGGGCGCAGAGGCAGAAGCTCAGTGCACCAAAGATGGATATTGCGGAGATAACGGAGCTTACACAGAGCGGCAGCGTGGCAGACGAGGTCGGTCAGAGTCTCGATGAGATTAAGAATGAGATGAAGCTGTTAGAGGCAGATTTAAAGGGGATTAAGGTGGACGAGCAGGTATAGGCAAAAGCAATCCGCCGGAGGGGCATCAGAGATGCATTGCTGGCAGCTATGCGTAAGACAGTATCAGCTGTAAATAGAAAAAACAGTTGTTTTATACAGGGGTAAAAGGACGGGCAGGAACCATTTGTTTCTTGCCCGCTTTTTTGTGTCACGCTATGGAATATCATGTCCCACAACTGTTTTACACTTGAAAAACCACAGAAAATCAAGGAATGTTGCTGTTAAATGTGAGCATATCATAATAGACCGGGCGCGCAGACAGAGACATTTGTGCGCGTTTTTTGCTGCCGGCATGGGGAGGAGATGTCGGAAAGAAGCCAAAGGGCAGGGAGATTTCTGCCGGCAGTTTGTTGAACCTAAGAGTGGCTCGCGAAGCGTGTCGCTCGTTGTTTTGATATTTGTCCGATTTGGGAGGCTATTTTTCTGTCAAATATACAATGTCATCTTGTATGTCAACATCAAATTGTTTGTTGTCCGTCAACTTTACTTTATCGCTAAAATGAACAGAATATCCCAAATTTTCAGAATATCCGCAGATGCTGCCGCAGGCAGCGTTGTCTTTTACAAACAATAGCTGAACCATGCCTTCGCTTACTGTCTCTTGAATCGCATTGCTTTTAAAACCAATAATTTCCTCAATTTCAGAACGGGATGTGTAAGGGGCAAATGTATAAACGATATCCCACTCAAACGGAACGATTTCATTTAACGTTACAGTTGGTTTTGAGATCGTATGAATACTCTGTTTCAGACGATAGTTATGATAGGCTATGAGAGGATTTCCGATCAAATAGCAGCTGATCGCCAGTATTGCAATAGCCATAGCGCTGATCATCCATACTTTCTTTTTCATATATGCCTCCGTCTCTGCTCATTATACAAAATTCCTGATGATTGTTTTGTTCTGCTCTTTCATTCTAGCACACAGCTACGTTGCTTTCTACCGGTTTCTTGAGTTTGAAAATGGAATCTATACACCTGTGCTGTCCCTATAAAAGCACTGCCATATTTTATTCACGAAGAACCTGAGTGATCGTTTCAGGTATTATTTATGAAATAAGAATTGATTTTTTGCGAAAAAGGTTATTGACAACTAACCATTGTTAGTATATACTAACGTCAAAAGCAAGGAACGATTCTGAAAGGAGAGACGCTTATGCCGTTATCAATGGTAAGAGAGGGAGAGGCCAACCGGATCAAGAAGGTTGGGGGAAAGGAAGAAACAAAGCGTTTTTTGGAGAAGCTTGGATTTGTGACAGGCGGCATGGTGACTGTCATATCCCGCACAGATGGAAATATGATCGTAAATATTAAGGATTCGAGGGTTGCTATCGGAAAAGACATGGCAAACAGAATCATTGTCTAAGAGTCATACAGAAAAGGAGCACAAAATGAAAACGTTAAATCAGGTTGCCTGCGGGCAGACAGTTTCTGTCCGCAAGCTGACGGGCGAGGGTCCGGTAAAGCGAAGGATTATGGATATGGGCATCACCAAGGGCGTAGAGGTCTATATCAGAAAGGTGGCTCCGCTTGGCGATCCGATCGAGGTTACGGTCAGGGGCTATGAGCTGTCGCTTAGAAAAGCGGATGCACAGATGATAGAGGTGGAATAAAATTTTTTTGCACATAGGTTAGATTTGACTAACATATGGAGCGATAGTTATGGAAAAGAGGAACGGAAAATGGCAATAAAAATTGCATTGGCAGGAAATCCAAACTGCGGAAAAACAACACTGTTTAATGCACTCACAGGTTCCAATCAGTTTGTCGGAAACTGGCCGGGCGTTACGGTGGAAAAGAAAGAGGGAAGGTTAAAAAATGATAAGGATGTCACGATCATAGATCTGCCGGGGATCTATTCCCTGTCGCCCTACACCTTGGAGGAGGTCGTTGCGAGAAATTACCTGATTGGTGAGCGTCCCGATGCGATTCTTAATATTGTGGACGGAACGAATATTGAGCGCAATCTGTATCTGTCGACCCAGATCATGGAGCTTGGCATTCCGGTGATCATGGCGGTAAATATGATGGACATTGTGGAAAAGAACGGCGATGTCATACATATTGATAAGCTGGCTGCAAAGCTTGGCTGTGAGGTTGTGCGTATTTCGGCATTAAAAGGTACAGGCATCAAGGAGGCGGCAGAAAAGGCGGCGGCGCTGGCAAGGCGGCAGGAGACGGTAGCTCCGGTTCATACCTTCGCACCGGAGGTTGAGGAGGCGATCACAGACGTTTCGGCAAGACTTGGTACGGAGATACCGCAGGAGCAGAAGCGTTTCTTTGCCATTAAGCTGCTGGAAAAGGATGATAAGATTTCCGGGCAGATGAAGCGGCTGCCGGATGTGTCTGCAGAGATTGCAAGGCTGGAGGACTGCTTTGATGATGATACCGAGAGCATTATCACAAATGAGCGCTATGTCTATATTTCTTCTATCATTGAGGAGTGTGTGACAAAGGCGCATACGGGAAGAAAGCTGACTGTTTCAGATAAAATAGACAGGTTTGTGACGAACCGTTTTGCGGCGCTGCCGATTTTTGCATTGATCATGTGGGCAGTGTATTATATTTCGGTAACGACGGTGGGCGACTGGCTGACCGGCTGGACAAACGAGACTTTGTTTGGCGAGTGGGTCGTTCCGGGAGTGACGGGAGCGCTGGAAGCAATCGGATGCGCAGACTGGCTGACGGGTCTGATCGCGGACGGGATTGTCGGAGGCGTCGGTGCAGTGCTTGGCTTCGTGCCGCAGATGCTTGTGCTCTTTTTATTCCTTGCCGTTTTGGAATCCTGCGGCTATATGGCGCGTGTGGCATTCATTATGGATCGTATTTTCCGCAAATTCGGTCTTTCGGGAAAGTCGTTTATCCCGATGCTGATCGGAAGTGGCTGTGGCGTTCCGGGAATCATGGCGTCCCGTACGATTGAGAATGACAGAGACCGCAAAATGACGGTTATGACAACGACCTTTATCCCATGTGGGGCAAAGCTGCCGATCATTGCACTTGTTGCAGGCGCGTTTTTCGGAAATGCAGGTTGGGTTGCATGGAGCGCTTACTTTGTAGGAATTGCTGCAATCATATGTTCAGGTATTATTTTAAAGAAAACGAGAATGTTTGCAGGAGACCCTGCGCCGTTTGTCATGGAGCTTCCGGCATATCATATGCCTACCGTTGGCAATGTGCTAAGAAGCATGTGGGAGCGCGGCTGGTCCTTTATTAAGAAGGCGGGAACAGTGATCTTGCTGTCCGCGATCGTGCTCTGGTTTTTGCAGGGCTTTGGATGGGTAGACGGAGCATTTCGGATGCTTGCGCCCGAAGAATTAAATAACAGCATATTATCTTTTATTGGAAATATTATCGCACCTGTTTTCGCGCCGCTTGGCTGGGGAGACTGGAAGATGGCAGTTGCGGCAGTCACAGGACTGATCGCAAAAGAAAACGTTGTAACTACCTTTGGTATTTTGTTTGGTTTCGCAGAGGTTTCCGAGGCGGGCGAAGAAATATGGAGCGTGCTTGCGGGAACAATGAGTGGAGTAGCAGCGTATTCATTCTTAGTATTTAATTTGCTTTGTGCACCCTGCTTTGCGGCGATGGGAGCGATCAAGCGCGAGATGAACAGTGCGAAGTGGTTTTGGATTGCGATCAGTTATCAGTGCGGGCTGGCATATGTGGCAGCGCTGTGTATCTATCAGATTGGTACATGGGCGACGACCGGGATGTTCGGTGTGGGAACCGTGGTGGCGCTCTTGGTGCTTGCCGGATTTTTGTATCTGCTGTTTCGTCCGCATAAGGAGGTCGGCATGCGAAAGGCGCGCACGAAGCATATGGCAAAGGCATAAAAAGGAGGTAGTTTATGGGAACATGGATTGTTGGAATTGCACTGGCAGTTGTTGTAGGTCTGGTGATCCGCAGTATGATCCGCGATAAGAAAAAAGGAAAATCTATACAGTGCGGCGGAGACTGCAGTCATTGCGGCGGGAGCTGTCATTAGGAGCAATACAAGATACAGATGAAAACAAAAAAGGAGTGATGCCGGATTTTGCGGCATCACTCCTTTTTGGCTTGACAAATGAAGGGAAAATGCTATTGTAGAGACGAAAGTAACGGATCAAAAGAAAAACGGAGGAATAATCATGGAAGCAGGAATCAAGGGAACACAGACGATCACAGTGACGGAGGAGACGACAGCGGCAGCGATGGGCAGCGGTACACTTCCGGTATTCGCAACGCCGGCGATGATCGCCCTGATGGAAAATACGGCAAGCCGCAGCGTGGAGAGCGCGCTGGAGGAGGGAACGGGAACGGTCGGCACGCTGATTGATGTAAAGCACACGGCAGCAACCCCGGTCGGCATGGAGGTGACCTGTGAGACCACGCTGGTGGAGGTTGACAGAAAGCGTCTGGTCTTTACCGTGAAGGCATACGATGCGGCGGGCGTGATCGGTGAGGGAACGCACGAGCGTTTTATTATTAACAACGAGAAATTTTTGGAAAAGGCACAGGCAAAGATAAATTAAAAATGTGTTGACAAATTTCTTTTTCAAGTATATCATAAACATATAAACAATTATTCATATGTTCAAAGCATGGAAGGAGAGGTGAAAATATGGCAGGCATGGAGTTGGAGTGCTGTGAGAGCACAGAGGTGCATCAGGAGCTGATCGGCAGGGCGACCGAGCATATGCCGCGGGAGGAGGAGCTTTACGATCTGGCAGAGCTGTTTAAGGTATTCGGTGATTCCACGAGAATCAGGATTTTGTATGTACTCTTTGAGGCGGAGCTGTGCGTCTGCGACATCGCACAGGCACTTGGAATGACACAGCCCGCGATTTCTCATCAGCTTCGTATCTTAAAGCAGGCGAAGCTGGTCAAGAACCGCAGGGAAGGCAAATCCGTATTTTACTCTCTGGCGGACGGACATGTGAGAGCAATTATTGCCCAGGGCAAGGAACATATTGAGGAGTGACGGAGGGATTATCATGAAAAAGAAATTCAAGTTACAGGATTTGGACTGTGCAAACTGTGCGGCAAAGATGGAGGATGCCATTAGGCATATCGAGGGAGTGACGGACGCGACGGTCAGCTTTATGACGCAGAAGCTGACGATCGAGGCGGACGAGGAACGCTTTGATGAGATCATGAAGGAGGTTGTTTCTGCCTGTGCGAAGGTAGAGCCTGACTGCAAGATTCTGATGTAGCATAAGAAGCGGATAAGCCTGACTGTGTTTGGGAAAATATAGTCAGGCTTACCTTATGACATACATATAAATAATTGCTTATATGTATATTTGAATAGAAGGAGAGAAATGTATGACAAAGAAGCAGAAAACAATGTTATACCGCATTTGTGTGGCGTTTGTGTTATTTCTCCTGCTTTTTGTGGGAGAGCATCTGGGACTGGGCGAGATCATTACAAAGGGAGCGGTCTGGTTCTTTCTGTATTTGATCCCTTATCTGGTGATCGGCTACGACATTATTTTTAAGGCGGCAAGAAACATCCGCAACGGGCAGGTCTTTGATGAAAATTTCCTGATGATGGCGGCAACCTTTGGCGCGTTTGGCGTGCAGGAGTACTCCGAGGCGGTGGCGGTCATGCTCTTTTATCAGGTGGGGGAGCTGTTCCAGAGCTACGCGGTGGGCAAATCCAGACAGTCGATCTCTGACATGATGGATATTTGTCCCGAATATGCCAATATTGAGCAGGACGGTGTACCGGTGCAGGTAGATCCCGATGAGGTGGAGGTCGGCAGTGTGATCGTAGTAAAGCCGGGCGAGCGGATTCCTCTGGACGGCATCGTCATAGAGGGCGAGTCGCTCGTTGACACGGCGGCGCTCACCGGAGAGTCCATCCCGCGCAAGGCGTCTGTCGGAGATACGGTTATCAGCGGCTGTGTCAACGGAAGCGGAACACTCCGGGTACGCACGACGAAGGAATTTGATGATTCCACGGTTGCAAAGATATTGGAGCTTGTGGAGAATGCGAGCAGCAAGAAGGCGAAGGTGGAGAATTTTATCACGCGCTTTGCCAGATATTACACGCCGGTCGTGACGATCGGTGCGGTGATCCTTGCGATCGTTCCGCCGCTGTTTTTCGGCGGCGTATGGAGAGAATGGATCGAGACAGCGTGTACGTTTCTTGTGATCTCCTGCCCGTGTGCGCTTGTGATCTCGGTGCCGCTGGGATTTTTTGGAGGGATCGGCGCTGCTTCAAGACTGGGCGTTCTGGTAAAAGGAAGCAACTATCTGGAGGCCGTTGCGGAGATGACAACGATCGTCTTTGACAAGACGGGCACGCTGACAAAGGGAGAATTTAAGGTGACGGAAATCCTGCCAAAGCAGTGCAGCAGAGAAGAATTGCTGGAGCTTGCGGCACACGGCGAGGGATATTCCAACCATCCGATCGCGGTATCCATTCGCGAGGCATACGGAAAGGCGCTTGATCTGAGCCGTGTGACAGATGCGACGGAGAAGGCGGGACACGGCATTCTGGTAAAGGTTGACGGAAAGGATGTTTTGCTTGGCAATGAAAAGCTGATGCAGACAGAGAAGATTTCCTATGAGCCTTGTAAGAGTGCGGGGACAGTCGTTTATGTGGCGCAGGACGGTGTGTTTGCGGGCAGCATCGTGATCGCGGATACGGTGAAGGAGGGCGCAAAGGAGGCGCTTGCGGCGATGAAACGCGTCGGCGTGAAAAAAACGGTGATGCTGACCGGAGACCGTCTTGCGGCGGCAGAACATGTGGCGGCGGAGCTTGGCATCGATGAGGTTCACGCGGAGCTTTTGCCGGGCGATAAGGTGTCAAACGTCGAGGCTTTGCTTGGCGCGCAGGAAGGAAAGGAGAAGCTTGCATTTGTGGGCGACGGTATCAACGATGCTCCGGTGCTGACGCGTGCGGACATCGGCTTTGCGATGGGAAGCATGGGCTCGGATGCGGCGATCGAGGCGGCGGATATTGTGCTGATGGACGATGACGTCAGAAAGATAGCGGCTGTCGTCCGCATCGCGCGGCGGACGCTCGCGATCGTAAAGCAGAATATTGTGTTTGCCTTAGGAGTCAAGGTTTTGATATTGATCCTCTCAACCCTTCACATTGTCGGCATGTGGGGCGGAGTGTTCGCGGACGTCGGAGTTGCGGTTCTTGCGATCTTAAATTCGATGCGCGCGTTGAAAATAAAATAGTATTTTGAAAAAAGGATGTAAGCCGGGAATCCAAAAAGTGACAAAACCATTGTATGCACGTGTGAAAGGAAAAGATCCTGTAACAAAGATGCAGTATGTAGATCTTCATTTATGGCTGGTGCATGATATTCTGATGAAGGGGGACAAGATGGGAATGGCGAATTCTCTTGAGAAAAAATATCCGGTCTGCCCCTTGACAGATTCGGATATTTTTTCTATACTCAATATACCCTATGGGGGTATTTTGCGTATGAGAAAAGAGAGGGATGGAGAATCTATGAGTCAAGAGCATAGCTGCTGTCATAAGACAAAGCAGAGAGAAGAAAAGGAATACAAGGACCTGTTAAATCGGCTAAGCCGTATCGAGGGTCAGGTGCGCGGTATCCGTGGAATGGTCGAGCGGGACGC
>ERZ772969.1202-NODE-1202-length-20930-cov-2.926611_pt1 | contig 20930 bp, 21 predicted proteins | sample MGYA00511676_ERZ772969 | MGnify/ENA primary metagenome ERZ772969 (study PRJEB29015, sample SAMEA2737651) | human gut metagenome | biome: human gut; feature: human-associated habitat; material: faeces | place: China | collected 2012 ... | reverse complement strand
AAAATCATCCGATGTATCACAGGAGAGGTTGTGGAGTTTTACAGTCACGTAATTTGTTTAGGTACTAAAATTGTATTCTCGGTCTCTTACTCCGTCCACTGGTTTTACAGTCACGTAATTTGTTTAGGTACTAAAATAAGCAATTACATCTTTTGGATGTGGTTCTGGTTTTACAGTCACGTAATTTGTTTAGGTACTAAAATCCGTGTATCTACGGACCAACAGGCGCAGGAGTTTTACAGTCACGTAATTTGTTTAGGTACTAAAATTATCTGACGCCTTATAGCCAAATGCGCTTGGTTTTACAGTCACGTAATTTGTTTAGGTACTAAAATATGGCACTCCGTTTATTTCAATAACTTCCAGTTTTACAGTCACGTAATTTGTTTAGGTACTAAAATAGTAATGCTTGGTGTTCGGGTGGTCCGCCTGTTTTACAGTCACGTAATTTGTTTAGGTACTAAAATCATATTCAATTGTTTCTTTCGTTTGTTGTAGTTTTACAGTCACGTAATTTGTTTAGGTACTAAAATTGCCGCCCTTACAAAAGATTGGAGGTAAAGTTTTACAGTCACGTAATTTGTTTAGGTACTAAAATATGGTCGGCGCACCATAATCGGCTGCGATCGTTTTACAGTCACTTAATTTGTTTAGGTACTAAAATGAAACGGCAATATATTATCCTGTGCAATTCGTTTTACAGTCACGTAATTTGTTTAGGTACTAAAATATCAAACTTAGTATTCCCTACTTTTGTATGCCATTGCCCTTGAGTTTATTATACCATTTTTCATGCTTTCAAAAAAGCTATTTCTGGCTTTTTTTCTGTATCTTCCCATCTATCGTTCAACATTAACGTCTGATTTATCAATTTACAGATAACGTTATCTTCCACTGTATATAAATATTCCTTTTGCCCTATGTGTTGGATAATCTTCTTCAAATTTTCCTGCAATTGTTCTTCCGAAAATCTCCTGTTGCATGGATAATTATTCTCTATATATGTTTCTATTTCATTGAACTCCGGCATTTGAAAATCTACTTCTCCCAATACCGTTATTCCTGAACATAGCTTTCCGTCACAACCCACATATCCATCCAGGCTTGTCGACAAAATAAAATAGACATCATATTTGATACAGATTTGTTGCATTTGCTTTAAAACAACTTCATATTCTTTTTTCGAAATTAAATGGTCAATATTTTCTACTATGATCAGCAATTTTCTTGGATTTATTTCCATTACATGTCCAATCAGATTCAAAAAAATCGTAAATAATTCAAAATTATTTTTATCCTCTAATGATGTTTGTCCATTTCCTACAACATTCGATTTTTGAACCATATCCCAGACATCCGATACGGCATACGTCAATTCAACATCACCCAGATGACTAAGATCTTTATTTATCAGCTGAAACATTTCTTCCAATTCTTCATCAATAGTACGCAAATGCAATTGCCAGTCAAATTTTTGCATTAATCCCTTGACATATTCCACCATCAAACTTTGCTTTGACCATTTTATCCACGTTAAAAGTTCTGCTGCTTCATTTACTGATAATACAGTAAAAAATTTTCTGCCTACTAATTCGTTATCAATTTTAACATTATTTCTCCATTTATTCTGTTCTTCCGAATACTTATAGGTACTAAAATATCTTCTGATAGATTCCAGAATGTAGGTTTTCCTTGGAATGTTTTGTCCGCACAATTGCGTGATCGGTGCCAGTTCAAACGTATATTTCTTTTCGTATTCCGTTACATCAATTTTCATAATATAATCATTCTTTCTGTTCCAATTGCTACCTCCGCTACCGATTGACTTCCAACCAACAACTTCATATCTGAATATTGCTTTTCCGTGACACACAGCAATCTTACATTTCCTTCTCTGGGTATAAATTTCTTTATCCTTTTTTCTAACCGATTGGCATATTCTCTGCTCGGACACACCCTCACATAAACCGAATACTGCATCATAACAAATCCCTCCTGAATCAAATTCTTTCGAAAGATACGATATGATCTTCTTTCTTCATCAGTTTCAACCGGCAAATCAAACATGCACAACATTCTCATAATCTTATAATCCATCCAGTTCCTCTCCGATAAATCCATCGATATCCGGGAATACAATATTCTCACATCTTTCCATAATCAAAGATGCAAATTGTTCCACATAATTTTCTATCATATTACACACAAACATCTTTTTATTTCTGTACAATATTTTCATATTTAAAATATTTACCAGCTGTCTTCTATGTTCTGCTGTAAAATACTCCTCATTTTTCATACTTTCATATGCAACAATATCTATCATCGGTCTCAAAGGCTCCATTAAATCATCCACAAGATTAAACCGGTTATACTCGTTTTTATGATGAATACCAATTTGTGTGTTTAATCCATACCCAACACACACTCTTGCAATATATCCTCGCAGTACCGCATACCCGTAATCTAATCCGCTGTTTAATAAAATATCCTCATTTCCTCTGGAAAAGGAAGTTCCCATTAAAAGATTAAAATATACTTTTGCAGCATGAGCCTCTCTGTTGCTTTGATCCCCATTGATTATTTCTGATGAAAATTCTTTAATCACCCGGGTTCCTTCCTGATCACTTGTTAATCGTAAATACGCTTTGGACTGATTTTGAATTTTCACTGTTACAATATCTTTCCACAGTTTATAGTGGCTCATAGTATTCTTTGCTTTTTTCTATCTGATAATCGATCACTTTCGAGGCTCTGCTATGATTATCATATGAACTGTAATAGCCTGTTGGTAAATGTTTCTGATTGCATATCATTAACCCTATCCCCTGTTCAGACAACTGACACAAAAGCCTTGCCGAAAGCATAGATGACAGATTGTCCAGAACAATCATTGAAATATCATCTAAAGGTATCCATATATCTTCTCCCTCTTTTGTAACAATAAGATTATTTAATTTTACTTTTATCGTTACTTCATTCTCAATCAATACAACCCTGAATGCCATATTCCCCCCTATAAGAAAAAAAGAAGCACCCGTCGGTGCTTCTGATTTCGGCATAAAGCCTTGTTTTAGTAGGTCTAAACAAATTACGTGACTGTAAAAATTTGTTTTCTACATTTTTTATTATATTCCTGCAAATATATTTTGTCAATCATATGATTAACAATATTTTGAGAATTCTTCCTTATTACATAAGTAGTAATTTCCTAAAATATCCATTCGATATTTTCTTATTCTCTTGGTTTTGCCAAGCCCAACTAATTTTCGATCATGCCATTCATATTTCGCCCTGTCTATCGGTTTTGTCTCAATATAATTTTTTACTTTAGGCATTGTTCTTGACAAAAATCTTTCCCTTACTATTTTCCCATCCTTCTCATATTCAATAATATCATTTTTATAAAACGACAACTGAAATTCAAAGCCCAAAGACTCCAAATCACTTCTCTTCTGTCCCTGTTGAATCATTTTTTCCTTTACTAAATTTATTGCATATGCATCCTCATCAATGACATATTCCCCTTTTTGGCATTTTACATCCGACTGTTTTATCCCTACTAAATAATAGGTCTGTTCCTCTTTTTTATAGTAAACATCCATACGGTATGGAACCAGACTTTCAAGCACTACTTTCCTGCTGCCTTTCTCATACCCATATTTATGTGAAATATCAATGCAAGATCCAACTTCTCCATCTATATACTTTAATTTATCAATACGAGGTCCATTATGTTTCTTTGCATATTTCCTTACATAATCTCCAGTTTCTTTTTCGTACTGCACAAACGGATTCTTGGAATCCGAATAATCCTGCATGATCCGAACCAGATCCTCATATGTTTTCTTATCATTTTTATAGACCAATAACTTTTCTCTGTCACTCTCTTTTTCACTAAATGCAAGCTTTTTAAAAAGAGCAGCTCCCTCTTTTTTTCTGATATCCAGCTTATTTATTTTATAAATTTTTCCATCATAAACTCTTGTTCCACGAATCTTCTGATTGCAAAGGCCACGGTTTGATTTATGGTCAACATAATACCAGTATTTTACATTCTTTTCTGCCCTTGTAATTTCATTTCGAATATTACTCCACTTTTTTCTATAAAGGTATTGTTTATATACTTCGTCAGACATCTGATCTTTCCATTTTTCTGAATTTAAAATTTCTCCCGTCTCAAAATCAATGAATTCTCCCTGTAATTTTCGATACGCTTCATAACCTAATTGCGAAAATGCAATCAGCATGGCATCCACTGCGTGATGCGCATAACTTTTTTCCCGATCTTTATCCAGCTTCATATTCACACGCATCTGATGCGTATAGCTTCCCCGGATCACTTTTACCTTTGTACCCATTTCTTTTGCCCGAAAATATCCCTGTACCGTGTTCAGGACAACTCTCGCTGCATAACTTGTATCGTTAATATTTCGATTGATAAATCCACGTAATACATCTGCTTTCGTAATATCTTCGCTATATAGCAAATTCCTCACTTTCTTTTTTGAAAGTCCATACTCCTTTTTCTTTGATAAATCCATAACCAGAGCTTTATACTGTTCAAATGACCATTTATTATTGTCATGTGTTAAATAGTAATACGGTGTCTGATTTCCTTTGTTCTGATTTTCTGTCCGATACACAAGAACCTTATTGCTTCTGGAATCGTCAAAAGAAATGGATCTCGGAATAATATGATCAATCTCAAACAGCTCCGAATGTTTAATCAAATCCTCCGGTTCAATTATCTTCCCGGAATATAAACATTTTCCATCCTGCTCATTCCACAATTTTAACTTTAAATTTAATTGCTTTTGCGAAGAGAAATCAGCCGATGAAAGTCTGATATCATATACTGTAGCCAGTTTATTTTCAATATACTCCTGTTCTTTTTCGCTCTTTTTTTGCGTTTCTTTTTCCCACTTCTTTTGTTCGTCAGAATTGCGATCCCGTGGCATTTCAATTACCACTTCATCTAATGTTCCATACTTTTTCATAAGCGCGTTTAATATTTTAAAGGAAATACGAACAGATCTGCGGACTACAGGATTAAAAATATCCTCACTTGCCACATCTACTGGTATATACTTTTTTTTTTCAAATTCATCTGTCTGTCCCTTCATAACGCCCATTTCTGTTAAGAGAGTCATTTGTTCTTTGGGCTGTCGGTACATTTCCGGAATCAGTTCATTCATTATTTTTAATGAAAATGAATGCCATTTGCTATATAATGTCCCATTTGTTTTCCTGAGAGAGATCAGACAATTTTTAATTTCTCCCGGCAATTCAAGTCTTGAATTATCAAACGCCTCCATCATAGCTTCTTTATCCGTATTAATTGTCAAAATATATCCGATTTCATCCAAATCATCCCTGGAAAATTCTTCTATATTCACATGAATAGCCGCAAGGGCTTTTCTCATTTTATTATAGACCTCAAATTTATGAAAAATTTCTTTCTCACTCTTATCAATTCTGGCACCATAAAATTCCTCAATTTTCTCTCCCATTGCATCGGCAATAATTTTGCGCATATTTATGGTATTGCTTGTCTTTACCTTATCAACAATTAGGTGCTTCTCATTTTCTTCAAGTTTTCTTCCATTTACCGTCAGATTATTTAAATCATTTAACAAGTTAAATTCCTGTGCAGTATAAGAAGCCGATGCAGCTCGCAATTCATCTTTGTATACACTGCATTTTCCGATTAATTTTTCAAAAATATTTTTTTCGGTAATATACTCCCCATTTTCCTTTAATCTTGTTGTGTATTTTCCATAGTCAGTTCTTGATTTTTCATTTCCCGGTCCTTCATAGTATTTTCTTTTTCTTGTAAAAATTTTTAAATATTTCTCGCAGAATTCATCTTCTATTTCCGCATGATATTTTTTCTGTGTGTCCAAAATCTGTTGAATTTCTTTCGTATAGGCTCCAATTGTAAACACATTACTCAGATCCAGCTTTTCTCCCTGATCATCTTCTATCTGTATCTGACCTCTGTATTTTCCGATATTTTCCAGCCTGTATTTTTGAATTTCACACGGAAAATTCTTTTCTAATTCTTTTGCATTCAATTTTAATCCATTTGCATATGCAGTTGATCCGCTAACAGAAGAATCTTCCACGTCCTCTAAATAAGATATTCCACGATGTTTCAAATAGCTATACAAAATCAAATATACTTCGTCCAAAGAAATACTTTCATAAAGTGCCTTTACTTTAAGTCCGACAATATCGTTTTTCTTCACCTGTGGAATAGCAAGTCCATGATATTCCCATAACTTTGTGAAATCATCTAATCTTGTTCGCTCTCTTCTTTTTAATCTCCTTGCCTGACGCATCCCTCTTCTCTCCTGATTATCGGTTGCAGATGCCTCCGGGAAAATATTTGATCCGGCTTCTATTACAGTTTCGGACGTTTTATCAATCACTGCATATCCGACCGAGGCGACCCCAATATCTAACGCTACAATATACTGCATATTTTTTCTCCTTGTAAGTAATAAGATCTTCTTCCAAATATAAAATTTCTTGTATTTATTTTATAATACACCTTTTCATTTTATTTTTCAATATTTTGCCTTAATCTTCCTAAATAGTTTCAATTATTATTTCAAAAAACAGAAACAGCATCTTTTAACCTTTCCTGCAATTCTTCTTTTATTTCCATATGATATTTCCTTTCCGCAGGTTCATCTATGTCACTTTACTTTTCTATGTAATAACTCAGGCTGGACATATAAAGCAAATATGCTTGTTTATGTCCCATGACAAACTGAATAGAGGACATATGGGAAAAAAATAGCCGTCCATGTCCCATGACGAACTAAATAGAGGACATATGATAAAAAAGTGCTCATTTATGTCCCATTAAACAGGTCCTGTGGGACTTTTTCATGCGCTTTTTATACATATGTCCTTTTGCCAACTTCTCCCGGGATTTTTCAATGCACTTTTTCTACATATGTCCCTCCGGCAACTTTCACCGCGACTTTCAAGCTTACTTTTTCTCTATATGTCCCCAAAACACAAAGAAACGCACAAGAAAAAGGAATGTTCCCACACAGAAACATTCCCTCTTTCATTATGTATTTATTTTTCCAGTTTTGTCAGTTCATTGCTGTCCACATCCGCTGCATGACCGCCCTCATTATGGCTTGCTGATCCGTTCTCGAACCACCATGCCACACCTGCGGCCAACACAACAACTGCTACTACAACTACGATAATGACTTTTTCTAACATGAAATTTTCCTCCTGAACTCTTTGAAAATGGTCGCTTATTTCAAAGAGTCAGAAGCTTTTTCCCCATCCTGCCAGTGTATGTATGCCATGATCCACGCATGGCTGCGCACAAATATGTTTTCGATACGGCAGGATGCCAGATAAATCCGGGTAGCATTCCCGGCAAATCCGCTTGCAAGTCCTGCCCACAAAATGATGTTGCGTTCTGCATTCAGCCGCGTGATCCGTGCACTGACGGTCAGACGCGCCTGTTCGGACTGTGTCAGTTCGGAACGTCCGAGGATATCAAGGAAGGAACCCTGCTGCCGCTCCATCGTATGTACCGCAAGATGATCCGGCTCCGCCTGCGTGATATCGTGCATGTTTTGCGCACCATAGCTCTGCTGCACCGCAAAAAAACATATGACAACCGCCAAAAAGATGCCTACACACCTCATCCGGCTTTTTTGTATCCGCATGATTCCCTCCTTTCCCGGGCATGCCCGTGTTATGTAATCATTCCATCACTACTTTGTCAGTCCAGCCTTCTTGCGAAGCAGGTGATACAGCCACCTGCCCTCGTCACTCAGCTCACTTTTCTTGAAACCGCTGACTTTCGGACAGCTGCTTTTAATAATAGAAGAAGATTCCTGTTTGTTTGACAGATTCCACGCAATGTAACTGACACCGTATTCATCCATCGTCTGTATCCAGCGGTCTGCCTCTTTTTTGTCAATGGCTCCGTTTCCGGAAGCATCACAGATTCCATATTCCGTGACAAATACCGGAAGTCCTTTGTTGATGGCTGCGGTCATTTTATTGCGCAGATCTGTTTTGTGTGTGGCTGCATAAAAATGCAGCGCATACATGATATTGTCCCCCTTGATCGGATCTGCTGCTGCCTGATCCACATCCTGTGACCAGGTCGGCGTTCCTACAACGATCACCGCCTTTTTGTCATTTTTGCGAATGGTGGAAATGACACTCCTGGCATAGGATTTGATCTCTTTCCAGCTTGTACCGTTATTCGGCTCGTTGCAGATCTCATAAATCACATTGTTGTAACCCTTAAATTCCCTGGACATTTCCCTGAAAAAGGCCTTTGCTTCTTTCTTATGGGAATTCGGATTTCCATCGCTTAAGATATGCCAGTCCACGATCACATACATTTTATGTTTCTTTGCCAGCCTGACTCCCTTTTTAATCAGTTTCTTTAAGTCACTGCGGTTCTTTGCATCTCCGCTGCAGTATCCGTTATACTCTTCGGTATACATCGCCAGGCGCACGACATTTGCTCCCCATTTATCATGCAGCTGGGCAAAACACTTGTCATTGACGTACTGCGGATACCAGCTCAGTCCATGTGTGCTGACTCCGCGAAGCTGTACTTCATGCCCCTTTTTGTCCACAAGTTTTGTTCCTTTGACGTGCAGCCTGCCTGCCGATGCGTCATAATACGTTGTTGTTTTTGCCTCTGCTATTTGCAGTCCCCCTGTCAAACACAATCCCAGCGCAAGCACACATACCAGTGCAAACCCACGCAGGATTTTTATTTTTTTATTAAAAAAATACATGTTCCACTCCACCCTTCTCCGACGGAAACAGGCGGCTCCACGTTCCATTGGACCGCTGTAACATTCTTAATCAATCGCTGTAACCTTGTAATCTTTCTCTTCTACCGTTTTCTTTAATACATCATCTGCCACTTCCGTGGATGAGGTCACAACGGCAGTGCCAGCCTCATGGCTGACTTCTGCGGATGTTACTTCCGGAAGTGCCTCAAGTGCTTTCTTTACCGTTGCCTCACAGTGTCCACACATCATTCCTTCAATATGCATTGTCTTTGTCATTACTTTTTCCTCACTTTCGCTTGTTTTTATTTCTACCGGTTCTGCTGCCGGTGCAGCATCTTTATTTGCTTTTCCGTGTACGGAAAACAGGTTCAGCCGTAATGCGTTGGTCACGACACAAAAGCTCGATAAGCTCATAGCTGCCGCGCCAAACATTGGATTTAATTTCCACCCAAATATAGGATACCACACTCCGGCTGCAAGTGGAATCCCTATTACATTATAAAAGAATGCCCAGAACAGATTTTCATGGATGTTCCGCAGCGTTGCCCGGCTTAGGCGGATGGCCGCCGGAACATCCCGCAGACGGCTCTTAACCAGGACAACGGATGCCGCATCGATTGCCACATCGGTTCCGGCACCGATGGCGATTCCGGTGTCTGCACGCGTCAGTGCCGGTGCATCGTTGATACCGTCTCCGACCATGGCAACTCTGCCATGTTCCCTGAGTTTGCGGATCTCCGCCTCTTTTTCTTCCGGCAGAACACCTGCGATCACCTCGTCCACTCCTGCCTGTGCGCCGATGGCTTTTGCTGTGCGCTCGTTGTCCCCGGTCAGCATAATGACTCGGATTCCCATCTCACGCAGCTTAGCTACCGCCTGCGGACTGTCCTCTTTGATCGTGTCTGCTACGGCAACCAGACCGGCACAGGTATGGTTTTTGGCAAAAAGCAACGGTGTTTTTCCCTCTTCTGCCAGTTTCTTTGCCTGTTCTGTCATGGCCGCATCCACGCTTACCTTCTGCTGCATATAAGAAATACTTCCGCCCAGCAGCAGATCTTCTCCGCGCACCGCGGAAAGTCCGTTGCCCGGCAATGCCTGAAAATCGTGCACTGCAGTATTGGAAATACCGCTTGTCTTTGCATGCTCCATAACCGCCTTTGCCAGCGGATGTTCACTGGAACTCTCCAGATCCGCAGCAAGCTGCATCAGCTCCCGCTCCGTATATCCCTTTGCAGGGAGAATGTCCGTCACATGCGGTTCCCCGGTTGTGATTGTTCCGGTCTTGTCCAATGCCACGATCTGCGTTTTTCCTGCATTCTCCAGTGCCACGGCATTTTTGAAAAGGATTCCGTTTTTGGCTCCCATGCCGTTTCCGACCATGATCGCTACAGGTGTTGCAAGTCCCAGTGCACACGGACAGCTGATAACGAGCACGGAAATCCCGCGCGCCAGTGCAAAACCGACGTCTTTTCCGGCAAGCAGCCAGACGATGATGGTGATCCCTGCAATGGTGATGACCGTCGGTACAAACACACCGGATACTTTATCGGCGATTTTTGCAATCGGCGCCTTGGTAGCTGCCGCATCCGACACCATCCTGATGATCTGGGAAAGCGTGGTGTCTTCTCCCACACGGGTTGCCTCACAGCGCAGGAACCCGGACTGGTTCGTCGTTGCCGCGCTGACGGAGGAGCCTTTCTGTTTGTCGACCGGAATACTCTCTCCGGTGAGTGCTGCCTCGTTGACCGCACTGCTACCTTCTATGACAATTCCATCGACCGGAATATTTTCCCCCGGACGCACGACAAAGATATCCCCCTGCCGCACTTCTGCAATTGACACAGTAACTTCCTGTCCGTCCCGCACCACCGTTGCGGTCTTCGGTGCCAGCCGCATAAGGCTTTTTAAGGCATCGGTTGTCCTGCCTTTTGCGTGGGATTCGAGCATTTTTCCGACGGTGATGAGTGTCAGGATCATTGCCGCAGACTCGAAATAAAATTCATGCATGTAGCCCATGACCGCGTCCATATCGCCGCGCACCTGCGCTCCGGTCATGGCAAACAGGGCATACGTACTGTATCCAAACGATGCTCCGGCGCCGAGTGCCACCAGTGTATCCATATTTGGTGCGCCGTGGAGCAGGCTGGTAAAACCGCTCACAAAGAACTTCTGGTTGATCACCATGATTATGATGGTTAAAAGCATCTGCAACAGTCCCATTGCCACATGATTGTCTTTCATGGCAGCCGGTACCGGCCAGCCCCACATCATATGTCCCATGGAAAAATACATCAGCACGACAAGAAAGATGACCGATGCGATCAGACGCTTGCGCAGTTTCGGTGTCTCGTGGTCTTTTAATGCTTCTTCCTCTTCTGCTGCAGTCTGTTCTTTTTTTGCGCCTTTGGGTGCTGCGCCGTATCCGGCCGCAACGACTGCATTTACGATTTCCTGATCACTCGCCGTGCCTTCCACTCCCATGGAGTTGGTCAGCAGGCTGACAGAGCAGGAAGTCACACCCGGCACTTTGGAGACGGCTTTTTCCACGCGGGCGGAGCATGCCGCACAGCTCATGCCGGTCACTTCATATTGCTTCATAGTTGCCTCCTACATTTCTTACTTCATTAATTTTTGTAACATCGTTACTAATTCGTCTACTTTATCGTCCTCGCCGTTTCGGATGCCATCTGCGACGCAGGTACGGATATGTTGTGCCAGCAGGACTTTATTAAAACTGTTGAGTGCCGCATTGGCAGCCGCTACCTGTGTGATGATATCCGGGCAGTAACAGTCTTTTTCTACCATGCCTTTGATGCCGCGGATCTGTCCTTCAATGCGGCTCAGGCGATTGATCATATCTTTCCGTTCCTTCTCGGAACGCTCTTTTTTCTTACAGCATTCACAAGTATGTTCTTTTTCCATTCGGATTATGTCTCCTCTCTCTCCGATACCCTGTATGGGTATCCTTCTGCATCGCATTATATACCCCCTGTGGGTATTATGCAAGAATTATTTTTCTCAATAAAAATGAGTGTCTTCCGGTTTTTGGAAAACACTCATGTATTATTTATTATTCCTCTATGGATACAAAAGGAAATTCTTTTGTGAGATTTCGATCCATCTCCATCATATGCAGAAGACGGCTTGCTGCACCTGACGGATGATTGATTCCAGATTCCCATGCCTCCACAGTCTTACAGGAAACACCAAGATAACTTGCAAATGTCTTTTGCGACATTCCGGTTTCGTTACGAATCTTCTTTACTTCGCTGGCATTGTATTCCTTAACAGGAACAACTGTCACGACACGGCGCGGAAGTTTTTTTTCTTTACTTTTTGCATCCTCAATGGCTTCCTGTAATCCAGCCACAATACTTTCATATACATCGCTCATATTATTTCTTCTCCTATAACTTCAATTTCAATTGTTCAATTAAACTTTTGATACCATTACGTTCAGCTTGCGACAGATTTTCTTTTTCATTTTTAGAATACACGGTAATCAAATAAATAACCTCTTGAACCACAAAATCCACATAGCAAACACGGGCACTGCCACTTTTCCCTTCATTTGCAAAAGGAATTCTGATCTTTCGAAGTCCTCCTGTTCCCTTTATTACCGGATGTAAATCAGAATTTTCCAGCAATTCTAATTCCAGCTTTCTTAAATCTTCATCCTTAAACCCAAGTTTATCCCAATTCCTGGAAAATTCGCGTGTCTGTATAAATGTTCTGACCATCTTTTCTCCTTTACATTACCCTATTCAATAGTAGTATGTCAAGTTATCATGTAACCCTTCATTCTGTTTTTTAAATTTCATGGAGTCGTGGGAGAATCCCCCGTGATTTGTTCCTGTTGACATTTACTAATATAATATTCAGAAACAATATAACTTTATGAAATAACATTATCAAACACGTTTTTACCTGTCAAGAACAATTTCTATTATTTTCTCCAAAAGTGTGGTATGCTCTGTCATAGATTATATTTAAATGAGGAAGAAAACATTGAAAAAATTAGTACAAAGATTATTATTCGGAATCGGCATCCTATCCCTTGGCATCACGTTCACCGGTTGTCATGCCAGCCATTCACAGACGGATTCACAAAAAACTATTTCCAGACAGACAGAACCGCAGGCCGGACCAACAGAAACGGAAACTTCTTCCACGCTTTCTCTGATTGACGCTTCCGGCATGACATTAGAAAGCCGCATCCACACATCGGACGGTTACACAAGAACCAAAGAAGCCGACGGAAGTCTTGCAGAGTTTTTGCGAAACTATGCCATGGAGCCTGATCAAAGTCCCGTTCTATTATATGACGGCAGTAAAAAACGCAATCAAAAGGCTCATGTTGCCGTATTTGATCTCCCACTTGAACATGAGGATCTCCAGCAATGCGCGGATTCCGCCATCCGGGTATATGCAGAATATTTTTGGAGTACAAAGCAATACGATCGCATTGCTTTTCATTTTACGAATGGATTTGACGCCCAGTATACGAAGTGGGCAGACGGTTACCGTATCCGTGTAAACGGAAATAATGTAAGCTGGATCAAAAGTGCACAGCCGGACACTTCCTACGACAGTTTGAAAGACTATCTGCGTATCGTTTTTTCTTATGCCGGTACCGCCTCCATGGATACCGAAGCACAGCCGATCCCGCTATCTGATCTGCAGGTGGGAGATGTGTTTTTAAAAGGCGGAAATCCGGGGCATGTTGTGATGGTCGTTGATCTGTGCGAAAATGCAGACGGCAAAAAAGCCTTCCTGCTTGCACAGGGATATATGCCGGCACAACAATTTCATGTATTAAAAAATCCGGCGCACGAAGATGACCCATGGTATTATGAAGATGAAGTCACCTATCCGTTTCACACGCCGGAATATACCTTCCAGAAGGGAAGCTTAAAACGATTAAATTATGGGATTACCCACACTGCTCCTGAATAAGCCTGTGGATTTCCTCTGTGTCTTTATCCAGTGCCACTTCCAGTTCCCCATACAGCAGATTCTCTGCCAGTTTAAAATAACGCCCATCCACCGCCGTAACTTTTCTGCCCTGCCGGACACGCTCTTCTTTCCGGTCGCAGATCAGTTTGATGATCCCCACCAGACGCTCCGGATCATTGCTGGTGATAGTACAGTTTTTTAGAATCTGTATCTGAAAAATCCAGATGCACCAGATCCTTTACCTCACATACTCCGTTTGCAGCTTTGACAATAAATTCTCCTATCTGATACAAGATAATTCCCCCTTTTCCCTGTATTTCTATTGTACCACAAGGAAAAGAGGGCATTCAAAGGTCGAATTCAACGAAAATTTCTCATTATGAGGTTGGGGACGTTGCACAATTTTTCAAAATCTGTCTCACTTTTGAAGCTGCTGCAACACGGGCTTTCTTTCCCTTATCGATCTGCGTAAGTACCTCTGACCACGCATCATGCAACCGATCTAAGTCACCACTCTTTGCATTTTTCCACAGTGTTTCATCGGACTGTAAATTTTCCAGATACCCTTCAAACTCAGACACCATCTGTTGAAGATCATGTTCCTTCCATGATGCCCCATAACTTGTTGTTATATACGCGTTTACAGCCTCACGGCAATACCCAAACGCCACCCCGATCCTAAAATCTTTTTCGTCCGGCTCACATGTTTGTAAATATAAAATCTCCTCCTGTATGTGTCCCAGAATACCCTGAAACATCTGATCCTCTGTCGTTTGGTTCCATACAATCTGGGCGTCTTTGTTCCGTATCACCCTGTACTGATAAACATTTGCTGATACGGATACTATGCATACCGCAATTGTGATTATCAACGCAATTTTTTTCTTCATCTTATCCCTCCCACCAAATGAAAATCTTCCATTTTGATATGCCCTTGCTATCACATAGGATGGTTCATAAAATGCACTGCAATTATAATTATCATATTTCCTCTTCCAGTGCATAGTCTTTTATCCAGTCATCTTCTACTTTTAGCGGATTTTCACAAAATCTGGTAATACTGTAGCATTTTTCAAACAGAAAATCAATCGTTTTCCTCACCTTCACCGCAACACAAATTCCATGTTTCTTTAATTTTAGCCGTAAGCGTCTATTTTGTTCGGCAGGAGTGGTGCTATACTCCATCCATAATGAGTATCTTCGAAGCGTGAGTCTGTCAATTCTGCAATTGCTGCCGCTGACACATAATATGCTCCATCGATCTTATAACAAGGAATTCCCACTACTTTACCGTCCCACACAATGCTGGTAGCAGGCACTGTCACTTTATGATTTTTGCCGTTGCCTTTCTTCAAAGTCACGGCTTTCCCCTTATATGACGTCATACTGTCAATGATAATTGCATCATTAGCTTTATCATATGTCACGTTGAAGGATTTATTGGTTTTTTGACATCAGATACGCGATATCATCCAGTTTATAGTAGTAATAGGAACCGTCTATTTTATAGCACTCCTTTGAATTAAACCATACCTGCGAATAACCATCGCCGTAGTTTTTCTTTACAACCTGAAGTTTTGCATCTTTTTTCACGATTCCTTCCACAGATGAAGATGCATTTGCCTCGGAGGTAATGTTTACCGGGTTTTCTGCCGTGACAACAGCCTCATATTGCATGACCGGTTTATTTTCATCTGACTGCCTGCTGGTTTCGTGCATCAGTTATGTAAACATGCGCGGGATAAAATATACTTCCAGCTTCCATACTGCTCCGTTCCAAGTCCACCACAGGTACTTGTAAGCCCCTGACCAACATCGATTCCACCCGGATAAAAATAGACTTTTGCTGTCTGGGTGTGAACCACGGCATGAGCCTTGACCCCATAGTTTTTAAGGCTTTGTGGCATCTCACGGGGCACCCATTCTTTCGGGATCGCGCGTCCATAGGTCGCATATACTTTCCCCTTCGTGTTTTCCTCACTGCCGTACAGATACTACGACAGAACTTTCATGTCTAACGGGAATGGATAAAGATCGGCATTCGGATCTTCTGTCAGACAGGCTATGGATTCAGCCGATACGTTTGCCGTCGGCACCAGCGTGATCAGCATCGCCATTATCAGTATGACTATGACGGTTCTTTTTCAGTTGGTAACTTTCATAACTTTCTCCTTTCCTCCGCCCGGTGGCGGAACAAGGTCATACACATTCTCTCTTACGCCTCTTTGTTATTCTTTAAGATAAGTCTCTTATGCTTGCTGGAATAGGTCCAGTACTTTGATGATAATTTCGGACAGTTTGCTGACGTAATGGAAGAAACTTTCTTCGCCTTTGACTGATATGGTACCCAGCTTGTATACTCGCGTCCACTCTTCTTTCCGGAACCGGTATAATAATTATCCGATACTGTATTTTCCCCTGATACATAACCGGCGATCTCACCAGCCATGGCATATTTTCCTTTTGCCGTAACTTTTCCTACGTTGTAATTGCAGCTTCCATCACGGAATTCTCCGACAACACCACCTGCATAACCTTTTCCGGTAAGGCTGACCGTTCCTGTATTATAACAGTTTTTAATCTTCGTTCCACAGTAACTTACACCGCCAACATTGGTAAATCCGTTTTTCGTATTGACGGTAATCTTTCCGGTATTGTAACATTCGCTCATTGACGCTGCAAATCCTACACCCGCAACTTCATTATCTCCTTCATAGTCTCTTCCGGAGCAGACACCGGTAAAGGAAACCGCCCCCTTGTTATAGCACTGTTTAATTTTTACAGCGGACGCTTCGATACCACACACTTTGACTACTGCGCGCGAGGTCTTTCCTCCCTGATTTGTCACAAAAATTTTACCGGTATTGCCACATCCCTTAGCCTGTCCATAACACGATCCGGCAACACCGCAAGCCTCAAATTCAAGCCCGAGTCCTGCATCTCCCTTTGCTGTATTCTTAATTGTAAGATTTCCGGTATTGACACACTTTTCTATTTTCTTCGTGATCATGGCAATACCATATACCGAAAACGAAGTATCCTCATTCCGTGCTCCTGTCAATGTGATATTGCCCTGATTCCGGCAATTCCTGAAATTGGAATTTTCATCTCCCCAGGAGATTCCGGCAAAACAGCCTGGCAACGCATCCGTTACTTTAATATCTGCATTGACTTTACTGGTACAATCGGTAAAATCACAGGATTGTGCGCTATCGACAATTCCGGCACCACCAATTGTCGTTTTCCCAGATACTGTGATATTGGAAAACCGGCACTTTTCCGCCTGATATACCAGAGCTGCTCCCAGTTCTTTTCCCTGAATCGTCACATTTGTCATAACAATGTTTTTAAACGTTGCATTTTTTGCATTGTTGAACAGTCCCATTCCCGTATAGTTCTTAATCGTATGTCCTTTGCCATCCAGGGAACCCGTGAAGCACTCCTCGTGCTGCACCTTTGTATCATAATCATAATAATTCGGAAACAGATTCAGATTCCCCTTAATTGTGATATCTTTCGCCAGATAATAATTTCCATCCGGATTCTCCTGCATTGCAACCAGATCTTCCTCGGAACTGATTGCGACTGCCTGCGCTGCATAAACGGTTTCGGTTGCTGCGCTCGTATGCAGATCCGCCGGGCTACTGGTACATACCAAAGTAAACGCCATCAGAAAAGCTGCCATTTTTTTCATAAACATTACCTCCGTTTTTCACACGGTTTTACACATCTGGCCGGACAGTGTGAAAAAACAGGGAACACATCTGCTTTATGCAGGGTGCTCCCTGTTTTTTCATAATAACTTAAACTCCTCCAAAAATTCCGGCAGATATTTTCGTGTAATCCCACCGTAATTATGCAAAATTGATTCCACAGTGCCGTAAATCTACAACCGGCACATTCTTAACCTTGAATGTATACTTGTGAATACCCTTCTTAATCACTTTATTTTCCGGTGTTTCATACTCAAAAAGCATTTTTCCTGGATAAGAAGCCCGTGTATAGATTGGGAAAGCCAGATCTACACCCATCGTATTTACCGTATATCCCTTTACAATAAGAGTATTTCCACTATAAGAAAGAGATTTTGTTACAAACAGCATATCATTTTGTTCATAGTCGCTCAGCTTGGTGCTGACCTTCACAGAATATACATTTGCCTTTGGAGAAACCAGCTTACTGGTCTTGGCATCTGTTTTGTTTTTCGTCATTTCGACTTTTACCTTATATTTTGCCGAACCGGCACCTTTTGCCTTATAAGTAAATGTATATATATCTGTCGCCTTACTTGTAATTGTCTTGATCTTTTTTGATCCCTTATAAACATAAATCTTTGAAGCACCTTTGGTATCTGCTCCACCATTATTGACATCTACCTGAATTCCAACCTGATCTGCAGACATTTTCGTCACATCAATCTTTGGTGCCTTATTGATAACTGTCTTATACACCGGTTCATCCGTAACGGTGATTCTTGCTATAACCTTAAGGCGTGGCAGCGTTTTCACATTCTTGTTTTCTTCTTTTATATAGCCATACTGTACGGATACCTCTTCGCCAGGCTTTGCGGTCTGTCCTGTAATAACGGCTGATTCACTCCGATTGATCGTCTGACTCATTAGTGACGGTCCAAAATCAGCAAACCAGGTTAGTGTAACCGGGCTTTCCGTAGTCACATACATACCTACCCGGATAACTTTATCCGTGTCATTTTTTACAACAAATGTATCCGGTTTCTGTCCGATATAAATGTATCCGGTAGTATTTGCTTCACCAAATATTACACTGCCGCTTTTTGCTTCTGTAAGTGTGTAAGTTACCTTATTTGCATCCAGATCCATTTCGAAGTTCTTTGCAAAAACAGGCTCTGCATGACAGATTACCATGACCAGAAAAAGCATACATGCTGCTATTCCAAGATGCAGCAGCCTTTTTCCTTCTATTGATGTTTCTTTAAATTGTCTCACCATAACCAGTCCTCCTTTGTCGTCCATTTACTTTAAAATTATTTATATGCATAATAAATAAATTTTGCAAGTTCCACACGCGTAACGGCATCGTCCGGTCTGAATTTATGATCACCATTGTCTTTGATGATGCCCTTGGACTCGGCCCATGCTACCGCATCCGCATAAAATACCCAGTCCTTGTAGTCCGTAAATGTTGATTTCTGGGATGCTTTCGGTGCACCGATGCTCTGCCATACATAATACAGTGCATAGCCACGCTGGTAAGCATATTTTCCTTCAAAGATTCCATACTCAATCAGCCCCTTATCCACTGCCCACAATGCAGCTTTATAGTAACTGTCCGTGCTCTTGACATCCGGAAAATGATTTAATGCTTTCGGTGTCGGAGATCCGTTTGCCTTGTACAAAGCGTTAAATACATCACCCTTGGTGCAGATTGCCTTGGAATAAAATTCGTTCTTGCTGGTAGGCTCCATGATCTTGTTTTTTACCACCCATGCAACTGCCTTGGCATCGGCAGCATCCACATCGGTGTACGAGGAGGTGGAAGATGCATTTTTAATCTTGATCTTCACGGTCTTTGTCGCATTCAGATTGATCGTATAGCCGCCCTTTACTTTTTTCATATAGTTTGTATCAAGTGGCAGATACGATTTCACACCTGCCTGATCCGTACAGATCAGATATTCGCCAGCCATTGCCTCCTCATCTGCAAAAGTGGTCTTTCCGGTGCTTGTTGTGTAGGACTTGATCTTCTTACTGGAAGATGCAAAGATCTGCACTGCCTCTGTCTTATAAGTTCCAACGCCCAGATACTGATAATTTTCCCGTAAAATATTTGCCTTATGACTGGCACTGTTCATCCATCCACGCATCGCAAGCTGTGCCGTAACAGTTTTTGTACATTTGTACATATTCTCGCCGAGTCCGGTATTCTTAAAGGAAGACGGAACGGCAGTCTTGTAGCTGGTTCCATTTGGTCTGGTATGTGCTGGCTGTGTATTGTTGACATTTTCCCTGGCACGGACTGCGGTTGCTTTTTGCAATGCTGCCGGCATGGTAAGAAGTTTTTTTCCTTCCTTTGCACGCTCAATATTGGTCAGCCGCAAAATGTTCCATTCATCCTCAGAAACGGCAATTCCTTTTTCCGGCCGGTTGTTTCCCAATGTCGGAATCACTTCATTGATATAAAGTTCCCTTGTCTTTCCATCCAGTGACAGATTCAGATAGGCTGTAACGCCTCCCTTACTTTCATAAGTTGCATCTACTTTGCGGAACGATTTCCACTCTGCTTTGGTTCCGTTTTTTGCTGCAGCAGTAATTACTTTCATGACCTGTGCTTTGGTTGTTGTATTGGTCATATTCATTTTGCCGGCTGCTGAACTCATTGCCCCCCAGTCTTCCTCGAGTTTTTCCTCTGTCGTACCCACATTGTCTGCTTTTACGGTCATCTGCGGTATGATGCAGATCATCATAATAAGTACCAGTGCCAGACTGCACAAATTTTTTCCTATTTGCAGGATTATTTTTTTCTTTACTTTCATATACATTCCTCCTATGCTTCTTTGTTGTTCTTTAAGATCAGCCTTTTATGTTTGTTTGAGTATGTCCAGTATTTGGAAGAAAGCTTCGAGCAGTTTCCGAATGTGATCGAAGATACTTTTTTGGCTTTGGACTGATATGGTTTCCAGGATGTACTCTCCGATCCGCTTTTTTTGCCGGAACCAGTATAATAATTATCATAGACAGTCACACCGTCCAAGTAGCTGTATCCGGCATTTCCGGCAATCTCACCTTTGTAAAGCGTTTTGCCTTTTCCTGAGATTTTACCGGTATTATAATTGCTGTAACCAGAATAGAACTCTGCCGCGATACCACCGACCAGACCATTTCCGGTCAGGCTTACCGCTCCGGTATTATAACAATTTTTAAGTTTTGTTCCGGCATAGCTTACACCACCCACACAAGCCGTTCCGCTTGTCAGCTTAACTGTAATTTTTCCAGTATTATAGCATCTCTCTACGGATGCGCTTCCATTTCCAAGTTTTCCAGTAATTCCTCCTACATTTGTTGAACCATTAATGACTCCCGAATTACTGCATCCCTGATAGGTACCGCAATAATCGCCTCCGGCAATTCCACCTACACAGTCATTTCCATACACCTGTGCATTGACATGGCAGTTCCGTATTTTATTAAAAAA
>ERZ772969.1198-NODE-1198-length-20972-cov-7.378257_pt1 | contig 20972 bp, 23 predicted proteins | sample MGYA00511676_ERZ772969 | MGnify/ENA primary metagenome ERZ772969 (study PRJEB29015, sample SAMEA2737651) | human gut metagenome | biome: human gut; feature: human-associated habitat; material: faeces | place: China | collected 2012 ... | reverse complement strand
AAATCGGTCATCTGCATACCAATGTAGTAGACGTTGCTCTTCGTAAGCAGAATGCTGCACAAACTATCCCTTATCATACATTTATGACACTTCAGGAAATCAAAGACCAAGTGTTGGCGGGTATCGACATATCACCCGACCAAGCAGCTTGGCTAGCCAACATGGCTGACAGCGAGGCGCTTTATGCCGCCGCGCATGAGATTACCGTCGCACGTGCTTCGCACGAATTCGACATGTGTTCCATCATCAACGCCAAGTCCGGCCGATGCCCGGAAAACTGCAAATGGTGTGCACAATCCTCCCACTACCAGACCAAAGCCGAGATTTACGATCTCCTCCCCGCTGAAGAATGTCTCCGACAGGCCCAATACAACGAAGCCCAGGACGTCAACCGATTCTCCCTCGTTACCAGCGGACGAAAACCATCTCCCAAACAGATTACCCAACTTTGCGATACAGTCCGTTATATGCGTCGACATTCGTCGATTCAACTTTGTGCTTCTCTTGGACTGCTCAATGAAGAGGAATTGCGTTCCCTGCATGAAGCAGGAATCACCCGTTATCACTGTAATCTGGAAACTGCCCCGTCTTATTTTTCCAAACTCTGCTCTACGCATACGCAAGAACAGAAACTGGCTACTCTCGATGCAGCCCGTCGTGTAGGCATGGATATCTGTTGCGGAGGTATCATCGGCATGGGAGAAACGATGGAACAACGGATTGAATTTGCTTTCACATTGGCAGAACTGAATGTTCAATCCATACCTATCAACCTGCTTAGTCCGATTCCGGGAACTCCACTGGAAAACGAGCAGCCTCTAAGCGAAGAAGAAATACTTAAAACCATCGCACTCTTTCGTTTTATCAATCCGACCGCTTTTCTGCGTTTTGCCGGAGGACGTTCACAACTTTCTTCCGAAGCGATGCACAAGGCATTATATATCGGAATTAACTCGGCTATCGTAGGCGACCTATTGACAACACTCGGCTCCAAAGTATCGGAAGACAAAAAGATGATTCAGGAAGAAGGCTATCATTTCGCCGATTCCCAATTTGATCGCGAGCACATCTGGCATCCGTATACTTCGACTACCGATCCGCTTCCTGTCTACAAAGTAAAACGGGCAGACGGCGCTACCATTACCCTCGAAGACGGACGAACGCTCATTGACGGAATGTCTTCCTGGTGGTGTGCAGTGCATGGATATAATCATCCGGTATTAAATCAGGCGGCAAAAGAACAATTAGATAAAATGTCTCATGTCATGTTCGGAGGACTGACGCATGATCCGGCCATTGAACTGGGGAAACTGTTATTGCCTTTGGTTCCTTCCTCCATGCAGAAAATATTCTATGCAGACTCCGGTTCGGTAGCCGTAGAAGTGGCACTGAAAATGGCTGTACAATATTGGTATGCAGCAGGAAAACCGGAAAAGAACAATTTCGTGACTATCCGTTCCGGCTATCACGGTGATACGTGGAATGCCATGTCTGTATGTGATCCGGTGACGGGTATGCACAGTCTTTTCGGTTCGGCATTGCCTGTACGTTATTTTGTCCCGTCCCCCACTTCCCGGTTCGACGGAGAATGGAATCCGAAAGATATACTACCTCTACAAGAGATGATTGAAAAACATTCAAAAGAGTTAGCGGCGCTTATTCTGGAACCGGTGGTACAGGGAGCAGGCGGGATGTGGTTTTATCATCCGCAGTACCTGCGCGAAGCAGAAAAGCTTTGCCGGAAGCACGATATTCTTCTTATTTTCGATGAGATAGCAACGGGATTCGGACGAACCGGTAAACTTTTTGCTTGGGAACATGCCGGAGTAGAACCGGATATAATGTGTATCGGTAAAGCACTGACCGGAGGATATATGACACTTTCTGCTGTATTGACCAGCAACCGGATAGCAGATACAATCTCTAACCACACACCGGGAGCTTTTATGCACGGACCTACATTTATGGGGAATCCACTTGCGTGTGCAGTGGCTTGCGCTTCCGTTCGCCTGCTGCTCGAATCCGGTTGGCAAGAGAATGTGAAGCGAATCGAAACTCAACTGAAAGAAGAACTGGCTCCTGCACGGGAATTTCCGGAAGTGGCTGATGTACGACTACTCGGAGCCATCGGAGTCATTGAGATGAAACGTCCGGTAAATATGGCCTATATGCAACGAAGATTTGTGGAAGAAAGAATCTGGGTACGTCCCTTTGGCAAGCTGGTATATCTGATGCCGCCTTTCATCATCACTTCGGAACAATTAAGCAAACTGACTTCCGGCTTACTTAAAGTTATTCAAAAAAGATGACAGATAAGAAGAATATTACCAGATTTTCACCCAAGAATCTGTTCCTCGGTGAGCAAAAGGGTGTTCCTCGGTGAGGAACGGGCCTTTCCTCACCGAGGAAGGATGCCTTGGTCGGTGAGAAACTTTCGGGATACTTCTTTAGACAATAAACATCTTATAGACAACTGATTACGCTTTCAACCATCCATATATCGAATACTTATTACTTAAAACAATAATTCATGACATTAGAACATATAAACCAGGAACTCCAGACCTTGAAAGAGAAAAAGAACTACCGTTCTCTCCCACCGCTAATTCACGAAGGACGAGATGTTCTGCTGAACGGACAACGAATGTTGAACCTATCTTCTAATGATTATCTCGGGCTGTCCAATGACATTTCATTGAGGAAGGAATTCTTAAAAACACTCACCCCTGAAACATTCCTGCCTACTTCCTCCTCTTCCCGGTTACTGACCGGCAATTTTAGTGACTATCAGAAGTTGGAGCAACAGCTAGCCACGATGTTCGGAACGGAAAGTGCACTTATATTCAATAGTGGTTATCATGCCAATACAGGAATACTTCCTGCCATTTGCAATACTCACACACTGATTCTTGCCGACAAGCTAGTGCATGCAAGCCTGATAGACGGAATTAAATTATCATCAGCTAAATGTATTCGGTATCGTCACAATGATATTTCCCAGTTGCAACGACTGATTGCTGAAAATCATAACGCTTATGAGCAGCTTATTATTGTTACCGAAAGTATCTTCAGCATGGATGGCGATGAAGCTGATCTTCCCGCTCTCATTCAACTCAAAAAGAGTTATTCCAATGTTCTTCTTTATGTAGATGAGGCTCATGCTTTTGGTGTACGAGGAAAAAAAGGATTAGGATGTGCCGAAGAACAGGACTGTATCAACGATATAGACTTTTTAGTAGGAACATTCGGAAAAGCCATTGCTTCGGCAGGTGCCTATATTGTCTGTCGGCAACTCATTCGGGAATATCTTATTAATAAAATGCGCACGTTTATATTCACCACCGCACTTCCTCCTATCAATATCCAGTGGACTTCGTGGATGTTAGAACGCCTTTCAGCTTTACAACATAAGAGGGCTCACCTGCTACAAATCAGTGAAAAGCTAAAGGTAGCCCTTACAGCCAAAGGATATAATTGCCCATCGGTGAGCCATATTGTACCTATGATTATAGGAGCCAGTGAAGATACCATATTGAAAGCAGAAGAACTCCAGCGCAAAGGATTCTATGCATTGCCCGTCCGTCCGCCTACCGTACCCGACGGAACTTCACGTATCCGTTTTTCACTGACAGCGGACATCACTGAACATGAAATTGACCAACTCATCAAATTGATAAACGAATGAAGCAGCATTTTATCATAAAGAATAATCAGAAGCATCTATTGCTTTTCTTCGCCGGTTGGGGGATGGACGAAACTCCTTTCCTGACCATTCATCCTACAGATAAGGACTGGATGATTTGCTATGATTACCGTTCATTAGCATTTGATACCGACTTATTAGAAACCTATTCCCAGATTACACTTATCGCCTGGTCGATGGGAGTCTGGGCAGCTTCGCAAATCATGAAGCAGTACCCACATCTGCCTGTCTCCCAAAGTATCGCCATCAACGGCACCCTCTACCCCATACACGAAACCAAAGGTATCGCTCACTCTATTTTCGATGGCACACTTCAAGGGCTGAATGAACAAACCTTGCAAAAATTTCAAAGAAGAATGTGTGGTTCAATAGCTGACTATAAAACTTTTCAAACCATATCCCCCCAGCGTCCGATGGAAGAACTCAAAGAAGAACTTGCCGCTATACAACAACAATATTTATCATTGCCGCCCTCTGATTTTAAATGGCAAAAAGCTATCATAGGAAAAGGCGACCACATTTTCCTCCCGGATAACCAATATTTGGCATGGGAAAACCAAGTGGACTCTCTTGAACAAGTGGAAGCGGCACATTACCAACAAGAGCTTTTTAACACGATACTCATGCAGCCGGAGAACTGATGCATCCATCATTTTAAAATAAAGTGATTATCAAGTATATCAGCCTATTAAATAAATATTGATTATGAATAAACGACTAATCGCAGAACGTTTTTCAAAAGCTATCACTACCTATCCAAAGGAAGCAAACGTGCAACGGCAAATAGCAGGTAAAATGATTCGTTTGCTTACAGAACACATACCTTCTCCCTGTTCGAAAGTAATTGAATTTGGCTGCGGAACCGGTATTTACTCCCGTATGCTGCTCCAAGCCCTCCGTCCGGAAGAGTTATTACTTAATGACTTTTGCCCCGATATGAAATATTGCTGTGAGGACTTATTAATGAAGAAGCAGGTTTCTTTTCTTCCGGGAGATGCCGAAACAGTCTCTTTCCCCACCGAAAGTACATTGATAACTTCCTGCTCCGCCTTGCAATGGTTCGAATCACCAGAAAACTTTTTCGAAAGGTGTAATACCCTACTCAATAATCAGGGTTATTTTGCTTTTAGCACTTTTGGAAAAGAAAACATGAAAGAAATACGCGAACTTACCGGCAACGGACTTCCTTATCGTTCACGGGAAGAGCTCGAAGTAGCTTTGTCACCCCATTTTGACATACTGTATTCAGAAGAAGAGCTTATCCCGCTTTCGTTCGAAGACCCGATAAAAGTACTATATCACTTGAAGCAAACCGGAGTCAATGGCTTATCAACGCAATCCTCTCCTACCGGAAAACAAGAGAACGATTTGTGTTCATCAGACAACAATTCAAAGAATAATTCAAGAACTAATTCTAAGAACAATTCTAAGAACAATTCTAAGAACAATCTCCCCCAACAACAGTGGACTCGTCGTGACTTGCAACTCTTCTGTGAACGTTACACGCAGGAATTTACTCAGGGCACTTCTGTGTCCTTAACATATCACCCTATTTATATCATCGCAAAAAAGAAAAAAGTATGAAACAGAATGTATATTTCGTAAGCGGTATCAACACTGATGCCGGAAAAAGCTATGCCACCGGCTTTCTAGCTCGTGAATGGAACAAGAACGGGCATCGCACCATCACCCAGAAATTTATTCAAACGGGAAATGTAGGTCATTCCGAAGATATTGACCTACATCGGCAAATCATGGGAATCCCTTTCACCAAAGAAGACCAAGAGGGACTAACCATGCCGGAGATTTTCTCTTATCCCGCCTCTCCGCATCTTGCTTCCCAGCTGGATAACCGCCCCATCGACTTTGATAAAATAAAACGTGCGACCGAAGAATTGAGTGAACGGTATGACTCTGTTTTACTTGAAGGAGCAGGCGGCCTTATGGTTCCCCTGACAACTGAACTTTTAACCATTGACTACATCGTCCAAGAAAAATATCCGCTTATCTTTGTTACTTCGGGCAAACTGGGGAGTATCAATCATACCCTGCTTAGTCTCGAAGCAATACAAAAACGCGGCATTGTACTAGATACCGTATTATATAATTTATATCCTACCGTAGAAGACAAGACGATTCAGAATGATACAATGGAATTTATCCGGACCTGGCTGAAAAAGTATTTTCCGGAAACGAAGTTTATACTGGTTCCGGAAATAAAAAAGAATCTATAGAAAAGTAATCACCGACTACTTTCACTCAACAACAATCGTACTCTTTTGTGGATTATGGCTATCATAAGTAACTTTCACCGGATACATATAGCCATAATCCTTTTTTTAAACAGTAGTCGAATATTTATCTAAAGCCTTTCTCAATGTTCTTTCCGAAATCGGTTTGGTCACAAAGTCATTACAACCCATCTCCAATGCCAATTCTTTATCCGCCTCAAAAGCATAAGCCGTCAAAGCAATGATTGGAATTTCTTTAGAATAAGAGCGGATAATATGGGTTGCTTCCAGTCCATCCATACGCGGCATTTTTACATCCATCAGGATTAAGTCCGGTTGGTACTGCTTATACATTTCGATAGCTTCCACTCCGTCTTTAGCCCAAAGCAATGTATATTCCCTGCCAATCAGATTCTTCAGCAAGATAAAATTGCTCTCCACATCTTCTGCTACCAGAATCTTCTTATAAATCCGGAAAAACCAGACGTGCCGCTTAACAAAAACGATGCGTTTCAAAAAGTACAAAAACGACGCGTACAAGAAAAACGGTGAGCGCGGTCCTATTCTACACGACCAAAGCCCACCGTTTTTCTTTCACTTGAACCCTCTTAAAACGACCTTAAAATATCATTTAAAAGCCATTGCAGATTCAAAATAATTCACTATCTTTATGCAGTGTTAAGCTGCTATACCTAACACTTTATCCGGCTTCGTGTATAGCATCATGTCTGTATATTTAGCTTGGTAGTTTACGCTTGCACTAAACTCCACTTTCCTGCATTCCTTGAACAGGCTGCCAACAAATGGGTTTCGGTCCATCCAGTCGCACAGTTCTAAAATGGAGGCCTTGTTTGAAGTGAAGTATACGAACGAATGCCCTTTCAGAACGGTTAGCACATCCAGATAGTCAGCCAGACGCCAGGACATCCTGTAAGTTCCCACTTCAGTGGAAAGGTATGGCGGATCAACCAGGAATACCACGCCCGGAATATCCTTGTAACATTTAAACACTTCCTTGTAATCTTTGCAGGTAACCATAACCCCTTTCAGGTAATCTTCCGCTTCGGAATAATCAGCCCGCCGAATTCTATTGTAAATGGCTTCTTTCTTCATTTCTTCCAAACTGACCACATACTTCATGGCGAACAACAAGGAGGCTGAAATCGTGATATAATCCACGTAGCCGTGCTCTTTTTCCTCCCTCTCAATACGGGCTAACATTTTATCGCGAACCTCCCCGGTTATACGTTTATTTTTGGGTTCCCCTTCAGCTATCCGGCGCAAATCGGATAACAGCATATTGGTGGCTGGGATATTCGCAAGCCGGCGGCGGTAGTTATCGAAGTCGTTATACACAACGGTAGTATCAGGCCTGACACATTTGGTAATATGTGACAGCAGACCTGAACCGCCAAACAGGTCCACAAACATGGTGCTGTCCGGGAACTGTCCCAGTACCTTGATAAATTCCTTTGCAAACATGCGTTTCTGCCCCATGAAAGGAAGCGGGGCGGATAAATACATCTTTCTCATTTCATTCTGCCTTAAAACGGCCGCAAAGTTCTCCAAAATAAACGAAAAACAGTGGAAAACATAAACGGTTCCCGCTGCAAGACACATACAGCAAACTACACGTTCAGCCCGAAACGGACCGTCTCGTCACCGGCAAGCAGTGCACGGGTACCCGGGATATTGTTCTCGTAAATATGTACATTTCCTAAAAAGAGGGTGATCGACTTCAGGGGAAGTTCTATCTGCCGCGCCATCAGGTACAGGTGATAAATATCGGAAGGCAGCCCGAGGTTCGCGTCGCTGCTGCGCTGGTAGGCAGACAGAACCAGTTCCCCGTCATCCAGTTGGAATTGTACCAGACTCAAGCAGGGTGCCTGATTACTTTCGGCACCAGTCTCACCCAGGAAAAGCACATAGTTCTTGCTGTTGCGCTTCTCCCGGTTGATTTTCGCTATCAATGGCGGCAACTTCTCGAAATAAGTAGGATAACTATTCACCAGGATGGAACCGCAATAATCCCACCAATTGATGCCGGCCTCCCGGTACTTCTCCACATTACGTTCCCCCTGCATGAACAGCTGGAGCTCGCTACGGAGTTTCTTACGGGCGATATTATGCCCCTCGAATATGTCAAGCAAGTCCGCCGGTGCCAGCGACAACTGCTCATTCAGAAGGTATTGTATGTTTCCCTTCTTGTTGGTCTGTGTCTTTCCCGCGACAAGAATCTTGTCCAGGATACGGTAATACTTATTCATAGCCATTTCCTCCTTCTAATATTGAAACACCCTAAAGATAGGGGAAAACGGTGCCCCAAACGGCAGAAGACAGCCTTTTCACACTGCAAGCGTCTTGCAGTCACTCTGAAACCGTTTCACCAGGGCGTAAATCTTACGCTCGCTCACCGAATACTTCTCGGACAGTACAGCTACGGCATACGAGACTTTCTCACCATGATCCAGCAGGCGGATATAATCCGCATACAGGTCGATATACCGGGCATCTTCCAGACGGATGCCGACCGCCTGGAGCCTTTTCAGTAGCTCCCGGTTAAAGTTTAATATCTCAATTACTTTCATACAACAAAAAAATTATATCTTTGCAGTGCCAATCATTTATTAAAATACAAAAAGCGAACCTGCGACAAAGGGTCTATGCCCCCGGTCGTGCGGGTTCGCTCGTATTGTTAATAAATGATTGGCGTCTATATTAACCAGGCCGGGGGCTTTTTAACTTTCCCAGACCTTTTAATACAACTGTTTATTTAATTATTTCTATATCTACAAAAGTACAATATTTTATTCCTAATGTTATACCTTTCAAAAATAAAAGTAGAATATTAGTAGCTTCCATACATTCTACCCACATTCTACCGGGCGTCTAAAATCAGGTGTTTTTTTCTTCCTTTTTACAGCCTTCAAATCCCGAATAATCGTATTAGAAAGAACCTCTGAATACACCTCCGTAGTTCTGACGGAAGTATGACCTAACAGCTTCTGGACGGTGGTTATCGGAACACCTTGGTGAACAAGCAGGGTCGCACAAGTATGACGGGCTGTATGATAGGTTATGTGCTTCCTTATCCTGGCAAGGGCAGATAATTGGGCAAGATGCTTATTGGCTTCTGAATTAGGTCCGATTTTAGCAAAATCTGTTACTATATCGTAACGTTCCAATACAGCCAATGCCTTACCCTCAAACAGAAGATGTAGCGGAAGTCTTATCTCTACATCTGTTTTGACAGACTTGAAATAAAGCCACCGCTTACCATTCACACGAATAATGTTCTCAGGTGTAAGCTGGCAGAAATCGGAATAGCGCAGACCGGTGTAACAGCAGAACAGGAAGGCATCGAGTACATGGCGAAGCCTTTTGTCGGAGACCTGCAAGTTCTCCAACTTCCGCAGTTCATCCGGTGTCAGGAACTCTTTTCGCCCTTTCTCTTGCTTTATCTTGAATTTCCTGAAAGGATAAGCATCAGAGGGAATATAACCTTGATTAATGGCTTCATTCACCAAGGTACGAAGCTGCCGGAGATGCTTGGCTATCGTATTGACACTATTTCCCTTCTCTTTCAAATGCACTTCAAAATCCCTTAAAAGAGTATAGGTAATGTCTTTGAAATCCAATCCGGGACGGAACTCCTGAAGTACGTTTATCGTTGTCAGAAGATTTTCCTTGGTACTTCTTTTACGGTCGGATTCCTGCACATAGACTCTGGCAAATACGGGGAAAGTGACATTGACCGGCTTGTTTTTTCTGATAGCATCCTTCAGCAATGACAAGGTAACCGGAATGCTGCGCTTCCATAGGGATAGCTCAATGGCTTGCAAGTGTAAAATAAACTCGAATAGCATTGTGTTCAGGTCATTCGCCTGAGGATGGTTACACACTTGAGAAGTTTGTTTATCCCAGTGTTCAGGTTTCAGATAAATGTTCGTTTTAAAGTATACTTTTCGTTGGTTAAGCAAGGCTTCAGCTTGCACAAGGGCCATTCCCTGTTTGTTTAGCTGCTTCTTTCGATTATACACTAAGCGGTATTTTATTTTATCCATTTTTAAGCCAAATGTACTTTTTTGGACGAGAAGCTGCAAACCGATGTGGGAGAACTGATACCAGTGGCTACCTTTCAAAAGAGTGGACTTTGGGATAAGAAAATGGTTCCACATCCTAATCATTCAAGATGTTTATTTATGGTTGTAAATCAGGAATGTGTAGTTAACTTCTTGGTCTCAACCCGACACACTTATGTTGCCAAAAACATACTTATCGTAGTTCAAGTTATGTATGGTGTTGCCGATGATAAGATTTCAGTTCGCTATCATTATTTAATGCCTAAAGAGCATGAGTCAGTTTTTGTTAAATTGAAATATAAGAAAACGGAAGATAACCGTTTGAACCTCTATATTGACAGCAATGACCCGGTAGTTTCAATCCTATCTGCATCAGATTTCTCGAGACTGGAATTAAAGAATGAACTAATTACTGAATTACCCCAGGATGCAATAGATGCTGTTGAAGTATGATTTGGTTACTTTGGTCGGGAATATAACTTCCCGGCCAAAATAATTGATTAAATGCTTTGCTGATTGAATGTAAAATTGTTCCATGAGGACCAAGGCCCATTATTCCAACTTACCCGTATACAAATTGTTTTTCCCTGTAAATCAACACCCGTTTGAATGGTTAAAGTCTTAGTATTAAATACAAGTAATCCACCGTAATTGAATGGCATAGTGGTAGAATTCCCCACGTCATACATTCCACTTGTACGTATGTCATCGGGGGACATTTCTCCTTGAATTATATCACGCTGCATAAACGGGAAAAGTCCTAAAGAAGTGAACAGTTCTCCCACATCCATAAATCGACGTGGGAGAACTGATACCAACAGTTTCAGATGAAAAGGATGGTTTTATTTCAAAAAGTATAAACCCGAATATGCTGATGACAGCAAATAATAAAGCTGTATTTCTACATAAAACTATAAACCGCAAATGGAATGGCTTTTCTTTTTTATTTTGTCTTTCATCGACATTGCAAGGAATGAGTTTGATACATGTGTTTGGCGGTCTTGGAGCTGATAGTAATAATGTAAAATGCTATTATAGAATTGTTAGCCAAGATAACATACCATTTACTTCATTCTCTACACTGAAATACAGAGTTGTAGAAGAGTCCATTGAAATCTATCTTGTCTCAAATACTTCATTCGGTAAACGTTGTTTGTTCCAAATGAATGTAGGGCCTGGTCAACTGTCTACCATGAAAAATTTAAACGAAGAACCTGCCGACCTTATAGATTTCATAGATTACGATAAACCAACCCAATAAAAGAACAAACAGATGTTTTTGGCCGGGAAGTACAGTTCCCGACCAAAATAGCCAAATCATACTTCAACGGCATCTACTGCATCCTGAGGTAATTCGGAAATAGGTTCATCTAAAAGCTCGACACATGAGATGTCTGAAACCGATAGTATTGAAATCACCGGGTCATTACTGTCAATATATAGATTCAGATATTTATCTTCTGTTTTTTTGTATTTTAAATTAATGAAAACAGCTTCATGTTTTTTAGGAAGTAAGTAGTGGTAACGAACAGAATGAATATCATCTGCCATACCATATATAACCTGTACAACAGCTAATATATTATCTGTAGCGTAGGCGTGCCGGGTTGAGATTAAGAAGTTAACCACACAAACATTCTTCACAACCATGAACCTGCTTTTATAATTAACTAAACGAGGGGTCATTTTTTTATCCCACAGACCATTATTATTAAGGGTCGCAATCGGTATCAGTTCTCCCACATCCATAAATCGACGTGGGAGAACTGTTATGGAAAAAAATACGTGTTACAAACTCTTTTGCAATCCATTATACCCATCAAGTCCAATGGAACGGAGTAAGTCTCAATATCATTGGAAGCCATAATTTCTACAACGTAGGGGTTCGATTGGCAACCTACGCAAACAAAGTACCTTCCGATGGAATAGTCGGAGAGTTTTATTCCATACCATCCGGGTTTACCGATATAAAAGTGGTTTATAAGAATTGGGATGTTTACGTAGTATTCACTGTAGTACAAGGGCAATCTGTTTATTTTAAATACGATTGTAGCACCCCATGCGATATAATTAAAGATATTAGTTTCATTGACGAATCATACAAGGAGATAAAACCTATTGCACAATAGTGCAATAGGTCTATTCGTATAAAAGATGCTGATAAACCATTCCGACAGTGACCGGATACCACACAATGAAGCTCATTATAGCGTCTCCGTTATCTCCGTGAAGCTATCGTCAATGATGTCCGGAGTTCCGACCAATTGGACACCATGAGGCGATAAAATATACGCATGATTAGGTAACTCATTATTGAATGTAAATGATACGAATAGGTCACGTCCTTTTATGTAGTATTTTACTTGAAGCGGCTTTTTTAAAATTCTTTTTAAGGAAGCCGCCAAACCTGTATCTGGTATGTATATAAATGATAAAAAGTCCATGCACGTATCAGCAGAATCATTGCATAAGACCATTATCGGGGCACGATACCAGTCAGCCACATTGTCTGCAATCTTATATACAGAATCGTAAGCATTTACAAAATGAGGATATACCTTGAATAAATCCGGAGATAACAACCCCGCTTTTTCAATCGTGATTTCACCTATCAGTTCTCCCACGTCGATTTATGGATGTGGGAGAACTGATTGGTATCGCTACTTCTCAGAAAAACGGATTGCAGAAGTATAATTTGATACCTAATTTCTCAAATAGTGGCGGAATATGGTGCATTGGAACACTGCCCAATAATAACTTTTTATGCACCTTCCTTATTTCAGTAAATAATACATCTTTCAAGCAATGTGGGGTTTCTTTGTTGCAGATAATAGGAACTGGTACCGAGAATTTTAAGGCAAACTACAAATCCTTAATAAAAGGGACTCAGGAAGCCAAATTTTACGCCAAATATAACGAAAAGGGTATTAATGTGTATGTTGATGCACCTGCGAATATAACTGTGTCTATATTGAGCTATAGCCACATGGCAAAAGACTTTTATTTCAACTTGCAAAAGCAGGAGTCCCTCCCTGAAGGGTGCACACAAGCGGTAGATGTTGATACTCTGTAGGCAATGTAAAACAGAATTAGTAGAAGGGTATTAACCTTCTACTAATCTATTACCCCAATGCAATAGGCACAATTTTTGTCAACTTATCTTTGATTGCATCTAAGTCTTCAAATTCCATTTTTTCAACGCTTTTAACTCCGGAATGGTCTGATAAAGGGATAATACAAATGTTTACATTGATATGTGCATGAGGTTCTATGTATATATTCTTTGTATCAATATATATGGAAATATTGTTTTCTCCAATACACACACATTTCCCCCCAGGCTTTAAATGATAGGTTTGTGCAGCAAGAATAAAGGTTCCAATTATTGCTGCACTATATATTGAAATTAGAAATGTAGGCGTTCCATACTCTGAAATAAGGTTGACTTTTAGAACTCCATTTTCAACACTTGATGGTGCCATTTCTTTATCAACTAAACCGCTCTTGCTTGGGGTCGCAATCGGTAATAGTTCTCCCACGACTTGTGCGAGGTCATCTTTACTAATTAAAATCGGGTTGCCTTCTTTGTCCAAAGCACGTACATAATTTATCTCTTTTTTCTGGGGAAGTGCGCTTTCGACTTCCTTCATAGTTTTAATTGCTCCCATGATGATTGTTTGAATTTAAATTGAACATTGTTTTAATCCTTTTTGAACACCACATCCTGAATCTTCCAGTTCCAGGTCTTGTCGTCCTTCTTTCCGCTATTATGGAAATTCAAGGCTGACTTAATGATGTTCTCTTTTAAATCATTTTTCTTGAACTCGACTTCCGCCTTCTGCGGAAATTCCTTTACCTGCGCGGTATCTACCGAGATAACCAGCGCAACCAATAATGTGTCTAACATAATCCTTTTTATTACATTAATAATCGAATACCAATCTCCTTAATACGCTGCCGACCGCTATGCCGGCAGCATCCGCAAGTATGTCCAGCCAGTCCCAGCCCGAACCGACCTTGCAGTTCTTCTTATACATCCAGTCAGCGGCTTCTTTAGTTACACCTGCCGTAACGGCACAGAGTTCACCCGCTGTCAGGGTGATGGCAAGGCATGCAAGAAAATGCAGCAGCTTGTCGTTGAGTTTTAAAAGCATATCCAACCTCATTTTGATTTACCAACCGGACGAGAACCTATTACCCGTCCATATATTATTAAATTTGTCATATATGAAAATAGCCAGCCATCCCCCTGTTATATGAACTTTTGTCGTTCCAGATGTAGGATACCCCAGCGGGCTTATCCGGCCATACACATAGACGTCACCGTTTGAATGGTTTCTTATAAAATAGATTTGCCCGTCCTCGGCGTCGCTCGGAAGATTCATTGTAATACCTTTGGATACAGCCATAATGATACTGTCCATAAGGGACAAGGTTATATTACTGTCAACTCTTCTCGTCCTTAACCGGAAACCGCAAATATCGCCTTTAGGTGCAAACAGCACATGATTCCCCGTCTCTACAAAATCATCATAACTTTTAGCGCCATATACCGTCGAATGAAGGCATGTGTTTATACCGGCTGAGTAGGACGCCGTGCTGCGGCTCACCTCAATTCTTATCGGAGATATAAGTACTCCGCCGGATGATGCCGGGATAGTGTCGGCCCCGATGAATGTGGACACGTATTGGTTCCTGAAACGTATCAGTGAGGCTGAAAGCAGCATGTCATCATTGCCTCTTCGGGCATGCAAATCTGAGGAAATATCAAAATCCCCGACAGAACCTTCTTTTGCATTGATTTTTCCGGTAAAATCCCCGTCCGCACCTTCCAGGTGCTTCACCTTCAGGTTATCCACGTCGATGAGGTCTGCATCTATCTTCCTGGCAAGCAAAAGCTGCGTACCCAATAGCGGGTATTCCTGGATGGATTTCCAGGAAGTAGTGTCCGGGTTCTGGGCCACATCATCGAACGGGTGCATCTCGCTGTTTCCTGCCACCGGATTCATCCACATGAATACAAACCCCTTATCCTTATCCAGGAAATATTCCCCGTTCTTATACTTGAACGGCAGCGGTTTCCAGTCACCATCGACCGGGAAGGGGGACGGGTTCTGCCGAACAATGCTGGCCCTCTTCTGAGCAAGAAGGGTCTCGCGGGCACTATCACGGTATGCTTCCACGATAATAGAATCCGCATTACCCCATTTGTCAGATGGAAGGTAGTATTCCCATTCGGACGATGCACCAGGGGAATCCGCCGTACCGAGGTCCTTGCCGGCCGACTGGATATGCAGCCGCCAGAATACATCCAGCAGGGCCGCATCAGCCCCGCTGCGGTGCAGGGCTTTCAGCTTCAACGGCACCATCTGCACGTTGTTGCAGTCCACAGAGATGGCAGCCGGCTGGCACTCGATGTCAACGTATTTCACCGGGTCAGGCTCGCTGACAGCCACGATACTCAAAACCGCCGTTACCATCATAGCTCAATAGGATTTGTATTCGTGGCGATTACTCTGAATGTCTTGGCCCGCGCCGCATCCGTATAGGTCAGTGCGATGTCCTTGCCCTGGAACTTGTTGCTGTCCTTTCCCGACAGCGTGAACGGATTGTTCTCGCCATCGAATGTGGCGAAGTCCCAGCTTGCCACCGCCACTTCCTCTCCGGACTGGCGTTTATAGGCATACGGAATAAGAGTTCCCGTCTCTCCAGGATATATCTGCCCGTCAGAAGCAAGCCCCTTGACCTTGAATGCCGCCAGTATAGGGTCGCTAAGGTCGAACACGGTAATGAAGCCCTTTGCTATGACCTTCGCATTCTGCACAGCCTCACAACTTACCACCAGCGAACCGTCAATATCATTCGCGGCAATGTTCTGGGTTCCCTGTGTACCAAGGTTGGCCTCTCCCGACGGCAGCTGCTTCTTCCATTGCAACGTAATGTTCCCCAAATCGTTGATAAGGTCTCCGCCGCTGTACAGCGATGCCTTCAAAGTCAGCACTTCGGACGGATTGATTATCTGCGTACCCTTGTCAGAAGTAATGAATAACTCATACTGTTTACCGGATGATTCCTGGATGACAACATCCGTCGCAAGTTCGTTGAATGCGACCGTATGCCCGCCGATTTCAACTTCCCCGGAAACGGTTATGCGGTCATTGTCATATCCGGAGATGGGCACGAGGTTCTTCATGACGCGAAGTCCCGTCATGGGATAGGACTGCGAGTCCACACTTACATTGTATCCGGTTACGCGCTTGAACATGCCGACAAACTGTTCCGTATTGCACAGCCCGTCCTCCCCGAATGCAAGTTCGGTACCGTTGTACTTGAATACAAGTTTGGAAGGGATGAGGATACGCCCGCTGCTCACGTCACGTAACACGACAATGACAATAGGGCGTTTGTCTTCTGCGAGTGCTTCAAAATCCGGCGTATACTTGTCGCTACCCTTTGTCCATGCCTGGATAAGCGGACCGTTGTCCACGCGTACATACCCGTTGACGGTTGTTCCGTTGCTCACCGCCACGATAGCCAGTGAAGCGGTCACTTGATTCTGGTTCATCGCTGGCCTCCTTTCCTTTTTCCGTCAGTCTTTGCCCCGGCCGGCTGTTCCGGATCGGTCACGCTGAAACCGGGGTCTATTTCCTCTTCCTCTTCGGGTGTCACACTAAAACCGGGGTCGATGTCCTCTGAACCCTGCATCGCTTCCTGCTGTTTATCAATCAACTCTTTCAACTCACGTGCAGAACCGATGATGTCGATGTCAAGAAGAGTACCCACATTCCGCATCTCACTGATAGGAATGTACACCCTGCCATCCGGAAGGGTATTCATTATCCCAAAGAATTTGCCTTCGAGCTTTGCCTTTTCTACAATTACGTACATATTGATTAAAGTTTAAAGTTATTACTATTCATATACCGGACCCGTGGCAATGAATACCGTCTGTCCGTCAATCTGTGAGGAGATAACAGCACCTTCCTCATCGCCCATCAGGGACTCACCGATGAGAAGCCCCACTTCCGCCCACACCTGGAAGATATGTCCTGCCGGAAAACCCTTGTCCGAGGGAATGAACTCCAGTGTCCGCCCGCCGGTTGCCAGCACCTTCTCCGGCTCGCCCGGCTTCGCACTCTGGCCTTTCCATGTGATGCGGAAAAGGTCATCGTACTCTGTACCGTACTCGCGGCGGTTGTCGAAGATGCGTACCTCATAGGCGCTCGGCTGCTTCATATCATCGGAAAGGGTAAAACCTTTTGTCTGGATAATTTCGCAATTTAAGGAAACGGCCATCTCCGTTTTTACCTCAATAACCTTTTCCAGCCGCCCGTCCGTAGGTGCCTGCGGTCTGCTACCCGCATACTCACACGCACGAACACGGAAGCTTGCACCGGTGACATATTTCGCCTGATACATCAGCTTTCTTGTATATACACCGTTCACATCATGGCAGACAATACCGGGGTCATCCGGTGTAACCGGGCGGTATGCTCCGTTTTCAAGAATGTCCCAGAAATATGCGGCGTGTTCATCATCCACCGGTTCAGTGCCTGTATAGAGCTGCGGTTCTATCTCCCTGTCCCAATAGCCGGAACGGTCGGCCAGGCGAAGCGGGTCGGTCACCATCACGGAATCACCCTTCAGGCGCAACGAATACGCCTTGTTGTCATAAAGGTGCGCATAGGACTTCACGCTCCGTTCACAGCGGACCTCGCGGTTCGTACGAGGGTCCGTGAATATCGCGATGCCGAAATACTCCACCGGAGCTTCAGGAGATGTATTCTTACGGATTATCAGTGCATATTTCGGTATGTCACCGCTACCATCAGAGATTGTATAGTATTCGTTGTTTACTATACGGTTGGCCGACTTGTCACGGGGTGCGCCTTCGAACCACTCCACCCCCGTGAGTTCCATTTCACCGAATACCGTCTTCTCGTCGAATGCCGATACCTTCGGCACGATGACCAGCGGTGTCAGGGTCCGGTCGGGGCTGTATTCCCGCAACTGCTTATCATAGGTCTGCACGGGACTGCCCGACAGTACAATTATCTCTCCATGGATGGAAAGGGGACTCACATAAATACGCCCCTGCTGTTTGTTACTCTTTATTCCCATAGTTATAATATGTCAAAACCAAATCTCTGTTCTATCTGCTGCATTTCCCCTTCAACCGGAATGTATACCCGGCAAATGAAGGCAACGGACCTGCTTACAAAGCCGAAGTCTGAACCGACCCCGTGCTGGTTCCCGTTGTCGATATGGATGGCAAGCCTGTTGCCATCCACGTACTCAGGCGTCCAGAGGTTATCTGCCGGTACATTTCCGCTGTCACGGAACCATTCCACTTCGGTGGCACCGTCCGCCATCACATCATCCGTTATATCCGTAGTTCCGAAATATATACGTCCGGACATTACCGTATCCACACCGCCTATGACGAATGCCTCCCCACCTGAAAGGGAGAGCTGGAGCGAATACCTGCTGTCGCCCTCAAGGAGTCCCCACGACGGGGAGTTCCATTTCGGTTCGTCGGTTGTCTTATCTGACAGACAGCCCCACTTGCAGCCAAGGTGGTAGACCGTATGCTGTTCCAGCAGGGTATATTCGCTGCCGGAAGGCTTTGCCAGTTCGTGCTGTACAAACCGGTAAGGAGCGCCGCTCTGGGCCGTTTCCAGCGACCAGATACCCCGGTCTACCTTGCTGGGAATGACATCACCGTTATAATCGAACTGATAGAATTTCTCGGCAATGACCGTCTGTGCAACGATGCCAACATCTTCGGTTGTCACCGGCAGTTTTTCGAGTGCCTTGATGTTAGGGAGTTTTCCGATAGTCAGCGCATAGTTGTAGTCCTCCAATATCGGCTTATAGACATTGGCCAGGAACATAATCCGACCTTCTCGTGAAGAAATCATCCACGACTGCGCCCGCCCGTTAAAGCCGCCTGTCTCAGGAAGCGTACTGTTACCCCTGCGGGTTACGTTGTAACCGGCCAACGGCGGATAGTTCGTGCCGCCCGGCACTTCGCTGTCCGGATAGAGCACGACCGTTATGCTATTATCCTGCGCATTGGTAGTAAGAATACGCATCCAGCTTGTATGATACTCGGAACCGCCCGTAAGCAGTGTATTAATGATGGAAAAGCAGACATCATTCTCCTGGAACTTCATGAAGTCGAAATCCGTGCGTTTCTCTATTTTCAGACGGTAGGTATTTTCTCCCAAATCCTCCACGGATTCTATCTTGCCAATCTCGGTAAAGGAGTAGTCAGATTCCATTCCTTGAATCTGATTGATAATAAGGTCAAGCACTGACAGTGAACCGCGGACTTCCAACCGTTCTACCTGTGCCCGGCCATCAGGAAATATCCCTGCACCCTTGCCGGCAATCATACTGTCTACGAACTCGCCGAACCTTACCGGGTCCATGAAGGTTTTCGTACCGTATGCCGTGTCCGGATATAACCGGGAAAAGAAGTCATACAGACAGCGGCGTGCAGAATACAGGTTGTTGTCCGTCGGAAGGGTACGGTCGCCGGTCCTGATTATATCGGGAAGGGACGATGCGACATCACGGATATAGTTCTGCACCCCGGTTATGCCGTCCCGTATCTGTTCGAGCGTTCCGGAACTCAGGGCGTCGCTTATCTCCAGGTCCATCTTCGAGGGCAGGTTCACATTCCGGGTAATCTTCGTGATACGGCTGTCACGGTAGCCGGTATCCGGAAAATACTTCCGGCTCTCCAGCCTTACACGCCGTCCGATGAACAGGTCCGCACCGTGCTCCTCAACCCATACATGGTCAGTCGGGGCCTTGTAGACGCCGATGTCCTGCCAGTGTTCCCGGTTGTACTTGTCTACGGCATCGCTGAACTCCTTTTCGGCCGACGGGTAATACTCGTCGGGCATGCGGATATTCCAGATTATATAACGGTCGCCCACCTTCGGGACAAGCGTGTCGCCCGGAAGCTGCATGCCGTCATCATAAGGCCAGATGGTCACAATCTCGAACTCACGGGTGTCGCTGTCGAAATTGACATCAAAATAGTGTCCGTCATCCTTGCCGAGCCCTGCAAGCTCACCGTCCTGGAACGATACGCGCTTGACCGCTCCGGGAAGTTCATAACTGTTCGGGTCGAAATCCAGGGAAGCGTCACTGAAATAATATACCGTGTAGGGTTCACCGTCCTTGTCCTTCACCTCCTTGCTGCGCACGCCGCTTACCGTACCCACACGCCTGGGATAGATACCGCTGAAGGCATCGCGTTCGTAGCGGTCGAATATGCCGTACTCGTCAACGCCCACCTCGACAAACTTCTTCCCGCCCGGAAGCATCAGGCGGCTGCTGCCGTACTTTTCCGGGTCGATGTTGCGCGAGGAGCCTATCGGGAACAGGCGGGTGTAGAACCCGGCCGTGCTGCCCGTGACGCGTTCCAGGGAAACCAGCCCACCGCCGTAACCCAGCGTGATGCTTTCCCCGTGCTCGCAGCGGCAGACGTTCACCGTCTGTCCCTCGACCCACCATTCGGCCTTGCCGCCCACTTTTTCGGCAATCGCCTTCAGTGCCTCGTTGCAGTACATTCCCTCGTAATCTATGACGATGAGTTCCGTGCCGTCAACCTGCCCGACCTTCCAGTCGGTGACATCCCCCATGCCGGCATTGACGGCACTGACCACCAGCGCCACATGCTCCCGCGGCGTGGCTGTCAACGTGAACACCGGTTCGGCATCGCCGTCCGTCGTCTCCAGTACAAGGAAACGCCTGACGAGGCTCTCGATGCCGTACAGTTTCAGATCGTAGCGCCATTCGCCTTCACTCACCTGCTTCGGCGTGTAGCGTTCCGTCAGCCAGTAACGCTCGCCCATGAAGTCCGTGTAGTCGTTCACATCGACGGCTGACTTGTCCTAAAATAGCTTTACACAGTAATAACTATAAAAAGTGTACAAGTTA